>Ga0209323_10002796_pt1 | contig 11609 bp, 17 predicted proteins | sample Rifsed19ft2_FD_184014 | JGI IMG/M metagenome (GOLD analysis project Ga0209323, IMG submission 184014) | Soil microbial communities from Rifle, Colorado, USA - sediment 19ft 2 (version 2) | ecosystem: Environmental > Terrestrial > Deep subsurface > Rock core/Sediment | place: Rifle, Colorado...
GAACCCCGCCAACTGTTCCCGCCAATCCCGCCCTGGGCGCATTTCATACTGCCGAAACCGCTGATCCGGAAAAAGTAAGCGTTCCCGGTTGAGAGGTATGTCTTGTTTGTCCCCCGAAGATCGATCCCTGGTTTCACGCCGTAACTCCTGTCCCCTACTATATTTCCCGATTCCGTCGATACAATAGGAATTGGTTTGTGCCCATTCTGTGCCCGAGAGGGGAGAAGGGGATATGAAACTCGTCAACCGCTCCGTACTGGTATTGAAACCGACGGCGAATATGCTCGACTGGATCAACAGCGTGGGGGAGGAAAGCGATCCGGTGACCCCGGAAGAAGCCCGGGAGATGACCAATGCCTACCTTCTTCCGGATTTAGAGGATGATGAGGAACGGGCAAGCTTCATCCGATTCAGGGCCAAAAAGCTTTTCGAGCATGAACTCGAGGCATGGTGTACCGACCCGGGGAAATGGCCGACTGTCAGAAGTTACAAGGCATTCTTGGCGTGGTCCCGGATAGAAGTATCAGATATGGTGTTTGACCTGGCAGGCGATCCGATCGTTCGGGAAGATTATTGACTCCAAGACAGAGGGTCACGACAAAGAGGGTATTTCGGATTGCATTTTGTTATTGGTTCAATTGATCCAGAATGCCCTCTATATTCCGGATAAAAACGGCGGAATACTCGACGCCCCGAAAAGAACTGTCGTCCTCTAATTGCCGACCCCATCCGGCATCGGCGAGTAACGGCCGTATCTCCTTCCCCAGGCGCCGCAATTCGGACGCCAGCGTTAATGGGTCAAGGTTTTGCCACTTTGGGTCGATTACCCTGATCCACAACATTTCCAAAGCCCGGAAAAGCGGTGCCCAATTGATCCATGGTGTTGTGCTGCCTTCGGGTTTCAATAAATAATCGAGCACACCGCTATTGAGCGAATACCATTTATCGCGATTGCCGCTGCGCATTTGGACGACGCCGGAACGAGCCATTTCGGCAAGCGTATTCTGCATGGTGCGCGGTGAGTACCCGGTCTGCCTCGCGACGTCCGAAGGATGGATCTCTTCTGCCGCGGCCAACAGACAGAATAGTTCGCAGCGGGCATTGACTCCAAGCAGGGCTCTCAAACGCAGCAGAAGCGAGGGCATCCCCTTGGTCGGGAAGGGTTGGGCATGTCCCCTCAATTTGATCGGCCCGCGCAATAAACCGTAGGGGCTGAACTCGGGTGCTTTTTCGTCCGGCGTCGGGATCGGTTTGCCGCTCTTCAAGAAGAAAAGCGGTTCGGGATTCCGCGGGGAGCGAGGGGTGGCAAGTCGCTTCCATTTCAGCGGATCGTTCGATTTCTTCATGAGCAGTTCGGAAACAGAGCTCAACTGTGCCTGGCTTTCGAAGCCGAACCGTTTCATCAGATTCCTGAGCCGTTGCACGTTCAGGAATGCGCCGTTGACCACCAGCCAATCCAGGATTTCATCGAAGAGTCGGGCGTCGTATCGGCCAACCGTCAAGGAGATCAGCAGTAAGGACTCCGGGTCGACTACCCGGCGTTCTTCGATTGTGGTACGCCCGGGGACGCCCAGGGCGGACCACTGGCGCCAAAGGAGGTCGAGCAGACGATCGAGAATGTACCCTCTAAATTCGAGGAACAAGGTGCCCATAGCCGGACTCCTCAAGGAACCACTTCAGGCCTTGTAAAAATCCGTCCGACGGGTCATGAGTCTTCGTCCATCGCGCGGCTTCCAACAGTTCATCATCCGTCGGAGCCAACATGTGGTGGATGAAGCCAACCCGCAGATTCTCTCCATAGGTCTTCCAGACCAGGCGCTTCGCGATTCCTTCCGGCAACCCGAGTCGGAACAGGCCTCCATCGTCGCTGCTGGGTCCGTTGTTGAGCCAATCGTTCGCCAACCCCAAATTCTCCGCCACGACAATGGCAGCATCGACCAGCGGTTGGGGGAGGGGCGCGGGATCGAGCAAAACCTCGCTGTCATCCATCAGCGCAACGATATCCACATCCTTTGTGGTCCTGGAAATCAGCCCCGTCGCGTTCAGTGCCGTACCTCCGCACACGACCAGGTTGTATCGAGGCGCTCTGTCCAGGGCCAACCTGCCGTTCAGGAGCTGCAAGGATTCGTCGAAGTTGCCGGGGAGCCTTATGTCATTTAAAGGGCGCATTAGGCGCACTATAAATGACATGAAGGTTCAATGCAAGCATTTTTTTTTGAAAAGAGAGGGGTAACGCCCACCAGGAATTATACCCCCAGTGGGTGTTTTATTCCGAGAAATAGTTGGTCAAATCTTGTGTCCAAATTGTGACCACGAGAATTCACGTTCATTCACAGTCCTTCATAACCTATCAAAATCATTGAAGAATATTTTTGGCCCAATTCCTCAATGCGTTTCTTTTTCATTTTTATAATCAATAGGTTATGCACGGTTTTTCGCCGCTCATAACACCAACCGGTTTGGGAAGATCCCTTTCGGATAAGTCAGCTGGTGAGTTTGCCGATCAGCAGATCCTTGATCTGCAAGGAAGGAATTCTGGCATATTCGTTGTACAGATTCGCCTTTTTCTTGAGGTACTCCCCGGCGGAGAGCAGTCCGGTCTCCTTCGCTTTTTCCAGGATGGCGAGCCTGTCGTTGACAAGGGCCTGAATCTCTTCTCCAAGCTGCGAGACCCTGATCATGTTCTTCTGCATTTGTTGTTCACGAACGACTTTCAGAATCTTGCTGACCGCGTATGCGGTGACCGCCGCCACGAGGATCGGCAGGACAATGGAGAGGAACCGGTAGGTGCTGCCGCTGACGACGTGCCTGCCCCCCTTCATGAGACCCCATCTGGCCATGAACGCCCTGAAGGGAGAGGTGGTGAATGTCGAAGCGACCCACCAGCCGGCGATCAGCGCCGCAACAGCGCTCATGCCCGGAATCTGATGGAAAGCCTGTCGTGCCAGGAAGGCGGACAATTCCTTCCCTTCCTTGAGCAGTCTGGTCCTGTCCCGGAGCTTGTCCACACCATATAACATCGGTCAATCCTGTCAAAAGATTCAGCGCGGCGTGCCGAACATTGCGGGGAAGCCAACTCATCCAAAGGAACGACGCGCTACAAATCAAATGAATCCGAATGATACCTTCGGGTTATTGCCACCCATCGATGGCTACCACCGCCGCGTAGCGCCAGCGAAGTGGTCGGCTGTATGGCGGTGTTGGGAGGCGTAGCGTGAACGTTCCCATGACTAATGAGCCTTCTTGAGTTTTTTCACCTCATCGCGCTCTTGAGTCGCCCGCCCTGCAAAACTTTGGAGCGGGGTAACTTTCCATTTGAGGACGCCCCACGCAGGTATGCCGCGTAGGAGTCTATCAAGCTCTTCGTTGGACGCGGCCTCGGCGATGAACACAAACGACCGATCGCCAACCGGAAGACCACCCGCCACGATCTTTTTCTCCCTTTCAAGATTCATCAGCGAGTCGAAGGTGGGAAGAATACCCTTCTCCAAGACCTCGATTGCTTCCTCAGATGACCCGAACCCGGGCCCTTCTGATCCCATGACCAAATATCTCATTGTGTCCCTCCCTTTGACTCCGTAGTTATCCCACCAAGCGGGCCGCCAGCTTCAATCCGTAGAAGGAAGGCTTATCTGTCAATCTCCACTTTTTCGATCATTTCGGTCTGGCGAAGGATTCCCCTCTGCGCGGAATTATCGCAACTTCCGTTTCAGCTAAAGCATGGTCGGATCAGTACGGGGATGATTTCAGATGAAGTCATGTACTTAGGCCGAAACTCATAACCCGAAGGTCCCAGGTTCAAATCCTGGCCCCGCTACCAAATCAAATCAAGGGGTTGCGGGAAACCGTGACCCCTTTTCTTTTAACCCCGAAATAGTCGCGGCGCGCCCGAATCCATTGCGGCTTGTTCGACTTCCAACGGAATGGAGACAGCTTACGCGCTGAGAGCGTCGATTCGCCGCGTCCGGACGCCGGCAGCAGCGAAAAGGAGGTCGCTACGATGTTGGATTTGAGGTCAATCCTGGTTTTCTCAGCGGATCCCAAGAAACTCAGCGACTTTTATAAGAAGGTTTTTCAAAAGGACCCGGACTGGGTGATGGAAGGATACTATGGTTTTAATGCTGGAAAGACGTTCTTAACCTTTGGACCCCATGACAAAGTCAGAGGGAAGAACCCAAATCCGGATCGTATGATGTATAACTTCGAGACTCGGGATGTGAAGGGAGAATTTGAGAGGATAAAGGGACTTGGCGCCCAAGTTGTCGCCGAACCGTACCAAATGGGAGAGAATGCCGATGGATGGATTGCGACATTTGCGGATCCGGATGGCAACTATTTCCAACTCATGACCCCGTGGGAGGAAGAACATATAGAAAAGTAATACGCTCTCCATGGGCTGCTCCGTTATCGAATGATTTTACCAAGCACTTGCCACATTGAGCCGCTCGATGGAAGAAGGATCCAGCTCAAGCCTCGTCGCTTCGATCAGATCGGTCAACTGGTCCAGGCTCGTCGCGCTCGCGATGGGCGCGGTGATGCCGGGACGCGCGATCAGCCAGGCAAGGGCAACGACGGCGGGAACGGAATGGTATTGGGCTGCCTCCTGTTCCAGGGCATCAAGAATGCGAAACCCCCGGTCATTCAGGTATTTCTTGACGGATTCGCCTCGCGGCCGGTTCGCCAGATCCTTTTCCGACCGATATTTGCCGGTGAGAAATCCGCTGGCAAGCGAGGAGTAGGGGATCACGCCCACTCCCTTTTCCAGGCAAATTGGCTCAAGCTCCATTTCATATTCCGCACGATCGCAGAGGTTGTATAAAGGCTGCAGGCATTGGTAGGAGGGATATCCGGGCCGTGCGCCCACTTCCAATGCATGCGATAGCCGGTCCGCGGTGTAATTCGAAGCGCCGATCGCCCGAACCTTTCCCTGCCGGATCAATAGCCCATAGGCTTCCAGGGTTTCTTCCAATGGCGTCTCGGGGTCGTCGGCATGGGACTGGTACAGATCGATGCAGTCCGTCTGCAGGCGCCTCAGGGAGTCCTCCGCCGCGCGCAGGATATAGGATTTCGAGAGGCCTTTCCGGTCCGGTCCCATTTCCTTTTCGACCTTGGTGGCGATGAGGACCTTCCTTCGGTTACCGCTTCGCTTCAGCCACTTGCCAAGGATGGTCTCGGATTCGCCGCCCTTGTTCCCCGGGACCCACGTTGAGTAGACATCCGCCGTATCGATCAGATTGCATCCCGCCGCCGCGAACGAGTCCAATATTCTGAAGGACGTCGGTTCATCCGCAGTCCATCCGAAGACATTGCCTCCAAGAGCCAGTGGAGCGACCTCCAGCCCGGAATTTCCCAATTTGCGTTTCTTCATGGGATCGTTTCCCTCCGGTCACCGATCTGCACGGTCGTCATGAACCTGCTTTTGCCGCGACGGAGAACGTTTTCAGGAACGTCCGGATCCGGCGGGCGTTCGTGCCGATATCGCTCAATCCCACCCGGGAGACGGAGCGGATATCCAGGACGCTTCCCCCGTTTGGCGCAGGGGAAATGCGGATTACGATGTCGTCCCTGAAGCCGAACCATCGGGTGGTGGCGACGGCCTCGATCCGCCGCTCCCAGGACGATCCCCGCGATCGCCAGCAGGAAACCCCCGCGCCGGCCGCCCGGCCGCGCGAAGATCCCTCCCGCGGCGGATATCGCCGTGCCCGCCGCTCCGAAGTAAGCCCCCCAGCGGAGGAACCGGAATCCTTCCCGGAAATTCCACCATCCGGCGCGGGTCCCGAGTCCTGCCCCCGCCGCCGCCGCGACGGCGATCGCGGAGACGACAAATCCCGCGAGGGCCAGGCGGGACAAGGGCGGCTTCGGCCCGATCGGTTTCGGCCATCTGCTTTCGCTCCAGCTCATTTCAGGCCGTTCTTATTCGCTTTCAAGGAGCCACCTCCGCGTGACAACTTCTCCGCGACGCGGTCCCGGTATTCAGGCAATACCTCAAGGTCGACGGGCCTCCGACGCATCATGTTGAGCTTCATCAGTTTGTAATCGAGTTCCCGGCGGCGTTCGCGACGACTTTCCTCATCGTGGATGGCGTCGAGCAGGTCCGTCAGCCGCAGGATCTCCTTGTGCAGCTCGACTTCGGGGGGAAGCAGGCCGGCGTTTTTCAGTATCCGATACGCCATCCGATGCTCTGCAGGGACCGTCCGGTCGTCCTCCCCGAGATCCAGGGGCTTCCCCTTACCCGGGAGGTCGTCGAACTCGCCGCGCTCGATCGCCTCCTGGATCCGACGCTCCGCGATGGCGGTCAACGGGTCCATATCATTTATGATACTTCCATGATGTGCGGCTTGGCGACTTCGTGCGCTCATCCATGGAAATTTAACGAGGGGAGGTGGAAGATGAAGAGCTTCCGGAAGGAGCTTTGGTTCGACATTCCGGGAAGACGGGCATTCGTCAACATCACGCCGCAAGTCGAATCATGCCTGCGGGATAGCGGAGTCAGGGAAGGCCTTCTGCTTTGCAACGCCATGCACATCACGGCCTCCGTCTTCATCAACGACGACGAGAGCGGTCTCCACGAAGATTATGAACGTTGGCTGGAGCGGCTCGCACCCCACGAGCCGGTCTCGCAGTACCTCCATAACAGGACGGGGGAGGACAACGGGGACGCGCACCTGAAGCGCCAGGTGATGGGGCGGGAGGTGGTGGTGGCGGTCACGGGCGGCAAGCTCGACTTCGGCCCGTGGGAGAAGATCTTCTATGGCGAGTTCGACGGGGGGCGGCGAAAGCGGGTTCTGGTCAAGGTCATCGGCGAGTAAAGCAGCGGGAAATCATGAACTCCAGGCATGGTGTACCGACCCGGGGAAATAGCCCTCTGTCAGAAATCATAAGGCCTTCTTTGCCTGGTTCCGGGTGGAGGTTTCGCATATGGTATTTGATTTGGCAGGGGATCCGATCGTTCTGCAACCATTGAATTTGACAAAGTAACTCGATCATGAGTAAATTTACTCAAGACAGTGAGTAATTCGTATTTCGGAGACTCGTATGTATAAAAGGCCCTTGTTTCGAACATTACAAACGAGACTGAAAGAGCCTCGTCGTTTCTTGCAGGTTCTGGCCGGGCCCCGCCAGGTGGGGAAAACGACGTTGGCACGTCAGGCGATGGAGGGTGGCCGATTGCGGTCGCACTATGCATCGGCGGACGAGCCGACCTTGCAGAACCGCGCCTGGATCGAGCAGCAGTGGGATCTCGGGCGTCTGAAAGCGAAAGATGGTGGAGCTCTGCTGGTCCTAGATGAGGTTCAGAAGGTTCCAGGCTGGTCGGAAGTTGTGAAGCGATTGTGGGACGAGGACACAGCGAAGGGTGTCTCTTTAAAGTGTGTACTCTTAGGTTCTTCGCCTCTATTGATGCAGAGGGGGCTGACGGAGAGCCTTGCAGGAAGATTCGAGGTCCTCCACATTACCCATTGGTCGTTCGCCGAAATGAGGGATGCCTTCGGGTGGGACGTCGACCGGTATGTCTATTTCGGGGGGTATCCGGGAGCAGCGGCCTTGATCGAGGACCGACAACGGTGGGCCCGCTACATCGTAGAATCCCTGATCGAGACGACGCTCTCGCGGGATATTTTGTTGATGACACGGGTGGACAAACCGGCGCTCCTGCGACGCCTCTTTTTGCTGGGATGCGATTATTCCGGCCAGATCCTTTCCTATCAGAAGATGCTGGGGCAGCTCCAGGATGCAGGGAACACAACGACCTTGGCGCACTACCTGGAACTGCTTGCCGGCGCTGGAATGCTGAAAGGGATCTCGAAGTTCTCGGGAAGGAAAGTAATGCAACGAGGATCGAGCCCGAAACTGCAAGTGCTAAACACGGCACTGATGACCTCGCAATCCCGATTCAGTTACACGTCTGCCAAGAAGGATCGAGACTACTGGGGTCGACTCGTCGAATGCGCAGTTGGGGCGCACCTGCTAAATGGAGCCGAAGGAACCATGGTGGAAGTGAATTACTGGCGCGACCGGGGACATGAGGTTGATTTCGTCCTGCAAAGCGGCGAGCGGATCGTATCTCTCGAGGTCAAGAGCGGGCGGGCGCGATCGGACTATTCCGGCATGGATGCATTCGCAAAAAACTTTAAACCCTACAGAAAGCTTCTCGTCGGAGGGCAGGGAATTCCAATAGAGGAGTTTTTAGCTACGCCGATTATTAATTGGTTGGAGTAAGGAATCTCATTAGCGTTGTTAGCGATCGAGCAGATCGTCCTTCCGAGCGGGGTCATTAAAAAGCACAATATGGGCATCGACGGACCTTTCGGGTTTTTTAGCCACATCGATGCCCGATTGGCGCGGGTTTACGATGAGCGGTTTTTAGCGGGAAGGGGAGTCCCCAGGTTGGTGCTTCCCGAGGACTCCCCCGACTTGGCGGCTGTTTTTACGTTCGAGTGTTGTTTTATTTTAAGAAAAAGGTGTGCCCAAATTGTGCCCACGAGGAATAAAAGTTGTTCAAAGCCCTTCGTAAGCTATTATAATCATTGAAGAATTTTTTGGGAAAATTCTTCAATGAAGAGCGGAAAAGCTTATTATTTCAATGATTTCAAATACTTACGGTCAAAACTCATAACCCGAAGGTCCCAGGTTCAAATCCTGGCCCCGCCACCAAATCAAATCAAGGGGTTGCGGGAAACCGTGACCTCTTGTCCGCCTATGCCGCTTTATCTTTCTCGTACGCCTTCTTCAATCCCGCTATGTCGAGTTTTTTCATCTGAAGCAGCGCCTGCATTACCCTTTCCGACTTTACGGGATCGGGATCCGACATCAGCTCGCCGATGACCGCGGGAACGATCTGCCAGGATACGCCATACTTGTCCTTGAGCCAGCCGCACTCTTCCTTTTCTCCGCCCGCGGAAAGCTTCTCCCACAGTTCGTCTATTTCCTTTTGCGTCTCGCAGTTCACGACAAACGATACGGCGGGCGAGAAAGTGAACATCGGTCCGCCGTTCAACGCGACGAAAGGTTGTCCTTCAAGTTCGAATGCCACGGTCATCACGGTTCCCTTTTCCCTTCCGGAGACCTTTGACCCTGCATCGCCGTAGCGGGAAACGCCTACGATCCTCGAATTTCGAAAAATGGACACATAATGGTTCACCGCTTCTTCGGCTTTGTCGTCGAACCACAGAAACGGAGTGATTTTCTTCATATGGTTTCCTTTCGTTTCCGGACCGGGCCGGGGTGTCAGGCTGCGACCAGGATCCTGAATCCTCCGTAGACCATACGCGCGACGTCGAAAGGCATCGCCTTCGGGTCGCACATATCCGCGATTCGAGGATCCTTCATCACCTTTGCATTGACGCGATCCCGGTGCGCCCGCGACTTGTACACGATGTATGAGAACACCACCGTTTCGCCTGGCTTGATCTTCACCTGTCGTGGGAATGGAACCCCCATCTTGACGTCGAGGTCGTCGCCCACGCATTCCTTGTAGTCGACGGCGCCGTATTCGCGCCAGATCTTTCCCGCCTTTCGAGCCATCCGGGCATAAGCCTTCAGGTTTTTCTTCGGGATCGGCAGCACGAATCCATCAACGTAGGGCATATATCCTCCTCGGGATTCTGTTTTCTTCTGTCGATAGTCGTCCGGAATCAACGCTCACGCGTGTGTCCGCGTGTCGCAACAGGCCCGGTTCCCGAGTATTTGATGCGCCTCCCTTCCGACTGGTTGGTCGTTCGGGAAATTTGGGATTCGACACCGGCCGCATGAAGGATGATGTCCGCGCGCTGGCGGCGCGAAGCGCCCAGGTGCTCTACGTTACGGATCTGGCCCGTGATCTCGGCCTCGCGGTGAACGCGGTAAAGGCATGGATTTCCGTGTTGGTGGCGACCTACCAGATCATCACCCTCCGGTGGAAAGAATTGGTCGGTGCCTAACAGGCTGAGGCTGACGGCTCTCCTAGCGCAATTCCTGAGCGCACGCAGCTTAGCGGGAGCGTTAGGGAGCGGGATGAATACGGGGATTATTCTTGGTCGGGACGTTCGAGCAACGTACGCCCTGTGGAGGCACCTCGGCGTGACAGCTTCTCCTCGACGAGGGTCCTGTATTCGGGCAATCCTTCGAGGTTGACGGGCCTCCGACGCTCCGCGATGGCGGTCAACGGGTCCATATCATTTATGATACTTCCATGATGTGCGGCTTGGCGACTTCGTGCGCTCATCCATGGAAATTTAACGAGGGGAGGTGGAAGATGAAGAGCTTCCGGAAGGAGCTTTGGTTCGACATTCCGGGAAGACGGGCATTCGTCAACATCACGCCGCAAGTCGAGCGGGAAAATCCTGCAGAGGATCTATAATATTTGTGCCGGATATCCAGCGTTCCTTGAGGAGGGGATCATGACCACCGTCACCGAGATCGCTCCGGACGTCTATCGCATTTCGATCTACGAATCCCAGATCAAACTTCAGTTCAACCATTTCCTCGTCAAGGACAAGGAACCGCTCCTCTTCCATGCCGGCATGAAGGGCATGTTCCCCCTCGTACGTGAAGCCGTGGCGCGGATCATCGACCCCGCAACGATCCGGTGGATCGGTTTCAGTCATTTCGAGTCGGACGAGTGCGGTTCACTGAACGAGTGGCTCGAGGTGGCCCCGCTTGCGCAACCGCTTTGTACGGTCGTGGCGGCACTCGTCAATGTTTCCGATTTCGCGTCCCGGGCGCCGCGCTGGATTCCGGAAGAGGACATTCTCGACACAGGGAAGTATCGGTTCCGACTCTATGCCACCCATCACCTGCCGCACTCCTGGGATGCAGGGATGCTATTCGAGGAGACGAACCGAACGCTGTTCATTTCGGACCTGTTCCTCCAGGGTGGAGATGTGGAACCGCTTGTCGAAACCGATGTGGTGGGGCGGGCCCGAAAGGCAATGATCGACTTTCAATCCACTCAATTGCTGAACGCCATCCCGTACAGTTCCACCACCGAGCGCCGGATGGCGAAGCTGGCCGCACTCCAGCCGAGGACCCTGGCAATCATGCATGGGTCCTCGTTTGCGGGCGATGGCGAAAAAGCGATCCGTAACCTGGCATCGGCCATGAAGGAGGTTCTCGGAAGAGAGCAATGATGTCCCCGAGCGACCGTCGGGATTGTTAAGATTGGGGCAAGATCGAAACCGGGGGGTGCTTCGTGGGCATTCTGCAAGGCAGGAAAGGTCTGATCCTCGGCGTCGCCAACGAGAAATCCATCGCATGGGGCGTGGCCAGGGCCTGTCATCGCGAGGGGGCCGAGCTCGGGTTCAACTATCTCGGCGAGGCGCTGAAGAAACGGGTTCATCCCCTGGCGGAATCGATCCGGTCGAGCTTCGTCGAACCGCTCGACGTCGGCGACGACGCCCAGATCGACGATTTCTTCGCCAAGGCCAAAGATCGGTGGGGGCGGCTCGACTTTATCGTGCACTCCATCGCCTTTGCCAACAGGGAATCGCTGAGCGGCAATTTCCGGGATACCTCGCGCGCCGACTTCCATCTCGCGCTGGATATTTCCGCCTACTCCTTCATTGCCTGCGCCCGGCGGGCGGCCCGGTTGATGGGACCGGGGGGGGCCATGGTGACGATGAGGTTCCTCGGGG
>Ga0209323_10002799_pt1 | contig 11606 bp, 5 predicted proteins | sample Rifsed19ft2_FD_184014 | JGI IMG/M metagenome (GOLD analysis project Ga0209323, IMG submission 184014) | Soil microbial communities from Rifle, Colorado, USA - sediment 19ft 2 (version 2) | ecosystem: Environmental > Terrestrial > Deep subsurface > Rock core/Sediment | place: Rifle, Colorado...
GCGCGACCGTCGAGATCCGCTAGGCCGGGGCGTCGTCGCGGCCCTGAAGCCCGAGGGCTTCAGGGCGGGAGGCTCCCGACCCGTTGACAGGATCGCGGTCGGTGGTACAATTCCCTGTCCGTGAGCGCGGCCCCCCTGCCTTTCCTCCTGTCCGAAGGAGCGGTTCATGCTGTCTGTCGCTGAGACCGCGCGCCCTGCGCGCGCCACCCAGCGGAAGCGCTATGCGCGCATCCCCGAAGTCCTGCCCATCCCCAACCTGATCCAGCTCCAGCTCGACTCGTCCCGCTGGTTCATCGAGCAGGGCCTGCGCGAGCTGCTCGACGAGATCAGTCCCATCCGCGACTTCACCGGGCGGGTCATGGAGCTCCACTTCCAGGACTACGAGTTCGGGGACCCCAAGTATTCCGAGGCGGAATGCCGCACCAAGGACCTCACCTTCTCCAAGCCGCTCTACGTCAACGTCGAGCTGCACATCAAGGAGACGGGCGAGATCCAGCACCAGCGCGTGTACATGGGTGACTACCCGTGGATGACGGATCTCGGCACGTTCATCATCAACGGCGCCGAGCGGGTGGTGGTCAGTCAGCTGGTGCGCTCGCCGGGTGTCTACTACTCGGCCACCGAGGATCCCGCCTCGGGACGCACCCTGTTCAGCGCGAAGGTCATCCCTAACCGGGGCGCGTGGCTGGAGTTCGAGACTTCCAGCAAGGATCTTCTCTCGGTGAAGGTCGACCGCAAGCGGAAGATCGCCGCGACGACCCTCCTCCGCGCCGTCGGCTACGAGACGAACGACGAGATCAGCGCTCTCTTCCCAGCTGTCGACGACGATCCCGAGCACGCCTACGTCGCGACGACGCTCGAGAAGGACCCGACCCGCACGCGCAACGAGGCGCTCATCGAGGTCTACAAGAAGCTCCGCCCCGGCGACCCGCCCACGGCCGACAACGCCCGCCAGCTGGTGGAGAGCCTGTTCTTCAACTTCCGGCGCTACGACCTCGGGCGCGTCGGCCGCTACAAGTTCAACAAGAAGCTCGACCTCGTGGCCGCACGGATCGGCGTCGAGCTGCCGCGCACCGAGCGGACGATCACGCGCGAGGACATCGCCGCGATCGTGGCCCAGCTCATCGCCCTCGACAACGGCGGCGGCCAGGCGGACGACATCGACCATCTCGGGAATCGCCGCATCCGGGCCAACGGCGAGCTCATCCAGAACGCCTTCCGCATCGGCCTTCTGCGCATGGAGCGCGTCGTCAAGGAGCGCATGACGATCCAGGAGATCGACAAGGCGACGCCCAACGCGCTCATCAACATCCGTCCCGTCGTGGCCGCCATGAAGGAGTTCTTCGGCGGGAGCCAACTCAGCCAGTTCATGGACCAGACCAACCCGCTGGCCGAGCTGACGAGCAAGCGTCGCCTCTCGGCCCTCGGGCCGGGCGGCCTGTCCCGTGAGCGTGCCGGCTTCGACGTGCGCGACGTGCACTTCAGCCACTACGGCCGGATCTGCCCGATCGAGACCCCGGAGGGTCCGAACATCGGCCTCATCGGCTCGCTCGCCACGTACGGCCGGATCAACGAGTACGGCTTCATCGAGACGCCCTACAGGCGGGTCAAGCGCACGGTCGCGTACGAGGAGAAGGGGCTCGAGCGCTATGAGCTCGCCCACGATCTCGTGGCCAAGGACGGCACCGTCGTGGCGAAGGCCGGGTCGCGTATCGGTGCCCCTGCCGCGGCCGAGCTCAGGAAGCAGAAGGCGCGGGCCTTTCCGATCCGCCCGGTCGTCACCGACGAGATCGTCTATCTCGCCGCCGACGAAGAGGAGGAGCACGTCATCGCCCAGGCGAACGCGGTGCTCGACGAGGAGAACCACTTCGTCGAGGAACGGGTGCCTGCCCGTGCGCGCGACCAGTTCATCGTCGCCCGGGTCGACCAGCTCGAGTACATGGACGTCAGCCCCAAGCAGGTCGTCTCGGTGGCCACGGCCCTCATCCCGTTCCTCGAGCACGACGATGCCAACCGCGCCCTCATGGGCTCCAACATGCAGCGCCAGGCGGTCCCGCTCCTCGAGCCCGAGGCGCCCATCGTGGGCACCGGCATGGAGGCGCGAGCGGCACATGACTCCGGCCAGGTCGTCCTCGCCCGGCGGGCAGGGGCAGTCCTCTCGGTGACGGCTGACCGCATCCAGATCGAGCCCGATCCGCGGCGCTACAAGGGCGCCGACCTGGACGAGTACAGCATCCTCAAGTTCGTCCGCTCGAACCAGGGCACCTGCATCAACCAGCGCCCCATCGTCGACGTCGGCCACGTCGTCGAGGAGGGCGAGCCCATCGCCGACTCCTCGTCCACGGATCGCGGTGAGCTGGCTCTCGGCCGCAACATCCTGGTCGCCTTCATGAGTTGGGAGGGCGCCAACTACGAGGACGCCATCGTCATCAGCGAACGGCTGGTGCGCGACGACCTGTTCACAAGCATCCACATCGAGAAGCACGAGATCGAGGCACGCGACACCAAGCTCGGACCCGAGGAGATCACCCGCGACATCCCCAACGTTGGAGAGGAATCGCTCAAGGACCTCAACGAGGAGGGGATCGTCTGGATCGGTGCCGAGGTGAAGCCGGGCGACATCCTCGTCGGCAAGATCACGCCCAAGGGCGAGACCGAGCTGACCGCCGAGGAGCGCCTCCTGCGCGCGATCTTTGGCGAGAAGGCGCGCGAGGTGAAGGACTCGAGCCTGCGCCTGCCACATGGCGAGCGCGGCAAGGTCGTCGACGTCCGGGAGTTCACGCGCGAGCAGGGCGACGAGCTGATGCCCGGGGTCAACCGCCTGGTGCGTGTCTCGGTCGCCCAGAAGCGCAAGATCAGCGTCGGCGACAAGATGGCCGGGCGGCACGGCAACAAGGGCGTCATCGCGAAGATCCTGCCCCTCGAGGACATGCCCTTCCTCGAGGACGGCACGCCGGTCGACATCATCCTCAACCCGCTCGGGGTGCCGTCGCGCATGAACATCGGGCAGATCCTCGAGACGCACCTCGGCTGGGCCCTCCATGCCCTGGGCGAGAAGGCCTCGAGCGCCGTCTTCGACGGGGCGACCGAAGCGCAGATCCGGGGCGAGCTCGAGCGCGCCGGCCTGCCCGTCATCGGCACGGCCGTCCTGCGCGACGGGCGCACCGGCGAGCCCTTCGATCGCGAGATCACCGTCGGCTACATCTACATGATGAAGCTCCACCACCTCGTCGAGGACAAGATCCACGCGCGCTCGACGGGACCCTACTCGCTCATCACCCAGCAACCGCTCGGCGGGAAGGCCCAGTTCGGCGGCCAGCGCTTCGGGGAGATGGAGGTGTGGGCCCTCGAGGCCTACGGGGCCGCGAACATCCTCCAGGAGCTGCTTACCGTGAAGAGCGACGACGTCATGGGTCGCGTCCAGACCTACGAGGCCATCGTCAAGGGCGAGGACATCCAGGCGCCCGGCGTGCCCGAGTCGTTCAAGGTGCTCATCAAGGAGCTCCAGGCGCTCGGACTCAACGTCGAGATCCTCAACGAGAACGAGGAGGAGATCACCTTCCGGGAGGACGTTTCCGCCTACCCGCTGCCCGATCTGGGCGGCATCAACCTGGCCGGCTTCGAGGACTAGTCGGGAGAGACATGCTCGAGGTAAACAACTTCAACGCGATCCGCATCTCGCTGGCCTCTCCGGACCAGATCCGCGAGTGGTCCTCGGGCGAGGTCACCAAGCCCGAGACCATCAACTACCGGACGCTGAAGCCCGAGAAGGACGGCCTCTTCGACGAGCGCATCTTCGGTCCCACCAAGGACTGGGAGTGCTACTGCGGGAAGTACAAGCGCATCCGCTACAAGGGCATCATCTGCGACAAGTGCGGCGTCGAGGTGACCCGCGCCAAGGTCCGCCGCGAGCGCATGGGCCACATCCAGCTCGCCTCCCCGGTGAGCCACATCTGGTACTTCAAGGGCACCCCGAGCCGGCTCGGGATCCTCCTCGACATCAGCCCGCGCTACCTCGAGCGGATCCTCTACTTCGCCCTCTACATCGTCACCCGGGTCGACGAGGACGCGCGCCAGCGCGCCCTCGCCCAGCTCGACGCCGAGTCCGAGGGCCGGGGGGGCAAGGCGGCCCAGCAACTGGCCGAGCTCGAGGACCAGCTGCGCGCCGAGTTCCACCGCCGGAAGGACGAGCTGACCGCGCAGCTCGAGGTCCTGAAGAGCGAACTCGAAGACCAGCGCACCTCGCGTACCGAGGAGCTCGTCGAGGCCGGCCAGGCGACGGAGGCGGCCATCAAGGCGCTTGGCACCGGTGTGCCCGAGGAGCCTATCGTCTTCGAGAAGACAGGCGAGATCGTGGTCCCGGCCGGCGAGAAGGGTGGCAAGGACGCCATCGCCCGCCTGCGCACCATGGTCCAGGCCGAGGTCGAGCGGGTGAATACCGAGCTCCAGGATCGCGAGAAGCTCGAGGAGGAGGCGACCGGGCAGAAGATCGCCGACCTCGAGCTCGTCATCGACGGGCGACTCGAGGAGGAGCGCGAGCGTCTCCGGGGAGAGGCCGAGGGTCTCCGCGACGAGATCCGCCGGGCGCGCGAGGAGATCGAGAAGATCCAGCCCCAGATGACCCTCTACGAGGCCACCATGGACGGCTGGAACTTCCGCGACCTCGACGCGAGGTACGGCTCGGGCGCCCGCGGCGGGCGCATCTTCTGGGCGGGCATGGGCGCCGAGGCGGTCCGCGAGATCATCACCCGCATGGACCTCGACGAGCTTTCGCGCGTGCTCCACAGCGAGGTCCGCACGACGAGCGGGCAGCGCCGCAAGAAGGCCATCAAGCGGCTCCGCCTCATCGAGGCGTTCCGCAAGAGCGGGCAGCGTCCGGAGTGGATGATCCTCTCCACGATCCCGGTCATCCCGCCGGATCTGCGCCCGATGGTCCAGCTCGACGGAGGCCGTTTCGCCACGTCGGACCTCAACGACCTGTACCGCCGCGTGATCAACCGCAACAACCGCCTGAAGCGCCTCCTCGAGCTCGGCGCACCGGAGATCATCATCCGCAACGAGAAGCGGATGCTCCAGGAAGCGTGTGACGCCCTGATCGACAACGGGCGCCGCGGGCGCGCCATCGCCGGCACCGGCAACCACCGGCTCAAGAGCCTGAGCGACATGCTCAAGGGGAAGCAGGGGCGCTTCCGCCAGAACCTCCTCGGCAAGCGGGTCGACTACTCGGGCCGCTCGGTCATCGTGGTCGGCCCGGAGCTCAAGCTGCACCAGTGCGGCCTGCCCAAGAAGATGGCCCTCGAGCTGTTCAAGCCCTTCGTCATGCGCCAGCTCGTGGAGCAGAACATCGCCCACAACATCAAGAGCGCGAAGCGCATCGTGGAGCGCGTGCGTCCCGAGGTGTGGGACGTCCTCGAGCAGGTCATCAAGGACCATCCGGTCCTCCTCAACCGCGCCCCGACCCTCCACCGCCTCGGCATCCAGGCGTTCATGCCGGTGCTCGTGGAGGGATCGGCCATCCAGATCCACCCGCTCGTGTGCACCGCCTTCAACGCGGACTTCGACGGCGACCAGATGGCCGTCCACGTGCCGCTCTCGCGGGCGGCTCAGGAAGAGGCGCGCCGGATGATGCTCTCGACGGCGAATCTCCTGTCGCCCGCCGACGGCTCTCCGGTGGTCGCGCCGACCATGGACATGGTCCTCGGCTGCTACTACTTGACGATCGAGCGCCCCGATCCCAGCGACGGCAGGCAGCGCATCTTCAGCGACGAGGACGAGGCGATGCTCGCCCACCAGACGGGCACGGTCGGGCTGCACGCCCCCATCCAGTCCGTGGTGAAGACCTGGGACGCCGGGGCCGACGGCGGCGCGGGAGCCCTCGTGGAGCGCCTCATCGCGACCACCCCGGGGCGGGTGATCTTCAACCAGATCCTGCCCGACCGCCTGCGCTTCCGGAACGAGGTGGCCGATCGGTCGGCCCTTCGCCGGCTCGTCGCCGAATGCTACCGGGACCTCGGCCCGGAGGAGACGGCCCATCTCGTGGATGGGATCAAGACCGTCGGCTTCGAGTACGCCACCCGGGGCGGCATGACCATCGCCATCAGCCACATCACCATCCCCGAGCAGAAGCCGAAGCTGCTCGGGGACGCCGATCGCGAGGTCGACCTCATCGACGCCGAGTTCCAGCGCGGCCTCATCACCGACGACGAGCGCTATGAACGCGTCGTCGACGTCTGGAAGCGGACGACCGAGAAGCTGAGCGACGCGATGATGAAGTCGCTCGACCAGCACGGCCCGCTGTTCATGATGTCGAACTCCGGGGCGCGCGGGAACAAGGGCCAGATCAGCCAGCTCGGGGCCATGCGCGGCCTCATGGCGGACCCGCAGGGCCGCATCATCGACGTCCCCGTGCGCAGCAACTTCCGCGAGGGGATGTCCGTGCTCGAGTACTTCATCTCGACCCACGGCGCTCGCAAAGGCCTCGCCGACACGGCCCTCCGGACGGCCGACTCCGGCTATCTCACCCGGCGCCTCGTTGACGTCGCCCAGGACGTCATCACGCGTGACAGCGACTGCGGGACCCTGGAGGGCACCTGGATCACGCGGTCCGACACCGCCGAGATGGGCCACGAGGAGGGGGCCTTCCAGCGGCGCCTCGTCGGGCGCCTCGCCGCTGCCGACCTGCCCGACCCGCGCAAGAAGAAGAAGATCCTCGTCGAGCGCAATGAGGAGATCACCGAGTCGCTCGCCCGGCTCATCGACGAGCTCGAGATCGACGAAGTCCTCGTCCGCTCACCGCTGACCTGCAACTCGCGCTACGGCGTGTGCCGCGTGTGCTACGGCCGCAACCTCGCGACCGGCCACCTCGTCGGCATCGGCGAGGCGGTCGGCATCATCGCCGCCCAGTCGATCGGCGAGCCTGGTACTCAGCTGACCATGCGGACGTTCCACACCGGCGGCGTGGCCGGCCTTGACATCACGGCGGGCCTGCCCCGCGTCGAGGAGCTCTTCGAGGCGCGCGTCCCGAAGGGCAAGGCCGAGATCAGCCACATCGACGGTGTGGTCGAGATCATCCGCGGCGACGCGGGCACGCACGTCAGGGTCACCAGTCGCGACGTCTACGACACGCCCTTTCGCGTGACCGACCGCCATGAGCTGCTCGTCGCGGGGGGCGACGCGGTGGAGGTCGGCCAACCGCTCGCGCGGTTCGAAGAGGACGGCTCGGTCGAGGAGATCCATGCCCCTGTCCGCGGCTTCGTGGTGCGCGACGGGAAATCGTTCGTCGTCCGCGCCGAGGACGTCGTCGAGCGCGAGTACCCGATCCCGCACAGCGCCAAACTGCTCGTCGAGAACGGGCAGGAGATCCGCTCCGGGGACCAGATCAGCGAGGGGCCCATCAACCCGCAGGAGTATCTCGAGACCCGCGGCCGGGAGGCCGTCCAGCGCTATCTCGTCAAGGAGGTCCAGAAGGTCTACCGCTCGCAGGGCGTGACCATCAACGACAAGCACATCGAGATCATCGTCCGCCAGATGTTGCGCAAGGTCCGGGTCGACCAGCCGGGCGACACCGAGCTGCTGCCCTCGGAGCTGATCGACCGCTTCGAGTTCGAGGAGCAGAACAACCGCGTGCTCGCCCAGGGCGGCGAACCGGCGACGGCCCAGACGGTCCTCCTGGGGATCACCAAGGCCTCGCTCAACACCTCGAGCTTCCTCGCGGCCGCGTCCTTCCAGGAGACGACCCGGGTGCTCACCGAGGCGGCCATCAACGGGGCCAAGGATCGCCTCATCGGGCTCAAGGAGAACGTCATCATCGGCAAGCTCATCCCCGCCGGCAGCGGAGCGCCCCAGAACGTGGCTGCGGCTCGGGAGCGGGCCCGTCGCGAAGCCGAGGAGGCGCTCGCCGGCGGCGCCCTGCCGGAGCGCGAGGAAGAGTACAACCCGTTCCTCGAGGCGATCGCCGCCGCGGCCCCGGCGGTCGAGCGGGAGAACCCCTTCGTCGGCGAGGATGCCGCGGAGGCCGCCGCTGCGGGAGACGAGTCCGGGGCCGAGCCTGTCGAGGCCGCCGCGGAGGGAGCGGAACCAGCCTGACCGGCTCGGGAATCGGGCCTCGCCGGACCGCAAGCTCATTGACACCGCCACCGGTCCAGGTGGTACACTTCACGGTCGCGGTCCAAGCCGGATCGCCCTGCGGGGCGCCGGCAAGGAGCGCAGGTGGATCTTCTCGACGGGAGGCCGTTCGGAAGCTCGCCTGAACCGCGATCCGCGCCCGTCCGGGCCCGCGCCGCAAGGCGTTCGGCGCTCCGGCGTCGCGAGATCAGCACGATCGTCCGGACCCGGCCCTCGGGCCGCCCGGCGATCGAGGCCGGCACCACCGCCGTGGGCGACCCCCCGGGTCGCCCGATGACGGATCGGGACGACCGGCCACCCAGGATGACCCGCACGTGAGAGAGGAGCGGCCGCTTCGTGCCGACCATCAGTCAGCTCATCCGCAAGGGCCGGAAGCCGGCCGAGAAGAAGGTCAAGGCGCCGGCCCTGCGGAAGAACTGGAACAGCCTCCGGCAGCGCCAGGTGCCGACCGCAGGCGCCCCGCAAAAGCGGGGGGTCTGCCTCCAGGTGCGTACGATGACGCCGAAGAAGCCGAACTCGGCGCTGCGCAAGATCGCGCGGGTCCGGCTCACCAACGGCGTGGAGGTGACCGCCTACATCCCGGGCATCGGCCACAACCTGCAGGAGCACTCGGTCGTTCTCGTGCGCGGCGGCAAGGTCCGCGACCTGCCCTCGGTCAAGTACCACATCATCCGCGGCACGCTCGACGCGGCCGGCGTGCGTGACCGCCGCCAGGGCCGCTCGAAGTACGGCGCGAAGGTCTCGGAAAAGGCGTCCTGACATGCCCCGCCGTGCCAAGACCGCCCGCAAGGACAAGTATGTCGATCCGGCCGTGGCCAGTCGCGTGACATACCGCTTCACCTCCAAGATCATGTACAGCGGCAAGCGCAACCTGGCCGAGGCGATCCTGCGCGAGGCGCTCGCCCGCGCCGAGGCCACCGCCCGCCGGCCCGGGCTCGAGATCCTCGAGGCTGCCCTGCGCAACGCGACCCCCATCATCGAGGTCAAGCCTCGGCGCGTCGGCGGGGCGACCTACCAGGTGCCCGTCGAGATCCGTGGAGACCGGCGCATGTCCCTCGGCGTCCGCTGGCTCGTCCAGGCTGCCCGCAAGCGGGCCGGCAAGAGCATGGGCGAGAAGCTCGCCGCCGAACTGGTCGACGCGATGAACGGACTCGGCGCCGCGGTGAAGCGCCGCGAGGACACGCACAAGATGGCGGAGGCCAACAAGGCCTTCAGTCACTTCAAGTGGTAGCAGTGGCTACCGCTCCGGCGAGAGCACAGGGGCTGGCCCTGAAGATGACGCCTCGCAGCGTTCCGCTTGCCCGCACCCGGAACATCGGGATCATCGCCCACATCGACGCGGGCAAGACGACGGTGACCGAGCGGATCCTCTTCTACACCAAGAAGATCTACAAGCTCGGCGAGGTCCACGAGGGCGCGGCGACGATGGACTGGATGCCCCAGGAGCAGGAGCGGGGGATCACCATCACGGCCGCGGCGACGACCTGCTTCTGGAACGAGCATCGGATCAACATCATCGATACGCCCGGGCACGTGGATTTCACCGTCGAGGTGGAGCGCAGCCTGCGCGTGCTCGATGGTGCGGTGGTCATCTTCGACGGCGTGGCCGGTGTCGAGCCGCAGTCCGAAACGGTCTGGCGGCAGGCCGACCGATACCGCGTGCCGCGTATCTGCTTCATCAACAAGCTCGACCGCGTGGGTGCCGACTACTGGCGCTCGGTCGACTCGATCCGCACGCGCCTCGGAGCGAACCCCGTGGCGATCCAGGTGCCCATGGGCCTCGAGGACAAGTTCCGCGGCATGATCGACCTGATCACCATGAAGGCCGTCGTGTACCGCGACGACCTGGGCGCCGACTTCGATGTCGTCGACATCCCGGCCGAGCATCGCGCCGAAGCGACCGCCCGGCGCGAGGCCCTCGTCGAAGCCGTCGCCGAGGTCAACGACGAGCTGACCCATAAGTACCTCGAGGGCCACGCCCTCAGCGACGAAGACCTCCGTCGTGGCCTGCGCCTGGGCACGCTCCAGTACAAGCTCGTCCCGCTCCTCGGCGGATCCGCCCTGCGCAACAAGGGCATCCAGCCAATGCTCGACGCCATCGTGGAGTTCCTGCCGTCGCCGCTGGACGTCCCGCCGGTCATCGGCGAGCACCCGCGCACCCATGCCGAAACGTTGCGCACGGTCGACGACGCCGAGCCCTTCAGCGCCCTCGCGTTCAAGATCGCCGCGGACCCGTTCGTCGGCCGCCTTGCCTTCTTCCGCGTGTACTCCGGGACCCTCAAGGCCGGCTCCTACGTGATGAACACGACGAAGGGCAAGCGTGAACGCGTCGGACGGATCCTCCAGATGCACGCCAACCACCGCGAGGAGATCGAGCAGGTCTTCGCCGGCGACATCGCCGCCGCCGTCGGCCTCAAGGAGACCTTCACCGGCGACACGCTGGCGGATCCGGAGCACCCGGTCATCCTCGAGTCGATGACCTTTCCCACGCCGGTCATCCAGATCGCCATCGAACCCAAGACGAAGGCCGACCAGGACAAGTTGGCAGCCGCCCTCGGCCGGCTCGCCGAGGAGGACCCGACCTTCCAGGTGCGCACAGACAGCGAGACCGGGCAGACCCTCATCTCCGGCATGGGCGAGCTCCACCTCGAGGTGCTCGTCGACCGGATGACCCGCGAGTTCCGTGTGGGCGCCAACGTGGGCCGTCCGCAGGTCGCCTACCGCGAGACGATCCGCAACGCGGCCCAGGGTGAGGGCCGTTTCGTGCGCCAGACGGGTGGCCGCGGCCAGTACGGTCACGCCATCATCACCGCCGCACCCGGCGAGAAGGGGAGCGGCTACCAGTTCGTCGACAAGATCGTCGGCGGGGTCATCCCCCGTGAGTTCATCCCGGCCGTGCGCAACGGGATCGCGGAGGCCCTCGAGACGGGTCCCTACGCCGGCTTCCCGATGGTCGACGTCACGGTGACCCTCGTCGACGGCTCGTACCACGAGGTCGACTCCTCCGAGCAGGCCTTCCGCATCGCCGGGTCGATGGCCCTCAAGGCCGCGGTCGAGAAGGCCTCACCGGTCGTCCTCGAGCCGATCATGAAGGTGGAGGTCATCCTCTCCGAGGCGTTCCTCGGCGACGTGATCGGCGACCTCAACAGCCGGCGCGGGGAGATCGAGGGCATGGAGTCGCAGGGCTCGACGAGCGTGGTGCGCGCCCGCGTCCCGCTCGCCACGATGTTCGGCTATGCGACCGACCTGCGCAGCATGACGCAGGGCCGGGCGACCTATTCCATGGAGTTCTCGCACTACGACGAGGTTCCGGCTTCGGTGGCCAGCGAGCTGGTCCAGAAGTCGAAGGTCTGAGGAGGCAGCACGATGGCCAAGAAGAAGTTCGAGCGCACCAAGCCGCACGTCAACGTGGGCACCATCGGCCACATCGACCACGGCAAGACGACGCTCACCGCGGCGATCACCAAGTACCTCGCCCTGCA
>Ga0209323_10002806_pt1 | contig 11592 bp, 11 predicted proteins | sample Rifsed19ft2_FD_184014 | JGI IMG/M metagenome (GOLD analysis project Ga0209323, IMG submission 184014) | Soil microbial communities from Rifle, Colorado, USA - sediment 19ft 2 (version 2) | ecosystem: Environmental > Terrestrial > Deep subsurface > Rock core/Sediment | place: Rifle, Colorado...
GGCCGAGCGGACCGAAGATGAAGAGGTTGTCGCCGGCCTTGCGGGACGAGAGGAAGGCCGTGCCGCGGCCGCGTACGTCATACAGGATAGCGAACTGGCGCTCGTCTGCGATGTTCCGAAAGCGGTGAAAGCTCATTGGGCGCGGCAGGAGCGGGTCGTAACCCTGCCTACCGGCAGGCATGGCCTCGCCGCAGTGGATCATAAAGAACCGACCCGCCGACGCTCCTTTTGCCACGGTCGGGCAGGAAAGCCACGCCAGGTGCGTGTTCTCGTATACCTCTTCCTGCGAGAGAACCTGGGCTCGTTCAAGCTTCATTCGCGGAGCGTTAGGTACTCGCGAAGAGGTTGGATCGTGAAGTGCGGGTCGCCGCTGACGAGCGACGAGATGGCGGCAGCGGCTGTGTCTATCGACGTCAGGCACGGTATGCGCTTCTCGGCGGCCGCGCGACGAATATCGAAGCCGTCACGCAGTGTCTCAGTGACACGACCTTCAGGCGTATTAATGACAGCGTCGACGAGGCCGTCCTGAATGACGTCGACGACGTTGGGATGGCCTTCCTCGATGCGCTTGGGCACTTGCTCGACGGGAAGGCCCATAGCGCGTACCATCGCTGCGGTACCGGTGGTCGCCAGGAGGCGATACCCGGCGGCTGCGAAATCCCGAATGACACCGATGGCCTCAGGCTTCGTGCGGTCAGCAAGGCTTAGCAGCACGGAGCCGTGCCGCGGGAGTGACATGTCGGCGGCGCTGAGCGCCTTCGCCAGCGCGGCCGCAAAGGTGTGGTCAACGCCCATGACCTCGCCGGTGGACTTCATCTCCGGTCCCAGGTGCGTGTCCACGCCGATTAGCTTGGACATCGAGAAGACCGGGGCCTTGACGGCCACGAGTTGCTGGCGGGGCCAGAGGCCCGGCGCGTAGCCGAGGTCGCCAAGTCTCTTGCCGAGCATTATCTGCACCGCCAGGCGCACCATTGGGATGCCGGTGACCTTCGAGAGGAAAGGCACCGTTCGGCTGGCCCTGGGGTTCACTTCAAGGACGTAGACGTCGGACCCTGGGCCCTCGGCCCGCATCGGTTCCGGACGCATGATGACGTACTGGACATTCATGAGGCCTTTGACGCCGAGAGCCTGCCCCAGCCGCTGAGTGTAGTCGACGATATGTTCAACCTCGTCGTCCCTGAGGCCGATCGCGGGGTAGACGGCGAGGGAGTCGCCGGAGTGGACGCCGGCGCGCTCGATGTGCTGCATCAACCCTGGTATCAGCGTGTCTTCGCCGTCGCAGATCGCGTCTACTTCCGCCTCGATGCCTTCGAGGTACTTATCGATGAGGATCGGCTTTCCCGCCGCGACCTCGGCGGCCTGGCCGACGTAGCGGATGAGGTCGCGGGGGTTCTGGACTATCTCCATGGCGCGGCCGCCGAGGACGTAGCTGGGGCGGACGAGGACCGGGTAGCCGATGAGTTGCGCAGTTGCGAGCGCCTGTTCGACCGTGGTGACGGCAGCGCCGGGCGGCTGTGGAATGCCGAGCCGTTGGAGAAGTCCCTCGAAACGCGAGCGGTCTTCGGCGATGTCGATCGCCTCGGCACTGGACCCGAGGATGGGTTGGTTGGCGCGGGCGAGGGGCCAGGCTAGGTTGACCGCCGTCTGGCCACCGAACTGGACGATGGACGGCGTTCCTGTGCCGTTGCTCGCCTCGTTGGCGAGGATGTCTCTGATACCTTCTTCATCCAGCGGCTCGAAGTAGAGGCGGTCGCTGGTGTCAAAATCAGTCGAGACGGTCTCCGGGTTAGAGTTCACCATTATGGCGGCGACGCCGGCCTCCTGGAGCGCCCAGGCCGCGTGCACGGCCGAGTAGTCGAACTCGATCCCCTGGCCGATGCGGATGGGGCCGCTGCCGATGACGAGCGCCTTCTCGCCCGGCAGAGGATCGGCCTCGTTCTCGCTGTCATAGGTGCTGTAGAAGTAGGGGGTCTCGGCTTCGAACTCAGCGGCGCAGGTGTCCACCGTTTTGTAGACCGGCGTGACGCCCCACTGATCTCGCAGATCGCGCACCTGCTCCGGAAGACGGTCGGCGAGCGTGCCGATATCTGCGTCAGAGAGACCGAACCGCTTGGCGCGTCGCAAGAGGTCCGGGGTCAGCGTCTCGGCGAGAAGCCGCTCCTCCATCTGCACGATCGCGTTGAGCTTGTCGAGAAACCAAGGGTCGATGCCGGATAGCTGCGACAACTCGTGAGGGGTGGCGCCTCTCCTGAGCGATGCCAGGACCGCCCACAATCGTTCATCCGTCGGGATGGCCACGTAATCGCGCGGGTCGATGTCCCGCCAGGCGGGGTCTTCCCAGAGGATTGAGCGGCCGCCGAACTCTAGCGAGCGGACGGCTTTGCCGAGCGCAGCCTCGAAGCTGCGGTCGATCGCCATCACCTCGCCGGTGGCTTTCATCTGCGTGCCGGTGCGCCGCTCGCCGAGCGGGAACTTGTCGAAAGGCCAGCGGGGGATCTTGACCACAACGTAATCCAGCGCCGGTTCGAAGGCCGCCGTGGTCTGGCCGGTGACGCGGTTCGGGATCTGGTCCAGCCTCTTGCCGACGGCGATCTTGGCGGCGACGCGCGCGATCGGGTATCCGGTAGCCTTGGAAGCGAGAGCGGAGCTGCGGGAGACGCGGGGGTTGACCTCGATGACGTGGTACGGCGGGTGTCCGTTCGGATCGAGCGCCCATTCCGCGATCTCCCGGCGGGGGGCGAGCGCGAACTGGATGTTGCAGCCGCCCTCAATGCCCAGCGCACGAATGATCTTCAGAGAGGCCGAGCGCAGCATCTGATATTCTTTGTCGGGGAGCGTCTGGCTGGGCGCGACGACGATGCTGTCACCGGTGTGGACGCCCATCGGGTCGATGTTCTCCATGTTGCAAACGGTGATGCAGTTGTCGGCGCCGTCGCGCATCACCTCATACTCGATCTCTTTCCAGCCGAGCAGGCAGCGTTCGAGCAGCACCTGGTGAATGGGCGACGCTGCCAGTCCGCCGCGCGCGATATGCTCCAGCTCATCGAAGGTGTGGGCGATGCCGCCGCCCGTGCCCCCGAGGGTGTATGCAGGGCGGACGACGATCGGCAGACCGATCTTCTTCGCGACGGAGCGCGCCTCGTCGAGGTCTGTCACGATCTCGCTCTCCGGCACCGGCTCACCGATGCCGAGGAGCAGGTCGCGGAACAGCTCGCGGTCCTCGGCCGCGCGGATCGTCTCGATGGGTGTGCCGAGAGAGCGGACGCCGTACTTCTCGAGAACTCCAGTGTCCGCCAGGGCTACCGCGAGGTTGAGCCCGGTCTGCCCGCCCAGCGTCGGCAGCAGCCCGTCCGGCCGCTCGCGCTCGATGATGCGGGAGATGATATCGACCGTAAGCGGCTCGATGTAGATCGTGTCCGCGATCCCCTCATCGGTCATGATCGTCGCCGGGTTCGAGTTGACGAGGACGGTATGCACGCCCTCCTCGCGTAGCGAGCGGCAGGCCTGCGAGCCGGAGTAATCGAACTCGGCTGCCTGGCCGATGACGATGGGGCCGGAGCCGATAATGAGGACTTTTTGAGGCTTAGGGGTCATGCAGGAACCGTATCGCGTGATTCAGTGAGGCGCCGCCCCACGAGGCGATAGGCAAGGAACCCGCCAGCCACTTCCGCGACGGGCCAAATGAAAATCGTCATGAACCACACGGTCAGCGCCACAATCAGAATGGTAACCAGCGTGCCCACTAATCCTGATAGGAAGACGACATCCCAGTTCGGATGGAAGAACGATTTACCGAGCCGAGCGAAGCTAACCCCGGCCATGATGAAGCCCGTCAATAGTGCCGCAACTGCTGTCAATGCACCTGCCAAGTAGATGAAGCCTACATAGTCGAAATAGAAGAAATCGTCTGGTGGGTCGTTCTCCGGTCTGCCTGCGAGCAGCAAGGCGAGGACCACCAGTGCGATCGGGGCCAACAAGAGATGCCAAACTGCCAAGCCTTGCAGCGTTAGTCCGAGCTGGTCGCGATGCGGCTCGGCTCTCGAGAGGCTGCAGCGGTGAAAATCGTCTGTCAGCGGCGAGCCACAGTTTGTACAGAACAAGCTACTGACCGATCACAGCGGCAGCTCGTACTGCATGCCCTGGCCGACGACCTGCGCGAGCGAGCCGATGTCGCTGAAGAAGGAGAGGGCGGGCTCGTTGCCCTCCGGCAGCGTGCCGCGCAGCTTCTGGTATCCGGCGGAGCGCGCGAAGTCGGTTGCCATTAGCGCCAGCTCGCGGCCGACGCCCTTGCGGCGGGCGGCGCGCAGGAGCCAGACGCCCATCACGGCCTCCTCGGGGTCGTCCTGGTCGGGTGAGACGGCGGCAAAACCGCAGACCTCGCCGGCGCTGTCACAGACGAACATAGCGCCACGCTCGCCGTAGGAGGCGAGCAGCTGCGCGACGCCCTCGCGGGTGGGACGCTGCGGCAGGCCGCTGTTCGCGCCTAGCTCGTCCCAGACGGCGCCCCCCACGGTGGCGATGCCGGCGGCGTCGCTCTCGGTGGCCTGGCGGTATTCGGGGTCGGGCATCAGGCTACCCTGCCTTTCGATGGACTGAACTCGTCGATCATCTCGAGGAAGTGGTCGAAGACGTAGACGTTGTCGAGGGGGCCGGGCGAGGCCTCGGAGTGGTACTGGATCGAGATCACCGGCTCGCTGCGGTGGCGAAGGCCCTCGCAAGTGCCGTCGTTCAGGTGCGTCTGCGAGACCTCGACATCGGACGAGAGGTTCTCCGGATCGACCGCGTAGCCGTGGTTCTGGGATGTGATGTGGACGCGGCCCGTGGCGAGGTCCTTCACCGGGTGATTGGCGCCGCGGTGACCGAACTTGAGCTTGAAGGTGGATGCGCCGAACGCACGGCCGAGCACCTGGTGGCCGAGGCAGATGCCGAGAATTGGCGCGCGTCCGATGAGTTGCTTGATCGTCGCGACCTGGTAGTCGAGGAACACGGGATCGCCGGGGCCCGGAGAGAAGACTACGCCGTCCGGCTTCAGCGAGAGCAAGTCGTCCGCCGAAGCGGTCGCTGGTACCGTCGTCACGCGGCAGCCGCGTTCCGAGAGCAGGCGGAGGATGTTGTACTTGACGCCGCTGTCTACCACGGCGACGCGGTGACGCGGCGCGGGCTGCTCTGGCCATTCGTACGGCTTCTCGGTGCTGACCTCGCGCACAAGATTGGTGTCGCCATAGCGGGGGAGCGAGCGCAGCCGCGCGAGCGCTTCTTCCCCCGTCTCGTCGGTCGTGATCGCCCCCATCATGACGCCGGTGTTGCGCAGGCGGCGAGTTAGGGCGCGCGTATCTACGCCGGCGATGGCCGGGATGTCCTGCGAAGCGAGGTATTCGTGCAGCGTCATCTCCGAACCCCAATGCGAAGGCAGGTCACACGCCTCGTGCACGACAAGGCCGCGTACCTGAATGCGCTTCGATTCGACGGTCTCGCGGTTGATGCCGTAATTACCGGCGAGCGGGTAGGTAAGGACGAGCACCTGTCCAGCGAACGAGGGGTCCGTGAGCATCTCCTGGTATCCCGTCATCGCCGTCGAGAAGACGACCTCGCCGTGAGAGCGAGCGGGCGCGCCGAACGGCTTGCCTTCGAAGACGGTGCCCTCTTCGAGGACGAGGAGGGCTTTAGCGGGCAAAATCGGCCTCTGGCTCAACTAACTCGAATTGAACACGATACTGTCTGGCCGAAATATTGGTGGCAACGTCAAGCGCGTAGTGCGGCTTGTTGTCGATTTCATTCGCGATGATCAGACCGTAGACCGGGGCGCTCGATTCGAGGTTTCGTTTGACCCATCCCATGTAACGCTGTGTTTGACCGACAACAACGTCGCTAGTTCTCCCTCTCTTTAGTTCAATTACCACGAAAGCCCCATCGCTCCTGTCCTTGCAGAGAAAGTCGATGTAGCCCACTTCGGTCGGATACTGGCGTCCACTAACGCCGTGTTCATCAAGCCAGATCTCGAGCGGTCGTCCGAAGTCAATCCGACCCCAATTCCGCTCCATGAATTCTTCCAAGTGTTGCTCAAGCGCGAACTCGGAGGGCAGCTTCAACCTGCTCTTCGCCCAGGGAAACCTCCTCTGGAGCGAATACATCGATGGAATCCACATCACTGACGCCTTGCTGCCGTCCGTACGGATCGAATGATCCATGCCGGGAGGGATCGTAACGAGTGAACTGAGATCGACCAAGCCGATAAAGCACACCATGAGATAGCGTGCTGGCATAGTACCGACGCGTTGGGTTGTTCACGGACATGCCGATGATATGAGCGCGCAGGCTGGTTTCCTTGATCTTCGGATATTTGGTTCGGAACCAGTCGAGCATATCGGCCGTGGTAAACGGTTCCGGCATCTCAGCCAGAGCGTCCTGGATTAGTGCCCATATGGGTTTGTCGTACAGCGGCATTGTCACGACACCTCAGCTGGCATGGAAGACCAGCCTTCCGTCGTACACCGTTGCAATGACCCGCCCGCGAAGAGTGCGTTCGCCCAGGGGCGTGTTCTTCCCTTTGCTGGCGAAGGTCTCCGGCTCCACCACCCACTCAGCCTTTGGATCGATGAGCGCGACGTCGCCCGGCGCGCCCAACGAAAGCGTCCCGAGGCCCTCGATCCGCCGGTCGAGGCCGAGCGCGCGAACGGGGCCGATCGTCAGCTTTTCCACGAGTGCTGGCAGTTCGAGCGCGCCGTCTTGGACGAGCGACATCGCGAGGCCGAAGGCGGTCTCGAGGCCGCTGATGCCGAAGGCGGCGGCGTCGAACTCGCAGAGCTTGTCCTGGATGGCGTGGGGGGCGTGGTCGGTGGCGATGCAGTCAATGGTGCGGTCGCGGAGTCCTTCGATGCAGGCTTCGAGATCGGCGGGCGTGCGTAGGGGCGGATTCACCTTGGCGTTCGTGTCGTAGGCGAGGCCGCCTGGCGTTTCGCCCAGGCCGAGGAGGATGGCCTCGTGTGTGAGCGTCAGGTGGTGCGGCGTGACCTCCGCGGTCACGGGCACGCCGCGACCCTTCACTTGCCGGATGATCTCGACTGATCCCGTGGTGCTGACGTGCGCGATGTGGACGTGTGAGCCGGTCGCTTCGGCGAGAGCGATGTCTCTCGCCACCATCGCTTCTTCGGCGGCTGCAGGCACCCCGCGCAGACCGAGGCGGGTCGAGACCCAACCTTCGTGCATCACGCCACTGGAGGAGAGTGACGGGTCTTCGCAGTGATTGATGACTGGTGCGCGGAGCATGCCCGCGTATTCCAGTGCCCGGCGCATGAGGTGTGGGTCGGCTATCGGCGCACCGTCGTCGCTAAAAGCAACGGCGCCTGCCTGCGATAGCTCCGCGAGGTCGGCCAGCTCCCTGCCGGTGCGGCCACGGCTGACGCAGGCGATGGGCAGGACGCGGACTGCGCCCTGCGCTTGCGCGGTGCGGAGGATGAACTCGACGGCGGCGGCGGAGTCGATCGGTGGCTCGGTGTTGGGCATCGCGCAGACAGTCGTGAAGCCGCCTCGCGCGGCGGCGAGCGTGCCGGTGGCGATCGTCTCTTTGTGCTCGAAGCCGGGCTCGCGGAGATGGCAGTGGATATCGACGAAGCCGGGGCAGACGACGAGGCCAGTCGCATCGAGCGTCTCGCTCGCGTCGCGGCCGGCCTCCGGGCTAACTGCGCTGATGCGCCCGTCAGCGATGAGGACGCCGGCGAGGACATCGGTGCCATTCGCGGGGTCGATGACGCGCCCGCCGCGTATCGCCAGCGTCGCCATCACTTTCCGCCTCTCGCTAGCAAGTACAGTACGGCCATGCGGACGGCGACGCCGTTGGTCACCTGCTCTTCGATCACCGACTGGAGGCTGCTCACGAGAGCGGGCGAGATCTCGATGCCCTCATTCATCGGGCCCGGATGCATGACGAGCGCGCCCGTGCCGGCGCGCGACATGCGCTCTTCGTTCAGCTGATAGAGCGTGGCGTACTCACGGACGGAGGGGAGGAGGCCGCCCTGCATGCGCTCCTTTTGGAGGCGTAGCGTCATTACGACGTCAGCGCCTTCGACAGCACGGTCCAGGTTAGCGTCGACATGAACGGGCGGCATTGCGAGGGGTTCCGTGGCGTCGCCCTCAGGGCCGGGGCCGTGATCAGCAGAGGATGGGCGGAGGCCGGCGGGGAGGAGTGTGGGCGGAGCGCAGACGATGACCTCAGCGCCCATCGTCGAGAGTGCCCAGATGTTGGAGCGCGCGACGCGACTGTGGGCGATGTCACCGACGATTACGATGCGGCGTCCGCGAACCTCGCCAAGATGAGCGCGGATCGTGTACAAATCGAGAAGCGCCTGTGTGGGGTGCGCGTGCCAGCCGTCGCCGGCGTTGATGACAGCAGCTTTCAGGTGACGTGCGACAAGGTAGGGAGCGCCGGAGGCGCTGTGGCGCATCACTAGCAGGTCCGCTCCGACCGCCTGAAGCGTGCGTACGGTGTCGATCAGCGACTCGCCTTTTTCGATACTCGAACCGCCGGCGGAGATGTTGATGACGTCCGCGCCGAGGGCCTTTCCTGCCAGCTCGAAAGAGGCGCGGGTGCGCGTGCTGGCCTCGTAGAACAGTGTGACGATCGTCTTGCCGCGAAGGGCGGGAACTCGAGGTACGTCGCGGCCCATTACTTCTTTCATGGCGTCTGTCGTGTCCATCACGGTATCGAGCTCTGCAGTGGTGAAGTCGTCAACGTCGAGGAGGTGGCGGCGTGTCCACGTGGCCGCCCTGTCCACGGCGGGTTGATCGGCCGGTGAGGCCAGTTTCTCCTGTGTCATACCTCGCCCTCCGTCCTCGTGATCCTTACTTCGTCGAGACCGTCGACTTCTTCGAGGAGGACCTCAACTTGCTCTTGAAGTGCTGTCGGTATGTTCTTGCCGACATAGTCGGGGCGGATCGGTAGTTCGCGATGGCCGCGGTCGACGAGCACGGCGAGCTGGATGCTGGCCGGCCGGCCGAAGTCCGTGAGGGCATCCATCGCGGCGCGGATGCTGCGTCCGGTGTAGAGCACGTCGTCCACCAGGACGATGCGCCAGCCGTCGATGTCAACCGGCATCTCCGTGCGTTGGAGGCGGGAGCGGAGTTCGAGAGAGGGAATGTCGTCGCGGTAGAGACCGATATCGAGCTCGCCAACGGGCACGGAATCGCCTTCGAACTCGCGTATCGCTTGTGCGAGGCGCTGGGCGAGCGGTACGCCGCGCGTGTGCATGCCGACGAGAGCGACGGCCGAAAGGCCCCGATTGCGTTCGACGATCTCGTGGGCGATACGGCGGACGGCCCGACGGATGTCCTCGGCAGAAAGGATGACGTGGGCGTTCATGTCTGTCGCCTCGGTTCGAGGGAAGAAAACGCCCTCACACACGTGCGCGAGGGCATAGTTGAGTACCGTAGTATGCGATTGTTGACATTGTCCGAGGCAGCCATTCGTCGCTCCTTGGCGGCCTCACCGGACCGCCTTAAAGGCTAAACGGCGACAGCGGTTCGCTGTCCAGCGAATGGTAGCACGCCGGACTACAGGGGTGCAATAATCTTGGCGTCGCAGCGCTCGATTGCGGCAGTGTTTTCCAGAGATCAGGAGGAGGGTCCGTATGGGTGAGTTTGTAAGGGTGGCCGCTGCCAGCGAGATCCTGCCCGGAGAGATGGCGATTGTGGAACTGGACGGGCAGGAGATCGCCATCGCTAACCTCAACGGTGAATTCGTGGCCTTCCAGAACGAGTGCACCCACCGCGGCGGCCCGCTCGGCGAAGGCATTCTGATGGGCGATGTGGTGGAGTGCCCGTTCCACGCAGGGCAGTTCAGCGTGCGGACCGGTGAAGTCGAGAGCGCGCCGCCGTCCGAGCCGATCACGACTTATGCGGTGCAGGTGGAGGGGCATGACGTGAAGGTGGAGAAGCCGTAGCTATCAGCTAGAGGCTACCCCTCCGGACCGCCGATCCAGTCGATCTCGGGAAGGATCTCGGTCGACTGGAACACGAAGACGAGGCCGACGATGAGGCTGAAGACAGCAGCGAGCATTCCGGCGGCGACGTAGATCCACTTGCGTTGGGCCGACGAGACGAAGCCGGCGGTGCTAACGACAGTTACGATGGAGTTCGAGATGAGCAAGCCGACCAGGAAGGCGACGAGCGCCACGATGCCCGCGGTCTGGCTCTGCGCGCCGACGGCGGTGGCGATGACGAGCGCCTGCGTGCCGGTCTCGGCGCCAATGCCGTGGATGACGCCGATGCCAACGGCGGTGCGAACCCCGTAGCTCCGCGCCTCGTGGGTGTGCTCGTGGGGGTGCCCAAAGAGCTTTTCCCGCAGGGCGCCCCAGAGGTTACGGATGCCGGCGAAGACCAGCATCCAGCGACTGCGGAGCTGGAAATCGCCCTCGCCGCGGAAGTAGCGGTAGAGTGAGTAGAAGAGGTAGGCGGCCAGGAAGAGCAGCGTTACGCCGACAACGCGTTCCATGACCGGGTCGATCCAGTCGGGCAGGAACCCGCGCGCCAGGATGGCAACGAGGCCGAGGACGAGGACGACTGCGCCGTGGCCGAGCGCATACATTGTGCCGAGAAGTAGGGCAGGGCGCTGACGCCCGAAAAGCGTAGCGAGCGCGCCGTTGTTGCGGTCTGGTGTAAGGCCGTCGTGGCGGTGGTGATGAGGGTGGTGCAGGGGCAGCGGCTCGTGGCGGTGCGCATCCGGAGGCTGAGCCGTGGCGGTCTGGACAGCGGATGGACTGGTTGTCGCCGCTTCTCCACCCTCGTGCTCGTGGCCTAAGGCGTGGTGGGACTCGTCCGTCAGCATGAAAGCCGGTTCCCTAACCAAGACGGCCTCTTCTTCGTCGAGTGCGGCGGTCGTGCTGGTAATGTCGGTGATGGCAGCGATATGATCCCAGTCGATGCCGTGGCGGATGCCGAGCGCGAGGGCGGCGGAGATGATACCGATGGAGCCGCCGATCGAGAGGAGCGGCAGCGCTTCAATGACGAGGGCGGCGCTCATGATTACCCGTGACAGTTTCGACAGAGGCCGAAGATCGCGAAGTGCCCGAGGTCAGCCTGGAAGCCCACTTCGTCGTAGAGGGCGGTCGCGAGGCTGTCCAGGTAGCTGTTATCGAGGGAGCTAACGCCGCCGCAGGAGCGGCAGATGAGGTGGTGGTGGCGGCCCTTGCCGATCCACTCGAACTGCGCGTCGCCGGCGCCCATGTCCGTCTCGCTGACCAGGCCCAACTGGGCGGCGGAGCCAAGCGTGCGGTAGACGGTCGAGGCGTCGACGTAAGGGTACAAGCGCCGGACCTGGTCAAGGACTTCGTTGGCGGTAGTGTGCGCGTGGGCGTGGCGGACGGCGGAGAGGATGAGGACCCGCTGCGGCGTTATCTTCTGGCCGGCGTGGCGGATGGTTAAGGCGATTTCGCGTTCGCAGGTCATGGAAATTGTTTGGTAGTTTTGATATTTTACCGCGAGGGATAGTAGATGCAATCAGTTGCAGATGCATTCTATAGAAGGTGGCTCACGCCAGTCAAGCGCCAGTCCACTCGGGCTGAGTCCTGCCGGATCGGGAATCCTGCCGATTCTCGGCTC
>Ga0209323_10002807_pt1 | contig 11587 bp, 8 predicted proteins | sample Rifsed19ft2_FD_184014 | JGI IMG/M metagenome (GOLD analysis project Ga0209323, IMG submission 184014) | Soil microbial communities from Rifle, Colorado, USA - sediment 19ft 2 (version 2) | ecosystem: Environmental > Terrestrial > Deep subsurface > Rock core/Sediment | place: Rifle, Colorado...
AGCCTGCGGTCAAAGGCCAACGTATCCTGATTGTTTAAGAATTCGTACACTTCTGATTCGGGGTTTGCATAGGGGTCGTTCGTTGTCCAGGCATCTGTGACCGCAGGCTGCTGTTGTACTGCGTCTGCACTTGCCTGTCCACTGATCAGAGGGACAATCATCATCTCATACCCACAGGAATTAATACCCGCATTAGTAATCGCTGCTTCAGCATGCACAAGTTTGACACTGGATATGATAAAAAGAAAGATTACTACAATGGGAGCCACTTTTTTCATGGTCTTAACTCCTCGTATAAGGTGATTAATCACAATCTAACAGGCTGACACACTTTAGATCAATAATGCTTAATAGATAATTAAAGCAAAACACATGCCATTCAACCTACCCTTCATAACTCATTGATTATAAAGATTAACATTAATTCGTGCTTTTTTCTGCCATTCATGATGTTAAATTTCTTGTCGTAATTGTGGATTTTTTCAATGATTGCCAGGAGGCATTTATGGATGAGAATGATGGAAAAACATTTTGTTTCAAACAGATATGCGAACTATACTGATGTTAAAATTCTTATCTCTCATGACTTTTTTTACCCTTGTCAGATTTATGAAATTTTGATCTTGTACTTTCTAATCAGATACGAAAGTGTCTGGCGAGTGACACCAAGCTCCTCAGCGGCCTTGTAAATGATGCTTCCATGTTTTAGGAGGGTCTTCTGAATGACCCTTTTTTCTATGGATTTCCGGATAGATTGCAGTGTTATTGACTTGGACTCAGGTATATCAATGTTAACTGATGCCAGGTTCAAATCATTGACCGTTATCATCTCACCTTCAGCCATGATGATTGCCCGTTTGATAAAGTTTTCTAACTCCCGTACATTTCCAGGCCAGGAATACCCTTCTAACGCCCTGATCGCTTCAGGTGTAAACCCGGAAATATTCTTCTTGAATCTTCTTGAATAGCGGTAAAGAAAAATCCGTACCAGAAGGAGCAGGTCTTCTCCACGCGCCTTAAGAGGAGGCATGGAAATGGTAATTACACTCAGTCGATAAAAGAGGTCTTCCCGGAATTCGCCCTTTTTCACTGCCTCAATCAGATTTCTGTTGGTCGCAGCTATTACCCTTAAGTTGACATGAATGGCCCTTCGTCCTCCGATCCTTTCAATAACATTATCCTGTAAAAAACGAAGTAATTTTACCTGCAGTACTATACTCAATTCACCTATTTCATCCAGAAAAAGGGTACCCCGGTCAGCATGCTCGATCCTGCCCTTCCGCTGTATGCTGGCTCCAGTAAAAGCCCCTTTCTCATGTCCGAACAATTCACTCTCAACGAGATTTTCAGGGATTGCACAACAATTGATAACAGTAAATGGATGATCCCTGCGGGAACTCAGTGTGTGGATAGCCCTTGCTGCAAGCTCTTTTCCTGTACCGGAATCTCCAAGAATAAGTACCGGCACATCGGCAGCGGCAACCTTCCGGATTGACTTAAAGACCTGTTGCATGGCAGGGCTAGTCCCTATCATATCCTTCACCCCATTCATCGCGTCATGTTGCTTCAGCATGTAGTTTTCTTTTTCCAGTTGTGCAAGGTAGAAGGCCCTTCTCAAAGTAAATTCGGCATCGCCTTTATTAATTGGCTTTGTGAAATAGTCATATGCGCCTATTTCTATAGCCTTAAGTGCATCCCGTCTTTCTGTCTTTCCTGTTACGATAATTACCTTAATCGTGGGGTCGGTATCCAGAAGTTCCCTGAGGGTCTGGAGCCCTTCTACAGATTTTCCAGGAATTGGTGGCAGATCCAGATCCAGCATGACAACATGAGGATGCTCCATCTCGGCAATCTTCAGCGCTGATATACGATCTTTGGCCTCCAGGATCTGATATTCTCTGGAAAAGGACCACCGCATTTGTATGCGGAAGAAATCCTCGTCATCAACTATGAGTAGCTTTGGTTTGTCCTGAGAATCGGATGTTATTGCTGCGATGTCCATGATGCTATTTATCCTTTGGTGATAGCGCCATTATACCAGTTTACCTGCATCTTTTTCAGGTCAGTATCCATCAGGCCGTTACCCTTAAAGGTGAGCAAACTTTTGCCGGGTTTAACCACCTTGAACTTCAGGGTGACGATGTTCCCATCCCCGTTTTTTTTTGTAGTATTAGTTCCATGAAGGGATGCCCCGACAACAAGCCTGGAAGGGTTTCCTGGAATTAATTTGACCTTGCATATGTCTATCTTAAGCTCTTTGGCATCACATTTAAGAAATGCTCCCCATGTTTCCCCTTCAAACTGAAGAACATCCTTATCAAACTCAACATCAAATGCCGCAGCAAATACTGAGTCTGTCTGGTAGGCATCTATATCTACCGCTATCGTGTCTCCCTGGGACTGCTCCTGATTTTTTTTCATCAATATTGTGCCTGGTTCGACGGTATCCTTTTCCGGAGTAAATAGAACCTTCAGCTCTGTTGAATCCATGGCCTCAGGAGGTCCAGGATTATTGCTTCCAGAACCACAGGAGGCCAAAAACGGGATGGCTCCCAATAATAAGAAATAGATGATAAAGAAATTCCGCCATTTCATAGTTTTTCTCCTGTCTTGAACAAACTATATTAACGTGATTCGCCAAAGTGATATAGAAGGATCGAAAGATCATTTTCATCAACTTCACCGTTAGCGTCAATATCCGCACTCTCTCTCCACGATTCTTCCCCCGTCTTGCTGCCAAAGGCCCTCAGCAGTACCATCAGGTCATAACCATCAATACGCGTCCCTGATAACTCAGAGATCCCATCATCCATATCAAGCACACTGTCCATGTTGCTTGCCGTAAATTCTGCCTGAGTATCATTATCCACGTAGGTATTAGTGACATGTATTGTTACTGTATCCGTGTGCGTAAGATGACCGTCCGATACTGTAAGCTCAAAGGTAATGTCCTTGTCGCTAAAGACCAGCGGTGCAGTAAAGACGAGTTTTGGATTAGTCGTATCAGCCAATATCACTTTTGGGCCAGTGAGTCGGTCCCATGTGTATGTGATTTCATCCCCATTAATATCATACGACCCGCTCCCGTCAAGGGTTACCTCACTCCCCTCACCTACACTCTGTACAGCGCCGGCACGTGCAACAGGCGCTTCATTCACTGTATTGTTAACGGTCACTTCAACTGTATCCGGAGGAGATGGAAGTTCACCATCACTCACAATGAGCTCGAATGTCAGAATTGTTGTAGTCAACACCGTTGGACTTGTAAATGTGGGCCGTTTCGAAGCTGGATCACCAATGGCCACAAAAGGTCCTCCTGCTTGTTTCCACTTATATATCAACTGATGCCCGTTTGGATCTGATGATCCACTGCCGTCAAGTGTTACCAATACGCCCTCATTCACTGTTTGCTCAGGTCCGGCATCTGCCACAGGTGGCACATTGACAATTTTCTCTACGGGGGTTTTCTCAACCTTGATATTTACCTCATCCGTATCCTCGTGCAGACCATCGCTCACAGTTAAAATGAAAGTTAACACCTCAGTCTCAGCTACGGTTGGACTTGTAAATGTAGCCGTGGCTGCAGTTGGATTGCTGAGAGTCACTGAAGCACCAGGGGTCTGTTTCCAGGAGTATGTCAATTGATCTCCTCCATTAGGATCGGATGACCCACTCCCGTCCAGCGTCACCGTTACATTTTCATTGACGGTCTGGTCAGACCCGGCCCTCGCCACCGGTGCCTCATTAACCGTATTTTTTACGGTTACGACAACCGTATCCATAGACTTAAGCTGCCCGCTATCCATCACGGTTAACTCGAAAGTCAATTCCGTTTCAGCTACCACCGTAGGACTTGTAAATGTGGGCCGTTTCGAAGCTGGATCACCCATGGCCACAAAAGGTCCTCCTGCTTGTTTCCACTTATATATCAACTGATCCCCATTTGGATCTGATGAACCACTTCCATCCAGTGTCACCAGTACCCCCTCACCTACCGTCTGGTCAACACCGGCATGCGCTACAGGGGACTCATTGACTGTGTTATTTACTGTTACCTCTACTGTATCACTAGATTGTAGTTTTTCATCACTCACTATCAGTCTGAATATCAGTTTTGTTTTTGTGAATACTGTGGGGCTTGTAAAAGTCGGCTGGATTGCCTTGGGATTGCTCATGGTAACCAAAGGCCCTGCAGTCTGCTCCCACATAAAGTCCAGGGTGTCACCATCTGCATCGGATGACCCACTCTCATTCAGGGTTACAAGTATTCCCTCATCTGCCGTCTGGTCAAAACCGGCATTGGCCACCGGTGCATCGTTGATTGCATTTACTGTGATTAGCACGATGGCCGGGACGCTGTTCAGTATTCCGTCATTCACCTTGAAGGTGAATCCATCGGAACCGTTGAAGTTGCTGTTTGGCGTATAAACAACAGCGGGAGGGGCCCCAGTCAGCGATCCATTATTCGGTCCGATATCAACACTAAAGGTCAGGTTATCCCCATTGGGGTCACTTCCGGTCAACGTAATGGGTTTGGCAGTGTCCTCATCTGTTGTAACCGACTGCTGGTTCGTTACCGGCCTTCTGCTAAGGAGGAGATAGACCTCGCCTGCACCCTGCCTCCCATTACCTGGTCCATCAGCCATGGGTACTCCTGCAAGGATGTCTGCATAGCCATCACCATTGAGGTCTCCAAGGACTATAGATACCCCCAGACGGTCACCGGCCTCCGTCCCATAGAAAGTCAGGTTTGCCCGGTCATATTTGAGATCCCAAGCCTGCATTGGTAAAAAGCTATTGCTCCCGTATATCAGATAGATTTCTCCACCTTCTGATCTTCCGTTATCTGGTCCACCGGCATGCGGCGCAGTCACTATGATGTCATCAAGGTTGTCCCCGTTATAGTCTCCCATGGAGCTTGAGAATCCATTGATGATGAGATACTTATTGACAGTAACTGTGTTTGATCCCAGCTTATCACCGCTATCTGCCCCGAAAACAGTTAGGTTAACCAGGTCTATGGAAAGATCCAAGGTTGACGGAAGATCGTTCCTGCCATGGATCAGATAGACCTCCCCTGCATCTCCTCTCAGCTCATCAGGTCCATCGCCCATTGGCGCCGCAATTAAGAGATCCTCTATCCCATCCCCATTGAAATCCCCTGTTGCGGAGGTCGTCCCCAGGAGGTCGCCGGCATCCCTGCCATAGATAGTCAGATCAGCATCCTTACTCAGAAGATCCCAGGCAGGCTCGAGATCGGGTTTGCCCCTCCCATAGATAACATAGACCTCCCCTGCATCTGTTCTTGAGTTATCCGGACCATCCGCTTTGATTGCGCCAACCACGATGTCATCATACCCATCGCCGTCCAGATCCCCTGTAGAGACAGAACAGCCGCAATCATCCTCAGCATCTTTTCCATATAACGTAAAATCTGCAGGCGTGTCTGATAGATCCCAGTTATCAGACAACTTAAGATTTTCCTTCCCGTAGAAGAGATATACCTCGCCGGCATCGGTGCGTTTATCCTTCGGCCCGTCTCCATACCGTGATCCCACGATAATATCCCTGATCCCATCACCATCAATGTCACCTGTAGTTATGGAACACCCGATACGGTCTTCTTTGTCTTTACCATAAATAAAGGTTGTGTCTCCAGCTGGGGTGGCCAGATCTATCTCTCCTGAAAGCTCTCCATTTCCGTAGACAATGACGATATACCCTCTCTTTTCATTATAGCCAGAGGGGGCGCTGGCAAGGATGTCGTCATAGCCATCCCTGTTCACATCCGCAGAGGTGAGGGCAAAACCGAGGTGATCCAGATCTGATGCGCCATAAATGATAAGGTCTGTCCCTGCACTCAGGTCTATGGTTCCAGGCAGAGGGGTTTTCCCATACCGGACATAGATCCTGCCCGCGCCATTTCGTCCTGTATCAGAAGGGCCTCCTGCATCAGGAGCGCCGATCAGGATGTCATTATTGCCATCCCCGTCTATATCACCATAGGCCACTGAATATCCTGTTGTATCTCCTGCTTCTGCTCCATGGATGATCACCTCAGGAGGCTGTATCGAAAGATCAACTTCTTCCTTGATACCGGCTGCCCATACAGTTTCCCCAAGCAATCCAGTAACGGCAATGAAACTGAAGACTATCCACCTGTACATGAGTTTTTCCTGTCGTTTGAACATAAGAAGACCCTTTCCTGTTTTGTCTTATAATATGAAGCAATTTCTGTGCCCGCTTCTATTAATCCACAGAATCCCATGTTCTTATGTCTCATTCACCGTTTGCGTGCTGGAGTATCCAGACGTCATTCAAATAGGAACCTTCTGACAGGCCTCCAAAAACAATCAGTTGATTGGTCTCTGAAGCGCCTGCTGCTGTATGAAGCCCTCTTGCTTCCGGGTAAGAGACCGCAGAGGTATGATAAGTGACCTTCTGATACCAGGAAGATGAATCACCGGTTCCATTGGCATTATCCAGTACCCAGATATCATCAAGGGGCTCACCATCTGAATCGAGGCCGCCAAATATGGTCATCCTGTTGGTCGAAGGATCATATACCGCTGAATGCCCCTCCCTGGCCGGCACTGGTCCTCCTGTAACGTCCAGCGGGGTCCAGATGGATGGCGTCTCTCCAAGGCCATTCGCATTCGAGAGAATCCATACGTCAGAATATACCCCTTTGGCCGTTCTTCCCCCCATGATAATCATCGTGTTCGTACCGGCATCATATACCGCCGTATGCCCTGTCCGTTTGGCCGGGATACTCCCGGTATCCGGAGTGATCTTCTCCCAGGTGGGCGGCTCTACACCCGAGCCATCAGCATTTTTGAGTACCCAGACATCGTTAGATAGAGTGGTAACTCCCCCAGAGACACTCGCTCCCCCGTAAATGATCACCCGATTATTCTGTGTGTCATTGTCATTGTCATAGACCATGGAAAAGCCGATCCGGTGTTGAGGACGCTCTCCCTCATCAACCCAATCTTCCCATGCGGGATCTCCTCCATAGCCCCCGCTTGCATTGGTGAGAATCCACAGGCTGTCATCTTCTCCAACCATATCCCCATCCGGATCAATCCCGCCCAGGATGATCATCCGGCTATTTCCCTGGTTGTAAACCGCCCTGTGACCCGACCGTGCAGCCGGCGTATTCCCGGAGACAGCTATCTTCCGCCAGGAGGGTGTCTCCTCTGTGGAGATAACATGATCCAGTACCCACAGGTCAGCGAGTGTGCCACCATTCGTTTCACCCCCAAACACGATAAGCTGGTCGGCGCCTGAATCATAGACTGATGAATGTCCCTGTACCCCGGCCGGCCCCTTGCCAGATGCAGTCACCTGACCCCATTTAAATGGGGTCACATGGAGTGATGTCTGAAGAGTATTTTCCGACAGGTTGTGGCCAATCGTCAGTGTGTACTCTCCTGACGGGGTGTCATCCTCAGTACTCAGCGTCAGCAGGCTGCTTGCCGGAAGCAGGATGGGATTGGGAAAGAACGAGGCGGTGACCCCTTCAGGCAGGTCATCAAGGGTAAGGGTGAGTGACTTTGGAATCGGAATGCCGGAAATAGAGGATATACCGATGGTGTACCGGGCCCTGTCTCCCTGAATGATACTCCTCTCCTCAGGAGTTATTGTCCATAAGAAACTTGTCTCTACCGCCGTGCTGCTATTCTCATCCCCACATCCTGTCACGAAAAAGGATAGCAGAAGTAATATAGTAATCCATATCAAATTCATATTTTTTCGTCCTATTTTAGAAAAGAGGTTAAAGATAGCTTTTCACGAAACGAAGTATTATTCAGCACGCAATCACCATGATGATCTGATGTCAGACAACAGTAGGTTCTCTCAATCCTCCGGATGATACTCCGGAGGGACTCCTTATGGACATTTCCAAATGCATGATCCACAGTCGGACAGGGGGTGACATCACCCTGTGGTTTTATATAGACAAACAGACGTCCTGCCGTGCAGGTGGACATCTCGTCAGGGAATTCTATCCGAACAAAGGGCGGATCAAAGAGCTCCCGGACACGGTTCCTTTCCTCCTGAGTAAGTATCTCATCCCATCCGCACAACCATTTTCCCGATGCATAGGGGAAGAGGACCATGACATTAGAGACACCAAGGTCGCGCCCCATCTGGATCAGGCGTTTTAAATCTTTCAGACCATTTTTACTGACGTCATTTTTGGATACGTGTGTCCATATACTGGCAGATATACCTGAATCCACGAGGAGACGTATCCCTTCTACCGCTGTCTCAAAACAACCCTTATAATGACGGAATAGATCATGGCTTTGGCTATCCGGAAAATCAAGGGAAACATTGCACCGTTCGAGCCCCGCCCCCTTGAGCCGTTGCACATACTCTTTGCCAAGGAGTATGCCATTGGTGAAGATCGTGGTACCCAGTCCCAATCCATGAGCATCTCCAATGAGATCGGTCAGGTCATCCCGCATCAGGGGTTCACCACCAAAGTAAGAGACCCTGCGGACACCGAGAGAACGGGCGTCACGCAGGATTCTCTGGATCTCGGCCCGGCTCAGCTCATTCATCTTTTTATTAAGTTCCGAGCCTATCAGGCAGTGCTCACAACTGCACTGACAGTCGTAGGTAACCCCAATCCAGAGCTGCCTGAGACTACTGCGGATAAAGAGATGCTTCATCCTGTGAAGCATATAGGTATAAAGTGAATTTTGCTTCATATCAGATCCCATCCGAATCCCCATATGTAAAATACCATAGGGAAGGGTCTCTTACAGCATTCTCTAATGCGGCATGTGATTTGGCAAAATAATAGACGACAGGCACCTCCGCCCTGTTCCCCTCTCCTGAGAATCCCAGTTCGGTAATAACCTCATAGAGCGCTGTCGCTTTATTCACCCTGAACAGGGCGTAATCAACTCCTTCTTCAGATAACCGGCCTAATGCAGCCATCACAAGAGCCCTCAAGGCAGCGTCGTCTTCCCAGAGGCAGTCCACAATGACCCCCTCGACTGTTTCCTCCATCTCCCTTATTGTGTATACCAGATACCCGTTTACTTCCTCTCCTTTTCCAACTGCCACGACATGATACTCCTTTGATGGTACAGATAAATATCTCCAGCGCAGGTAAGGGAGGTCACGGACACACAATATCGGAAAATGCCCACATACCCTATTCCAGAGATCATCCACACACTGATCAAAGGTATAGCCGTCTATAACCCCGAGTTCATGTTGCTGTCGTGAAAGGGAGATGGAATAATATTTGGACGATGCCTTCTGGATGGTCTTTTCCAGCGAGGCAGGAAGATGTTTGAATCTGTATTTAAAAGACTGCCGCAGGTTCAACCGGTAGCTTAGCTCGGAGAGCTTGAAGAGATCGGCATATTTCAATATCCTCTTCCCAACCACATATGCCTGGCGGTTCGGGAAACCAAAACCTCCGATATAGCCCCTTTCCAGGTAGACATCTTCATGCCTCCTCGACATCTCTACAAGAACTTTCGTCCCCCTATAATCCGGATGGACAAAAGTATCCACGGGCTGGACCACCATGATGCGTTCACCCATACAATGCAAGATCATCGGAATAGAGGCGTAATGGCCTACGATTTTTCCTGCTGCCTCTGCAACAATAATCAGATTCAGGTCACTGACAGGGCTTCGTTTGAATTTCCATTCCCATTCCTGCAAGGAACGCTTTTCATTGAAAATCTCGTTGAAGTGATCGTTTATCTGAATCTCATCGCCTTCTTTGTAACATCTGATAAAGTAGTCAGTCTTCATGGCGCAGTCCTTCCTGATACCAACGGCCTCTTTTGCCTCTTTAATGTGCATTGCTCCATTGGAAATTCATTGAAAAACTCGACTGGAGATGCGTCTATTCTTGTCTGCCCTGATTCATCTGCATCCTCAACTTCAACAAAGTAGGCCCACTCCTTATCAAGAGGTACATCCACTGTTATTAACCATACGTCATTGTCCCTTACCATTGACCTGTACTTCCATGAATTTACCTGCTCGAGGTCATTCCATGCCCGGTTCGTAGAAGAGGCGTACCATAATGTTACTTTAGGGCTATTATGATAGTTTTCCAAAAAAGCGCTGATTTTTAACTCACTTGATGTAATATGTTCTGTCTTAACATCAACCACCTTGATCCAATCTGACGGGTTAATCAATTCTTTGATAGAAGCCCTCCACATATACTCAAACCTGGGGTCAACCTTAGAGGTCCAATAGGCATCATCATCCGCAGTGGAATCTATGGTACGAAACCCCCTCCATTCTCTTTTCAGTCCCTTTAGAAAAGAACTATCCGCGCCCAGGGGAAATTGGCAGTCGTGGTGACCTGGAGAGGTCACATCCGATGATACAACAAAGAATTGGGGAAATAAGAGGTCTTGCTGCACGGAGATATCGTAAATATTATTGAAAATCTGCCCAGTTTCAGTATTCAGGATCCAGTCTCTCATGTCCAACCTATCTTCAACAGTAAAACCACTTGTACATTCTGTTGCCTCATTACAACCCCAATCAGTAATATACCTTTCCGTACCTGCTATGTAATCCTGTAACTGAATGTTTATTGGGACAGATACCTTTACCCGATCATCGACCATAGCCTGAAGCCAATTGGCAAATCCTTGTTTTGAGCCGCCATGTGCAATAACACCTTTATTGAGATGACCCCCTTCTGCCTCCAACAGACGCTGCATTAAAGTGATTGCCATCAAGTTCTCTCTTATATACGAATAAAGAAGAAGCAGCCGCATGTTTTCAACAGTGGCATCACCCCTCAGCATCATTAAACGAGCCGATGCACTCATGAGTTCATTCGCTCCATTATACCCCCGACCGAGCCAAAGCGTGTCATAGTTGGCATGGATAATAACCGGTATGCCCTCCTCGATAGCCGGTTTTACAAAAATCTTTTCATGATCAACATCTATATTGTTAAACTCCTTTTCTGTCTGCAATGCTATCATCGCTCCATAACCGACATTAGGCAGCTCAGGATATCCAGGGGGGATGTACAACTTAACAGGATGAGTTACACTCAGTGAAACTGTATTATCTATTCTCCCATTATCCAGGTCATCCTTGCTAATCGTTTCCCACGTCCCACTGATAAAATTCCCTTCCAAGAGCAGCGTCCCATCTTCTAAAATACTACTTCTATCTTTTACCCATTTAAGATCGCCTAAATTCATTTTTTTGATAGCGTCTATATTATAAAGGTCTCTTATGGAATTTAACGTCTGTACAATTTGATGCGCTTTGGAATCTCCACTGCATCCTTTGAATATAAGCGCTGACAATAACAGAAATAAGCATACAGTAACGTTAATCCTTTTCATACATGATAAGTTTTAATTGCAATTATAGAACACAAGAATAGCTACGTTTCATCCTAACCCGGTTCTACTATTGTGACATGCTGATTTGGTGCCATTGTAGTAAATATCTGAATGAAACCACTTGGCCATTGGATGATTAAGGAATCCACAAGATCCTCAAAGCCCAGACCAAAATGGATTGGACCTGTCCCCTGAGAAAAAAATTGCCCGCCTCCACTCCCATTAAA
>Ga0209323_10002812_pt1 | contig 11583 bp, 5 predicted proteins | sample Rifsed19ft2_FD_184014 | JGI IMG/M metagenome (GOLD analysis project Ga0209323, IMG submission 184014) | Soil microbial communities from Rifle, Colorado, USA - sediment 19ft 2 (version 2) | ecosystem: Environmental > Terrestrial > Deep subsurface > Rock core/Sediment | place: Rifle, Colorado...
CCAACAGACCCCATAGAAATTTAGGAACGATCTTTTCAGGAAAGAACTGGATGACGTCGAAAGAGATCGAGTCGGTTTTGTATGAAATGTTCGAGCGGACCAAGGAACAACGTACCCACCTGCTCTCTCTGACAAACAACGTCCCAGGGATGGTCTACCGGGGACATCGGGACTGGTCGTTGTCCTTTATCGGCGCCGAGGTGGAGCCGGTAACCGGTTATTCCGCCGAGGAGTTCACGAGCGGGGCCGCAAGATGGAAGGAGATCATCCACCCGGACGACTTGGCATACGTGAAGGAATCTTACCGGAAAGCCGTCAAGGAACGGGTGCAATTCCTCCGTGTGGAATACCGGATCACGCACAAGAACGGCGATATTCGGTGGGTCTCCGACAGGCGGCAGATAATGTACGACGAAACCGGTTCCTTCGACTATGTCGACGGGTTGCTTCTCGATATCACGGAGCGCAAGGAATCCGATCGAAGGCTTGCGGAAAGCGAGTACCGGTTTCGTACGATCGCGGATACGGCGGTCAACGGGATAATCACCGCGGATTCGAGGGGAAACATCAACTTCTTCAACCGCGCAGCGGAGCGCCAATTCGGATACGCATCCGTAGAGGTCGGTGGGAAAAATGTGACGATGCTCATCCCCGAACGATTCCGGAACGCGCACAAAGCGGGCCTGGAACGGTTTCTCGAGACGGGGGAAACCCGAATCATTGGCAGGACGGTCGAACTGAACGCGCTGAGGAAGGACGGGACCGAATTTCCGATCGAACTCTCCCTCGGCACGTGGGGGTCACCGGAGGCTCCGTCTTTTTCCGCCACCATTCGCGACATCACCGAGCGAAGGGCTTCGGAACGGTCATTGAAGGAATCGGAAGAAAAGTTCCGAGTGATCTTCGAAGGATCGAAGGACGGGATTCTACTGGCGGACGTGGAAAACAAGAGGTTCGTCACCGGCAATCAAGCCATTTGTAAGATGCTCCAGTATTCCCTCGAGGAGATCCGGCAACTGGCCATTACGGATATCCATCCCGAGGAGGCCCTCCCCCGGATCCTCGACGAGTTTGAAAGGGCGGAGAGACTGGAAATCGAGACCGGAAGAGACATCCCGGTCAAGAGAAGAGACGGCTCGGTCTTTTTTGCCAACATCAAGCCCAGCCCGATCGTCATTTCCGGGAAAAGGTACCTGATCGGGAACTTCCGCGACGTCACGGAGAGCAGGAAGGCGGAGCAGGCGCTCACCCGCCTCGGCCTGGCGGTCGACCAGGCCGCCGAGGCGGTCGTCGTTACGGACACGGAAGGGAATATCGAGTACGTGAACCCTTCGTTCGAGCGGATCACGGGGTATTCCCAGGAGGAAGCGATCGGCCGCAACATGCGGATCTTAAAGAGCGGGATGCAGGACGAAACGATCTACCAAGAGATGTGGGCAACCATATCGCACGGGGAGGTGTGGAAAGGTCGCTTTGTCAACCGAAAGAAGGACGGAACCCTGTACGACGAGGAGTCAACGATCTCCCCGGTTCGGGATGCTTCCGGAAAGATCGTCAATTTCGTTGCGGGGAAGAGAGATGTCACGCGGGAAGTTGTGCTGCAAAACCAAGTGCAGAACGCGCAGCGGATGGAGGCCGTGGGGACGCTCGCCGGAGGGATCGCGCACGATTTCAACAACGCCCTGACGGGGATTTTCGGATTCGGGGAACTCCTGCGCAACAGGATGGCAGGAGACGAGGAGGTGTTGCATGATTTGAACGAGATCCTGCGCTGCGCGGAACGGGCGTCCACGCTGACGCGGCAGTTATTGACCTATGCCAGGAGGCAGACCATCGAGCCCGTCAATCTGAGCCTGAACAAGGTAATCACCGATCTCTGTAAGCTGGCTTCCAAGGTGGTGGGGGAGCATATCGAAATCCGGACGTTTCTGGCGAAAGATCTGCCGACCATACGGGCCGATGTGGGACAGATCGAGCAGGTGGTCATGAACCTGGTTCTCAACGCCCGGGACGCGATGCCCGGCGGAGGGCAGTTGCTGATCGAGACGGAGCTGGTCCATCTGGACGCCGAATATGTCCGGTATCACCCGTATATGAAAGTGGGCCCGTTTGTGGTCCTCAAGATCTCGGACACGGGCATCGGGATGGATCAAAAGACCCAGGAACGGGTTTTCGAGCCGTTTTTCACCACGAAGGGGCCGGACAAGGGGACGGGCCTGGGACTTGCGATGGTGTACGGGATCGTCAAGCAGCACGGTGGATTTATCCACCTCTACAGTGAACCGGGGAAAGGAACGACTTTCAAGATCTACCTTACGCCGGTGGAGGAGGCCCCGGATGTTCTTGAATCGCACAAGCCGTCCGAAATCCGAGGTGGGACCGAAACCATTCTTCTGACCGAAGACGACGAATCGGTTCGGATGCTGGCGGAGCGTACGCTGGCGGAGCTTGGATATACGGTCCTGTCCGCACGCAACGGGGAGGACGCGGTAGAAATATTCAGTAAGAATAGAGAAAAGGTATCACTGGCTCTATTGGATCTCGTCATGCCCCTGAAAGGAGGAAAAGAGGCCTACGAGGAGATGCACCAGTTGAAGCCGGAACTCAAGGTGATCTTCATGAGCGGGTACACGGCCAACGCGGTGCACGAGTCCTTCGTCCTGATCCCCGGAGTGCCGTTTCTGGCGAAACCTTTCGGCCCGACAATACTGGCAAGGAAATTAAGGGAGGTGCTGGACACGCATGACTGAAAAAAGAAAAGAGGATTCATGATCGGCAATCCGGTTTATTAATCCCTACCGGAGGATTCGTGGAGGGGACACGAAAAATGAACCAGGATGAAAAACGCGCAATTCTTTTGGTGGACGACGATCCTTCCGTTCTGGAGTCAACTTCCAGGTTGTTGAGCACATTCGGGTATCGTGTATTCCCATATGGGAATGCCACGGATGCAGCGATGAAGCTACAAGAAAAAAACGTTTGTGTGGTACTGACGGACATTATGATGCCGGAGGTAACCGGACTTCAATTCCTGGAGAAAATACGTTCATTCAATTCCGATATTCCTGTAATCATGATGACCGCGTATGCGGAACTGGATATGACAATTGATGCGATCCGGAAAGGCGCATTCGATTTTTTATTAAAACCCTTCAAGCCGGAATATCTCGCCCATTCGGTAAAAAAAGCGATCGATCATTACAGGCTTAAGCAGCTTGAAAAAAACCACACCAGTACGCTTGAAAAAACCGTGGAAAACAGAACCAGGGAACTGAGTGATGCGCTGACGCTGGTCAAATCCGCAAGCAAGGAGATCGTCGAGCGACTCGCAGGGGTCGCCGAGTACAGGGATACGGATACGGGGAAACATATCAAGCGGATCGGCTTGTATTCGCAAAGGATCTCCGTGGCCCTGAACATGCCGGCAGAGTTTGTCGAAGAGATCACATTTGCAAGCATCCTTCACGATATAGGAAAGGTCGCGGTACCCGATAACATTCTCCTGAAGCAGGGGCCTCTCACGCGGGAAGAGTTCGATCTCATGAAAATCCATACGGTTATCGGTGAGAAGATGCTCGCAGGATCTTCCTATCCAGGGATGTCAATGGCTACTTCCATTGCCCTGAATCACCACGAAAGGATGGACGGTCTGGGGTATCCTCGGGGGCTGAAAGGGGAAGAGATACCGATCGAGGGGAGGATCGTGATGCTCGTCGATCAATATGATGCCTTAAGAAGTGTAAGGCCATACAAGCCCGGGTTTGACTACGGTAAATCATACAAGATCATCACAGAAGGGGATGGGAGGACATCGCCGGAGCATTTCGACCCGAACGTGCTGGATGCGTTTATCCGTGTTGCGCCGGAGTTCAACAGAATATTTGAGGAGTTACGCGAGTAACGGACGTAGTATCTCAATGCCGGGAATTCTCAATTCGCACAGGCAGGGGTTGGTAGGGTAGGGCCCTCATTGTCGCTTTTGGTTCCGAGTGCTCCATCGACTTCATGATGGCAGAGGGGTCTGCTCCAGCCATGGCCATCCGCTCGCAGGCCCCGTTTAAGCTGCCCGGGTCCGCAAGGCCACCGGCAAGCAGTACTCCGCTGAAGAGAAGATCCGGATCGTCTTGGAGGGATTGCGGGGCGAGATCCCGAACCCCTACGGCGTTTCCGACTTGGCCAGGTGATCGTAGTCCACAACCCGGTTTCTCCCGCCCTTCTTGGCGGCGTACATCGCGAGATCCGCATGCCGGATCACGTCGTCGACGGTGTCCCCGTCCCGATACCCCGCGATGCCGACGGAGACGGTGATCGACACCGTCCGTTCGTCCGGAGGCATGAGGAACCGGCTGTCGGCAATGAATTCACGGAACCGCTCGGCGGGAACCATCGCCTGCCGAGCCGTGGTTTCCGGGAGGAGGACGACGAACTCCTCCCCGCCGAACCGGAAGACGGAATCCATCTGCCGGAACGCCCTCCTCGCCTTGTCGGCAAAACCCGACAGCAACAGGTCTCCCCCCGCGTGGCCGTATGTGTCGTTGAACTGCTTGAAGTGGTCGATGTCGATCAGCAGAACCGAGAACGGGATCTTTTTCCTGACCGAACGGTCCAACTCCTTCTGCATGAACGGATAGAGCTGCCGCCGGTTGAACAGGCGGGTCAGACTGTCGGTGTTCGCAAGAATCTGCAGATCCTCCTCATGCGCCTTGATCTGCGACACGTCCCGCATGATGACGGTATAGAATCTCTTCCCGCCGCTGACGCTTTCGGAAACGGAGACGTGGAAGGGGATCTTCCTCCCGGACCTCGACACGGCGGAAGACTCCACGTACTTCCCTGACTCCGAGCGCGAGGCGTACCTGGCGAGAACCTCCCACGTGGCTTCCTGCCCCGGGCCAAGCAGCTGCCGGATATCCATCCCGACAATCTCTTCACCCGGATACTCGAAGATCTCCTTGGCCGCCTGGTTCGCCATGAGAACGAGTCCCTCCTCGTCGATGCCGAAAATGGCGTCCCTGGCCGTTTCGAACAGACTCCGGAATTTCTCCTCCGACTCCACCAGGTGGTTCTGCAACGCTACCCGTCCGGAAATGTCGTGGAAGAACCCGATCGTCCCGATCTCGCGCTCGCCTTCGCGAAGCAGCACGCAGGAAAGCCGGATGGGAATCTCCTTCCCCTTGCTGGTCACCACCTTCGTCTCGAAATCCTGGAGCCTGCCGCGGCCGCCGAAGCCATCGGCATGGATGAACTTTTTGACCTCCCTCGCGCCGCCGGGAGGGTAGAGCGCAGAGGCGTGAATTTTCCCGATCGCCTCGGCAGCCGTGTACCCGAAAATCCTCTCCGCGCCCTCATTGAAGAGGAAGATGTTCCCCGCGGAGTCGTTCCCGATGATCCCGTCCGGGCTGTACTTCAGGATATTGCCGAGAAATTCCAACTTCTTCTGAATCTCGTCCTGCAGCCTCACCTGCTCGGAAATGTCCTCGGATATTTCCACGACGCGGGCGACCTTGCCGTCGGACTCCCGGATCGGATACGCCGTAAGCCGGCTGACCCGGGAACTTCCGGCCACATCCGTGTGGACGTGTATGCTCCTGGACACGCGGCCCGTATCCGCCGCCAGGCGCACCGGGCACTCCTCCCCGGACTCGTGACACGGTTTATCTTTTTTGTGCGTCACCTCGTAGCAGCGTCTTTTCCGGCCTTCCCCCAGGGGAACGCCGAACGACTCGACAAAAGACTGGTTGGCGTGGAGAATCTCGTAACTTTCCGCATCCACGACCACGATGTCTTCCCGGATGTTGTCTAAAATCAAAGAGAAAAACCCGGAATCTTTCTCCAGTTCCCGACCCCCTTCCATGCATGATTTTACCCGCAGCCTGTCCTTGTGGTTCTTTTCGGAAAAATAAGCAATAAACCTTACGCAATCTCATGGCCATCTGCTGGAAGAAGTGCTACTACCCGACGCGTCAGGGTGCGGAATACGGCTCATTTGTGGCTCGCGGAGACAGGGTTGGGATTAAAGAACGTATTGATGTTATCCGATATACGTATCGAGAACTGCTCGCGAGGGAAGCCATGGACACGCAACGGAAAGAGACAATTCTGGTAATCGACGACGAGCCGGTTGTGGTGGAGGTTTTAAGGGGACTCCTCTCAAAAGAGGGTTTCGAAGTCGAGTCGGCCCCTGACGGCCTCGAGGGGCTGTCACGAGCGAAAGAGATTCGACCGGATCTCATTCTTCTGGACATTTCCATGCCGAAAATGAACGGCTTGGAGACATGCCGAAGGTTAAAAGACGGGAACGGCACCCGCGGCATCCCCGTCGTGATGTTTACCGCCCAGGCCGACAGGGACTCGAGGATCACGGCGCTCAAGGCGGGGGCGAACGATTTCTTAAGCAAGCCCGTCGACAATACGGAACTCGTGGTCCGGGTCAACAACCTGCTGAAAGCAAAAAAATACCAGGATTTCCTGGAATCTCACAGCCAAGTCCTGGAAGAGCAAGTCGAGGAAAGAACGAAGCAGCTTCGAGAAGCATTGCTCGACACGGTACACCGGCTGACGCTTGCCGCGGAGTACCGGGATGAGGACACCTACACCCATATCAAGCGGGTCAGCGAATACACCAAGGTTATTGCCAAGGAGTTGGGTGTCCCCCCGGAACAAGCCGGTATCATGTTTTACGCCGCCCCCATGCACGACATCGGGAAAGTCGGCGTACCGGATTCCATTCTTCTCAAGCCGGGCAAACTGACCCCGCAGGAATTCGAGATCATGAAGACGCACACCACCATCGGGGCAAGGATCCTCAAGGTATCCGATAGCCCTTTCCTCAAGTCCGCAGAGATATTCGCGTTGTCCCACCACGAAAGATGGGATGGGAAAGGGTATCCTCTGGGGTTGAAGGGGGAGGAGATCCCGATCGAAGGGCGGATCATGAACATCATCGACCAGTTCGATGCCTTGCGGAGTAAACGTCCCTACAAACCTCCCATCGACCATGAAACGGCCGTGAAGATCATCACCAAGGGCAACGGCAGGACCACGCCCGATCACTTCGACCCGGAGATCCTGGGTCTTTTCAAGAAGAACTCCGACACGTTCCGGGAAATTTTCGACATGTATAAGGAATAACGTGCGGAAGGTGCGCAAAGGTTGCTGCGATCTCCCGCACCCTGCTATGCTATCTTAGGCTGCCTGCGGTAACGGTTCCACAGGAAAGAGGCGATCCCTATGCGAGTTCGGCACTTCCACGTCCGCCCGAACATTCCCCAGGAACTGCTCCCGCTCGTCGATCTGGCGAGGAACCTGTGGTTCTCCTGGAACTGGGACGCGGTGCAGCTGTTCATCCGCCTGAATACGCAGCTCTGGGAGAGGTCCTACCAGAACCCGATCCTGATGCTCGGTTCCCTCACGCAGGCCGAGCTGGAAGCCGCCGCGCGCGACGAAAGCTTCGTCGCCAACTTGAGGCACGTGCATGAAAACTTCACCCGCTACCTCCAGACCCCGGGCTGGTTCCGGGAAACGCACGGCGGAGAGAAGGATTTCCTCGCGGCATACTTCTCCTGCGAGTTCGGGATCGACGAGGCGCTTCCCATTTACTCGGGGGGCCTGGGCCTGCTCTCCGGGGACCACCTGAAATCGGCCTCCGACCTGGGGCTGCCGCTCGTCGGGGTGGGGCTCCTGTATCAGAAGGGATATTTCCGGCAGCGGCTGAACCTCGACGGCTGGCAGCAGGAGCTGTACCCCGACAACGACTGGTACAACATGCCGGTCGCCCTGGAGCGCGGGCCGGACGGGAAGCAGATTTTTATCGAGGTGCCGATGGCCGGCGAGAAGGTCAATGCGCGGATCTGGCGCGTCCAGATCGGCCGGACGCCCCTGTACCTGCTCGACAGCAACGTAAAGGGCAACTCTCCCCGCATGCGGGAGATCACCTCGACGCTCTACGGAGGGGACCGGGAGATGCGGATCCGCCAGGAGATCCTCCTCGGGATGGGCGGCGTGCAGGCGCTGCGGGCGCTGGGGCTTTCCCCGACGGTCTATCACATGAACGAAGGCCACTCGGCGTTCCTTGCGCTCGAGCGGATCCGTACACTGATGGCGGAGCACGGGTTGTCGTTCCCCGAGGCGCGGGAACAGGTGTTCGCTTCCAATGTCTTCACCACCCACACCCCCGTCCCGGCGGGAAACGAATTGTTTTCGACGGACCTCGTCCGGAAGTATCTCCAGCCGGTGGCGGAGGAGATGAAGCTCCCGTGGCAGGAATTCCTCGGCCTGGGGCAATTGGCGTCGAGCCGGTCCCCCGACTTCGGAATGACGGTATTGGCGTTGCGGATCGCCGCCTTCACGAACGGGGTGTCCCGCCTGCATGCGGAAACTTCACGGAAAATGTGGCGCGACCTGTGGCCCAACCTGCCCGAATCCGAGATCCCCATCCGCGGCATCACCAACGGGATCCACACCCGGACTTGGCTCAGCCACGAGGTGGGGGAGCTCTTCCTCCGCTACATGGGCCCCCGCTTCAGCGAGAAGCCGGCCGATCCCTCGGTCTGGGAGCGCGTGGACGCCATCCCCGACGGCGAGCTCTGGCGGATCCACCAGGCGCGCAGGGATCGGCTCGTCTTTTTCGTCCGGAAGCGGCTGAAAGGGCAGCTTCAGCGGCAGGGGGCGGGCCCGGCAGCGCAGCGGGCCGCCGAGGAGGTGCTCTCGCCCGAGGACCTCACCATCGGCTTCTCGCGGCGGTTCGCCACCTACAAGCGCGCAAGCCTTCTTTTCCGGCAGCCGGAGCGGCTGATCCGGCTGCTGACCAACCCGGAGCGCCCGGTCCAGATCCTTTTCGCCGGGAAGGCCCACCCGCAGGACCATCCCGCCAAGGAGATCATCAAGTCGGTCATCCACTTCGCGTCGGACCCCCGCCTCCTGGGGCGGCTGGTGTTCATCGAGGATTACGACATCAACGTGGCAAGGTACATGGTGCAGGGCGTGGATGTCTGGCTCAACACCCCCAGACGTCCTCTCGAGGCTTCGGGGACGAGCGGGATGAAGGCCGCGGCGAACGGGGCGCTCAACGTCTCCGTGCTGGACGGCTGGTGGTGCGAGGGCCACGCGCTCGATACGGGGTGGGCGATCGGAAGCGGCGAGGTGTATGACGACCCGGAAGGGCAGGACCACATCGAGTGCGAGGCGCTCTTCAACCTGCTCGAGCAGGAGATCGTCCCCCTGTTCTACGAGCGGGACAAGGCCGGGCTGCCGCGCGAGTGGATTTCCATGATGAAGTCGTCGATGCGGAAACTGGGCGCCTACTTCAACACCAATCGGATGGTCCAGGAATACGTGGAAAACTGCTACCTGCCGGCGCACCGGGCGGGGGCGCGGCTGAAGGAGAACGGTTTCGCGGCGGCCAGGGCGCTTTCGTCCTGGCGGGCGCGCGTCACCGCCGACTGGTCCCGGCTGTGGCTCCAGATCGAGGACATCCGGAAGGAGAGGGAGATCCCGGTGGGCGCGGCATTCGGAGTCGCCGTGCGCGCGAATCTGGGATCGCTGTCCCCGGAGGACGTTTCCGTGGAGATCTGCCACGGTTTGCTCGACCCGTCGGGGGAGATCCGGGACGGGGCGATCGTCCGGGCGCGTCACGAGAGCCGGGACGGGGGCGGGGACATCTTCCGCGCGGAAATCCCGTGCGGGGTCACCGGGCGCTACGGCTACATGGCGAGGATCCTTCCGCGGCACCCCGACCTGGTGAATCCGTTCACGCCGCTGCTTTTGACCTGGGAATAAGACGGACCGGATCCCTTAGCCGGCTGGTTCGGTCCGCTTCGGCGGCTTGGGCGGTTTTACCGTCGAAACGAGGATCGCCGCAAGGAGCGCAAGCAGCGCAGCGATGCGGAAAGCCGTCGCGTAGCTCTCCGTAGCGTCGAAGAGTTTCCCGCCCACCATCGGCCCGATGATCCCGGCGGTTCCCCAGGCGGTCACCACGACGCCGTAATTGTTCCCCAGGTTGCGCACCCCGAAATAGTCCGCCGTCGCGGAAGGGAAGACGGCCAGCTGGGACCCGTAGCAATACCCGATCAGGAACACCGACCCGAAGAGGAAAAGGCGCGTTTCGACTTCCGTCTCGAGGAAGAGCAGAAGCGCCGTCACCCCCATGACGAGGGCGAGCGTCCTCGTCCGTCCGAAGTGGTCGGACATCCATCCCGAACCGATCCGGCCGCACCCGTTCCCGACGGACAGGATCCCGACCGCGATGGCCGCGTCCGGGCGGGAGAACCCGGCCCCCTGGGCGAAGGCGGCAAGGTGCCCGATGACCATCAGCCCCGCCGTGGTCCCCAGCGCGTAGGCGGGCCACATCCGCAGGAACGTCCCGGTGCGCATCATTTCGAGGGGCGCGTACTCGTGGAGGGTGCGGTACCCGCCCTCCCCCGGGGGAGGGGCTGTCCAACCTCCGGGGCGCCACCCCTCGGGGGGATTTCGAAGGAAGAACGACCCGGCGACGGTGACAAAGAAAAACCCCGTCCCCAGGATGGCGAAGGTCGGCCTCCACCCGTACCAGTGGATGAGAAGCCCCGACAGCGGAGCGATCAGCGCCCCCCCCGCCCCGTAGCCCATCACCATGAGGCCCGTCACGAGCCCCCTCTTGTCGGGAAACCACTTCATCCCGACGGCGAGCGGGCAGGTGTATCCGACTCCGCTGGCAAAGCCGACCAGGACGCCGTAGAAGACGTACAGCCACCAGAGGGAATGGGTATACTGCGAGAGGAAGACCCCCGCCGAAAAAAGGAGCGCGCCGGACAGAGCGACGGGCGCCGGGCCTTTCCGGTCCTGCCAGCGCCCCCCGATCAGGACGCCCGTCGCGATGCAGGCGATGGAGAGGGTGAAGGCGACCGACACCTCGGCACGCGTCCAGCCGAACTCCTTCTGAAGGGGGCCGAGGAAGACGCTCCAGGCATACGCGGCGCCGAAGCAGAGGTTCATCGCGACGCCGCCCGCCACGCGGAGCCAGCGATTCAGTGCGCGCGGCCGGTTCGCGGTCACCTGCCCCGGCTCCATCCGTAGATTTCCGCACAGCGTTCCGGCGGCATCCCCAGGAAATAGGCCAGTCGCAGTCCCCACATCAGCAGGATGGTCCGCCCCGGCCCGAAGGCCTCCCACCGTCTGCCCGAAGTCGTGATCCGGGCGGGAAGCAGGAGGGTCTTCCCGCTGCGGGTGAGCCGGCGGGAAAATTCCACGTCTTCCATGAGGGGGATCTCCGGGAATCCGCCGATCGCCTCGAAAGCATCCCTCCGCGCGAAGATCCCCTGATCGCCCGTGTAGGCGTGAAAAAGCATCGAGCGGACGCCGATCATCCTTCCGGTCAGCCGGAGAATCGCCCTGAGGTAGGCGGAAGCGGACGGAGAGACGGACAATCTCACGGAAAACGCCCCCCCGAGAAATTCCCCGTGCCGGACGGCCGTCCGAATGGCGGCAACGGACCCAGGGGGGAGCACGGTATCCGCATGAAGGAAGAGCAGGATGTCCCCCGAGGAGGCGCGAACCCCCGCGTTCATCTGGGCCGCCCTTCCCGGTGGATGGCGGAGCACGATATCC
>Ga0209323_10002822_pt1 | contig 11559 bp, 7 predicted proteins | sample Rifsed19ft2_FD_184014 | JGI IMG/M metagenome (GOLD analysis project Ga0209323, IMG submission 184014) | Soil microbial communities from Rifle, Colorado, USA - sediment 19ft 2 (version 2) | ecosystem: Environmental > Terrestrial > Deep subsurface > Rock core/Sediment | place: Rifle, Colorado...
TCGGTCGGATCATGAACCACGGTAAAAAGAAAACCAGAAGCGATCTATTTGGTAGCAAACCGTCCACTTTTAGTTCGCGTGCCTATGGGAGAAATGAAGGAACTACCATAGAAACCATCGGCATCGTACAATTCGATACATTAGAATATTATCAGAGAAATGCCAAAATGCGATTATATAATTTAAATAGCCTTTCCATGGAATATTTAAATAGCGTAAAAGATGATATTCCTGCCGATAAAATACCGGATTTTTTTTATGGAACAGATGACCAACGTGATAAGTTAAGGAATTATTGTTATAAGGACACCGAATTGAGTCTGAGATTGGCAGTAGGAACTAAAATACAAGCGTTAGAATTGATCATTGCCTTTTCTAAATTGACAGGCTTACGCATGAAGGAATTGCTACATGGAGGGCAGGGAATTCGCACGCAATGTTTGATCTTGAAAGAATTATTGAAACGGGATATGGTTTTACCTTATTTTCAAAACACTACCTCAGAAAGTGATACCGAGTCCGCTTTCGAAGGAGCATTAGTATTAGAACCTATAAGAGGTTTCCATACTGATCCTGTAGCCGTTTTAGATTTTCAATCGTTATATCCTTCCATCATGATGGCACATAATCTTTGCTATTCTACTTACGTGCGCAAATCTATGATGAAAGAAGCCATGGATAAATTTGGAGATGATTGCTTGGAACAAACTCCTAATGGTGACAGTTTTTTGAAATCTTCTATTTTCAAGGGAGTGTTACCTTCTATCTTAGAAAAACTGATCTCAGAACGAAGCAAAGTGAAAGGGTTACTCAAGACTTGTTCAGAACAGATGAAAAAGACTTTGGAAGCCAAATCTAATGCTTTGAAATTGATGGCTAATTCCATCTACGGTTATACTGGGGCCAAATTTAGACTATATTTGGAACCTCTTAGCGCTGGAGTTACCAGTTGGGGGAGAGAAATGTTGAAGATGACCAAAGATGAGGTAGAAAATAAATTATCCAAAGAATTGGATGCTTCCAAATACGAAACCATAGTAATCACTGGAGATACCGACTCTGTCATGATCAAACTCGTTCATATGCCATTTGAAGAATCTTTCAAAATAGGAGCCGATTGGAGCAAGAGAATCAGCACCCTTTTTCCCAAACCCATTTGTTTGGATTTCGAGAAAGTCTATTATCCTTATTTATTGCTAAAGAAAAAACGCTACATTGGCTACAAGTTTTTACCAAATGATCATCAAAAGGGAGAAATGGATAGCAAAGGAATAGAATCTGTGCGTAGAGATTCTTGTCTTTTGGTTTCACAAACTATTTCCAGTTGCATGAAAATTCTCATGGAAACTATGGATTCCAAAAAATCCATAGAATACGCCAAAGAAATGTTTCGGAAATTGTATTCGAACGACGTCGATCTTTCCAAGTTGGTTTTGACTCGTGGGTTGTCCAAATCGGAAAAAGATTACGTAGGAAAACAACCTCACATCGAGATGATCAAACGGAAGCTAAAAGCCGAGAAAAAGAGAGAGAGTAACAATCCAGATTCATCTTCTGCTTCTTTTGGAGAGTTGGCTAGTGGTGGGAGAGTTAGTTATGTCTTGGTAGCTGGAACCAAGGGATCGAAAAACTACGAAAATTCCGAAGATCCTTTGTACGCTTTGGAAAACGACATACCTTTAGATACCAAACATTATGCCACACGATTGAAGACCCCATTACAAAAACTTTTCCAAAATTTTTATCCGTCGAAAGGTGCTTTCGAGAAAGATTTCGTCGAATCGCAATTCGTTCATCAAAAAGTCATTTCTCATAATAGAGGAATTGCCAAATTTGCGACGGTAGTTCACGAACGATGTTTAGGTTGTAAACAAATCCTGCAACCAGAAGAATTGGCTCTATGCGAGGAATGTTCTTCGAAAAAATTAGATGTTTATCGAAACTTAGTCAACGATGCGTGCGCGCAACAAGAACTTTCCCAATCGGCTTGGAGGACTTGTCATATTTGTAAAGGATCGTTCCACAACGAGATCATCTGTTCCGCTTTCGAATGTCCCAATTTCTATTATCGATTTTCTGTGAGGAAAAAAATGGAAACTGCACAAGACAAAATGAGTAAATTTGACAAACAATATCCTTCATCATGGGCCGATCTATTTTGAGGAAAAAGGGGTTTTTCTTTTCTTTTGGGGGGAAAAAAGAGAAGAAAAAGAAAGAAATAAAATAAAAAAAACTTATCCTTTCATTCGAGGGGTAACAATGAACGGTGGAAGTTAACCCACTGTGGCTGATGATAGAAAAGGTTTCTTGATTGTTTTCTTTGATTTGATGTCCTCCCTTGGGACTGGGCAAGGCCAAGAAAATCTCTTCCACTAGTTTTTTGAAAACGACCGAAATACGTTTGGCTACAGAATACACGAAAATGGTGATCTCTGGAAAGGCGTACAAACAAGCTGCCACGAATAAAGCGATGGAAGTCGTTTTCCCATAGCGCCTCGGAGTCAGTAGAGCGATGCTTTTTTTGATGCTGAGCAATTTCAATTCCAATTTCAATCGTTCCAGATTTTCTGGTAATTCCGATCCATAAATTAACGACAGACAAGCTCCTATGAAATAATTGTGGAATTCGATCTGCTGTTCGCTTCTCTTATATCCTACCGAATCCAATAGATCCAATGCTTTCAAAAGTTTGTTCAGGATATGATCTCCCTTCAGTGATTGAGTCAATAAATGAGGGAGAGCGTAATATTGCCATTTTTGGCGAATGTCTAAATCTTTGATTTCTACCATGGCATCATTTTTCGTTAATTCTATCAGATATTTTTTGGCCCAATTTTTCCATCGAAGATTTCCGTTCATTTTTTTTTTATAAAAAAATTTTTTTTTGGATATTATATATAATTTAAAATATATTACTTTGTAAATAAAAAAAAATCAATAATAAAAAATTTTCTTTTCAGCATACTTTTTGCAAAATGGAAGAACTCCAAGAAGAACATAAAAATTTGGAAAAAAAAAAAAAGGAATTAGAACAAAATCTCGAAGCTTTGGAGCAACAAAGAAAGGAGAAAAAATCGAATCTAAGAAGATTAGAAAAACTTTTATCCGATGAAACAATTAGAACGAACAGATATTCGATATATGCCAAAACAACACAAAAACAAATGGAAAAAGTAGATAACCAATTAAACGAATTGAAGAATGAACTAACGAAATTAGAAAAGGAAAGTGAAACATTGGAAATAATAGAAGAAGAAACAATAACAACAGAACAAAAAACCAAATTAGCAGAGTTAACTAATCAAATAAAAGAAAAAGAAAAGGAAGAAAAAAATCTTACAGAAAGACGCGAAGAACTCAGAAAAGAAATCTCAGAATTATTTCAAGAAACGACCAAAAAAGCACAATCTCGAATTTCGATATCCAAGAAAATGATAGAAGTAACGTCAGCATTAAAAACAATCGAGGATGATATTAAAGAAATAGAAGAAAGCAAAATGCCCAAATTATTAAAAAAAATGGAAGGATTAGCACAAAAATTAGAACAATTATCGGTATTATTCAAAGCCAAACCATCACCTGATCCCAAACAAAGTGCGATAGCGGCAACATTGCGAGAAATCCGAATTCGATGGCAAACGCGAGACGATTTTCAATTCAACGACATCGGAGATTTGGACGATCTGTTGGAATATAGAAAGGCCATGGAAGATATGTGGGAAGTTATGGATGCTTACATAGCACTAGTTCAACGAAAGAAAAAAGAGGAGGGAATTAAAAGTCAAATATCTCAAGGTTCACTTTTCGTTCCTCTTGCTGGGAATGCAGATAACATGCAGAAAGCAATGGTTGATAGTTTCCATGTTCTTGGAGAAGTAATACCGTCGAAGGAAATCAAACAGCTGGCTATTCTAGAAGAGGAGAGACAAAAAGTGATACAAATACATGACGATCCTACAGAAATTGAAGAAAAACAAAAAAAGATCATAAATAGTAACGATTCGATTAAGGCATTTACATATTCAGGACAGTTTCTATATCATCTTCTCGAAATAAAATCAGAACAGAAAAAAGACATCGCTAGTATTATTGGCACAAAAGAATTGCTTGCGGCCAAACCACCAATATCCATAGTCATTAGAGGAAAAGGTTTATCGCAAGACACAATAGAAGAAATAGAGAATAAGAAAGAAATTGAAATAAAATATCCATCTAATTGGAGAGAATTGCTAAAGAGCCCGCCTGTAAATACATTATTTTCTTCTTTACCAGAGAAAGGAATCATAACGGTTAATACGACTCTTGGTAATAAATTATTCAATACGACAATTCCTTTCAACTTAAAGTGGTTTCAAGAGAAATCGGCCGGATATATTATCTTACCTCTGGGAAATAAACAAAAACATCAAGAACATAAAGATGCACTTCTCGAATTCTTGCTCATCTTATATTTTTCGAAAAATGTCGATTCTTCTTATGAATTGTATGGTGGTCATACCATTGTGAAATCGAATATATCTATTCTAAAATTATTAAAAGTACAAGAGGAAGAAGAGGAAGAAGAGAAAGAAGAGGAAGAACTGAAAAGGAAGGGAAAAAAGGAAGAAGAGGAAGAAGAGGAAGAAGAGGAAGAAGAGGAAGAACTGAAAAGGAAGGAAAAAAAGGAGGAGGAGGAGATAAAAGAAAAATTTAAAATGCAAGAAGTGTTTTCTATAGAAATCTGAAAGACAAATAAAGAATTTTTTTTGTATTATTTTTTTTTAATGTGCATGTGTTGATGGTTTTTTTTTAGATTTATCATTATTAGGTTTTGTCTCATCAAATTGAGACCCAAATTTTGTTATTCGAGTGATGTTAGAAGCGGAAAATAAACAAAAAGCTACTGTGATCAACCCCCAGATGAAGATCAATTTGTATAGAATCCACTCTTGCAAATCCGAACTGTATACATCTGGAAAGATGGGACGTTCGTGGTTTTGTGTAGCGAAAAAAATACTGGCCAATGTGACGCCGATCGCGTTGAAAAGAAACAAATTCCAGAAATGTACAGAATAAGGGTTCAAATAAGCAGTGTTCGAATAATCTGCCGGTACTGGTACTGGAAACAATTCTCTGGTTTCAGGAATGACGGCAAATACAACCAAAAATATTAAATCTATAAAAGCGATGATGACCAAAAACACGATCAGTAATACTGGTTGTAGAACGAACACATCGCTGATGGCCAATATGTACAAAATTCCAAGTGCTGCTTCTAAAACAGCTTCTGTGACCATGATGAAAAAGGAAAGTTGGAAACTCCAATGAACCATCCTTTTTTTTTCTTTTTCTTTTTAAAAAAAAATCAAACTCTTCTTCCTTTTTTTTATTTAGAATTTCATTTATAGACCATAAAAATATAAAAAAAATTTTTCTTTCCACAAAGGAAAAAAAAAAATCTCGTTATGCTCGTTGTGCTTTTTGGAGATAATAAATGTATTCATATAAAGAGATGATAGATTCTTGTAATTTAGCCTTTTTCTTTTCCTCATCTTTTGTTTTATCTTCTAATGAATTTTCTAATGGTTTAATTTTTTCCAGTCTAGCTTCTATATCTTTTATTTCATCATCTATTATTTGAATAGATGCAATTATATTCACGCGTTTTGTTTTTAAATTTTTGTCGTTTGGAGATTTCTTTAATTCTTTTTCCACATTCTCTAATTGTTTCTCTAGATATATTTTGTTTTGATTGGCATTATAACTTCTCACTTCTTCATCCAATATATTTTTCCGCAATCCTCGTAAGGAGAAGATATCGGCGTCTTTCTGTCTTTTAGACTCTTTCATTTTTCGTTCCATATCATTTTTTTGTTTCTGTAAATCTTTAACATATATCTTCAATTGATTTAATTGGAGTAATATTTTCGTTTCTGGTGTTGGCAGTTTTAGTTTCGCTGCTTCTGCTCGTTTCTTTTGTTCTTCTTTTAATTTCTGTAGTTGTCTCTTTATTATTTCTTGTTGTCGTTTTGTTTCTTCTAAGCTTCGCCTTTCTTCTTCTGCTTTTTCTTCTTCTTTTTGTTCTTCTAATCTTGCTTGTTCTTCCTCTTTTACCTTTTCTCGTTCTGCCGCTTCTGCCGCTTCTTTCTGTTCCTTTTCTATTTCTTCGAGTTGTTTTTGTTTCTTCTTTTTCTCTTCTTCTTCTTTTTCTTCTTCTTCTTCTTTTCTTAATCTTTCTTCTTGTTCTTCCAGTCGTTTTCTTTCTGCTACTTCTTCTTGTCTTTTTTTTTCTCTTGCTGCTACTTCTTCTTGTCTTTTTTTTTCTCTTGCTGCTACTTCTTCTTGTCTTTTTTTTTCTCTTGCTGCTACTTCTTCTTTTAATTTTTTTTCTTCTTCTTCCAGTCGTTTTTTTTCTGCTTTAAGTTCTTCTTGTTTCTTTTTTTCTGCTTCTGCTTCTGTTTTTAATTTTTTTTCTTTTTCTTCTCGTAACTTTCTTTCCGTCTCTTCTTTTTGTATTCTTTCTGCTTCTTCTTTTTGTATTCTTTTTGCTTTTTCTTTTTGTATTCTTTCTGCTTCTTTTTCTTTTTGTTCCCTCTCTGCGTCTCGCTTTTTCTTTTCTTCCGTTATTCTTTCTTCTTCTTCTTTCAGTCGTTTTCTTTCTTTTTCTTCCAGTCGTTTTCTTTCTGCTTCTTCTTCTTGTTTTTTTCTTTTTTCTTTTTCTTCTCGTTCTTTTATTTCTTTCACTCGCGCGATAAACTGTTCATTGAATATGATCCATTTATCTTTCGTAGTTTCTATCTTTTCTATATTTTTTTCGATAGAAACAAGGATATTATCCGTAGGTAGTATGGCTATAAGATACTGAATTAATAATCTGGTAAACTCTGCATTTTGTGTACGAGATACTGCAACATATATCGTGTTTATTAATACATCTAAATAAGGCATTTTGTTACTATATGAATCCAAAGAAAATAGTGCTTTTATATCTTCATAATATATGGCCTCTTTGTTAACTACATCTGGTATTTTAACTTTCAATTTTGTTTGTTCTTGCACTATACTATTTTTGAAAATTTTCATGATGGAACGAGTGAAGCCAGATGTAGGCCTGTTATAAATTGCATTCGTACAAAATGTTTCGATCGCGGATATGAGAAAATTACCAATTTTATCGGTAATATCAATCTCTAATGGTTTGAGTTGTTGTATTTCCATTTAGTAGAAGAAAAAAAAATTTTTTTTTCCCACTATGAAACAGTTTTTTTTTTCTTTTATCTTTTAATTCTTTTTTTTATAATATAAAATGATTCTTTTTTTTTTCTTCTTTTATTAAGGTCTTCTTTTATTAAGGGATTTTTTTCCCCCCCTACTAAATTAAATCAAACATGATTTTTTTGTAATTGGTTGCTAGTATAATATCATGTCCATTAAACATGAAATCTTTAGGTTGTTGTGAAGATATAAATTTCCTCTCTGTAAGAGCTACTTGTTCTTTGAATATACTCGCGGCACTATTCCTTTTCCAAATGTAATATAACTGATTCAAAAAGAGAGGATAAACAAAAGCACCTAAATTCAAATGTATTTCCTTTTCGATATTACCATAAAGTCTAGTGATCAACGAAACGACGTTCAAATCTAAAGTAATCGTATTTTCGAAAAGAGGAGATTCTGTTAAATGCGTTTTTTTATCAAAAATCTTCAAGATGTCTCTATTGATGCTTTCTAAATTGGCTATAATAGATATTGCATAAAGTGATTTTCCTTTCTCAACTTCCAAATTTATTAATATAGAAGATTGTTCATCACCTTTTATCAAATCTAATAATCTTTCAACATCTGCAAATTGATTAAAATTTGCTGGATATTTCATCGTTACATCATACAGATTAGTATCTTTTCCATAAATCGTATATAAAATAGTTACTATATGATTTCTAGCTTTTTTTCTACTTTCTGGATCAGGTTTTTTATTCACAACATAAAAACGAGGAGTATAATATATCTTTTTTTCATCGGAAATATTAGGATGAATATCAATACATGCCAATGACATCTCTTCTTCCTCTGTTATAAAATACATTATTTTTTCAATCAATAAAGAATCTTCAGGTATTAGGAAAATTCTCTTTTTATTTTCATCGAGATTTAATTCGTTCGTTTCCGAATCTGCTACAAAACATACTGGATAGTTATAAATATTTCTATAAATATCTTGTCTGAATAGTAGGTATCTAACTAACTTATAAAAACCAAATTCTGCTTCTTTTGATACACCATAATAATCCGAAAATGAATCATCACCTAATTTTAACTTTTCTGCTTCGATGGAAAAAGTAAATCGCATAGGATATACAATAGGTTCTATAGCTTTATTTTGTGCACCATAAAGTGTTTCCAATGTTTTTTTTAAAGGATCCATTTTCTCTTTTAAAAAATTGATCCATTCCGATTGTTCCGTAAAATTAGATATTTGCGTTTCTACTGACATTTTCTTCTCTTTTTTTTTTTTTTAAATTAATTATTTTTTTTTAATTTATAATGATCTTGTTTTTTTTTAATAGGAAATCACTTTTCTTTTTTTTTTCTTTTATTAAAAAAAGAAAAGGATGGACATCGACTTTTTATCGTTCAATGGAACTCAATTATTCGAATCGATGGACAAATGGGTTAGCCGATGGGATCTCCTTTTTATCGTATTAGTATTGTTCACGTCTCAATTTTTGTTGCGATATTGTTTCAACATCATGTATTTCGTCATGCGGTTTTTAGCTTGTCTCCTCATCGTTTTGTTATTGATTTATTCTCTCAGTAGATCGATCCTTTTAAAAAACTTCAATTTCTTATCGAATTTAGAAGCGATGAGAAAAATCATTGCCAATTATACTTCTTCTTTTTAGAAGAAGAGATTTTTATTTATTTATTTATTTATTTCACAAATAAAGTAATTTCTTCTCTATCTGTTTCTTCTCCTTCTCCTTCTTCTTCTTCTTCTTTTTTTTTTTGTCCTACTATTGAATCGTAAAATTCTTGCATTTCCTTGACCAATTCAGCAGACCGTTGTTTTATCTGTCGTCCAACAGTACATTGTTCTGCGAACGAGAGCAAATCCTCCCCAATTGGATAATAGAGATTAACCAAACGACTTTGAAGGAAAGTGGCATATTCTATTTCCTTTTTGATCTTATCATTGTTATTCGGTATTTCGAGCGAAAAACGATCCATCATTTTTCGTCTTTTTAAAAATTTGTATTCTTCTAACGCTTCTAACCAAAGTAGATTATACACACGGCGATGACGTTGACGAATTTGCGTGACGATTCTCTTATAAGCATATCGATTGGTTCCCCATTTGGAAATGCAAAAAGTTGGGTAAGAAATTTTGACCAATTCCAAATCGTTAATGGATACGTTACGAATTACATTGTTGTTATTTTCACCATGTTGTTTCTGTTGAATCACAGTATCCATTTCGTTACAAATAAAAAATCCGACGACGAAAGTGTATTCCACGATATTTTTTCCTTTTTTTTTGCTCAACGAAAAGAATTCTGGAATATGTAACATGTTGGACTGAACATTATGTCCCCAAACGATCGGTTTTTTCCCCGAGTGCGCGTTATTCTTTTTCTTGTGTTTTTCTTTGCTGAAAAATAATCTCTGCGATAATTCGAAAGTAATTTCTCCCGTGACTTTATTCGTTCCCTTTTCAAATATGCCACAGAAAAGAGTTTTCCCCACGTATTGTTCTGGAATATCCATCAACGTTAACTCTTCAATGCCACAATCGTTGAAAGTTCGATTATTGATGAACATGAATTTGTGGATGAGAAAAAAAGGAGCCAATTGGCCCTTCACCTCTTTTTCGTTAGAAAATTTGACTATTTTATGGCTATCAAATCCATATAAAATAATCGGTTTTTTCATTTTCTTTTTTTTTTTTTTTTTAAAAAATGTTTCTTTTTTCTCAAAAAAGAAAAAAAAATGATTTTTGAGAATTTTTAAAAAATTAAAAATTTTTAAAAAAGAAAAAGTTCGCGAATAGTAATCAAACTGACCAAGCAAATATAATTTTAGATTCTAAATCTCAATGGTTTATATTACAATTTGCCAATATTTTTGAGAATCCAAAATTATATTTGCTAAGACAAGATGAATGGTGCCTTTTAACGCTGGGCAAAAGTTAACCAACTCTTAGTTTGGTTCTCCAGTAATGATAATTGCCAAACAACCAATAATTCTCATTTTCATCAGTTATACGAACTCAGCACAGAATTCTATGTAAATCAAAATGAGAAATATTGGTTGGAAAGCCATTTCGAAAAAATGAGCAGCAATAACACGAGCTGCTCATTTTTTCGACATGGTTTTCCATACTGCCACCATGTACAATTGTCATGTGTTGAAACCCTACAATGGCTTTTGAAGAAAACAAAAAGTCAGGACGTATGCTTCCTATGTTTATTTGAAAAAAAAGAAAAATGATGCATGGTATTTTATATTGCCACTGGCATTTGTTGAAAAAAAAAATGATTTTTAAAAATTTTTAATTTTTTATTTTAAAATAAAAAAAATGATTTTTCAGAATTTTTAATTTTTTCATGCCAAAACAAGCAAAAGGCAAAGATGTCTTCTACTGTCAAGAAACCTCGAACGACCCAAAAAGAGACATCTACCTCGGTAAAACTACCAAAAGAAACGTTCGCAACATTGAACATCCGTTTGAAATTGATTCCTTCTCCAAAAAGAAAATCTACGTCGAAGGACAAGAAAACACCCAAAAAAAAGACGTCGAAAAAAACAAGCTCATAAAAAAAAAGATCCCACTAATTAATTCAATGATCCTCTTCCATTTTCCCCCCTTCCGAAACTAGTTTTTTTATATTTATTTCAATGGAAATAAATTTGTATAAGGCATTTGAAAATTACATTTCATTTTAGATGTAGGAGATGATGGTGATGTTGTAATGTGTGATGAATAAAATAAAGTATCAAAATCTTTGGTAGAAATATTGGGAAGATCCATATCGTCATCTGCTACTTCTTCTCGATCTATAGAAGGAGAAGCTGTAGGTGAAGATAATGGGTCGGAAAGTAAAGAAAAACTTTCTCGCGTTAGTTTTTTGCTTGTTATTAGTAACGAAGGAGAATTAGATGATGTTAATAGTATTTGTTCTTGTTCTTGTTCTTGTTCTTGTTCTTGTTCTTGTTCTTGTTCTTGTTCTTGTTCTTGTTCTTCTTCTTGTTCTTGTTCTTCTTCTTCTGAAAAAATTGGTAATGGCATAGTATGTGTTAATGATGATTTTTTCCGTCTTGATAATAAATCGGCAAGATATTTCTTTTTGGTTTTGGAAAAAGAAAAATATTCCTGATAATGGTTGGAACATAAATGTTTTCTATATGCCTTTTTATTACATAATATCATCGAACATAATTCCCTTTCCTCTTCCATCTCATTTATGGAAGGTGGATATAATTGTTTGTAATGCCTTTGACATAATTTCTTCTTTCTCACTCGTTTATTGCAATCTTCCATCTTACAAATCTGGATGCCCTTTTTAAGGAAACGCATTTTTA
>Ga0209323_10002827_pt1 | contig 11556 bp, 9 predicted proteins | sample Rifsed19ft2_FD_184014 | JGI IMG/M metagenome (GOLD analysis project Ga0209323, IMG submission 184014) | Soil microbial communities from Rifle, Colorado, USA - sediment 19ft 2 (version 2) | ecosystem: Environmental > Terrestrial > Deep subsurface > Rock core/Sediment | place: Rifle, Colorado...
CGACTGGCGGATAAGCGTACTATCTTTCCAAGTCTTCAAGCATACACTTCGCCAGTGTGGATAATAGCGATTTTGTGGCTGATTCCCTAATTCGTTTTAGGGCCTGCGTAGCCTCATCTACGAGATTCTGCATTTCATTTCTTAATTTGGTGACTCCTTTTGTGTTGAAAATTATGTCCACAATGAGATCAGCGTCTTCGGAAGACATATTCTTGCGAATTATTCCGTGGATCTTACTCTTGGTCTTTGAATCTTGAAAAGCATAAAGAATAGGAATAGGTGGGCATTCATTCTCAAAGCGATTGAGAAGTTCCTCTGTTTCGAATATGTCTATGAAATCATCTCTTAGAATTTCTAACTCACCTATTGCATGGCCATAAATTGAAAAAGCTTCTATTTCTCCTTTAGTTGCTTTGCCTAAAAGTGCTCCTATTTCAAAATCTGCTTGAATTGCGGACGCCTTCATGTCTACCATGCACCAATAATCATCTAATGAAACATCTTCTCGATGTCTCATTTCAACTTCTAAGGCATGCGCATCGCCCATTCTGAAAAAAGCTTTTTGTACTATGCTGAAAATCTCATTTGCATTTGCCCTTGGTATGAAGTTTGCTAGATCATGAAGGGCTGTAAAACCTTTGACAAAAAACGCGTTCCCAATTAGAAGGGCTATGTCATTACCAAATTTACCGAAAAGGGTTGGTTTGCCATTTTTAATGGATGACTGATCGATAATATCGTCATGTATGTCAAATGCAGCACTCAAAAACAACATTGCGGTCTGCGCTTGCACTATTGCATTGGAATTAGCTTGGGTCGCTTCGGCGCTTAGAGAAATCAAACCAGGATGGATTATGTAATGCCAGTTTTCTACATAATATGATAAAGCGTCGCGCGCTTGCTTTGATTTGAGTTGTTCTTGCTGGATATTTTTTCTCGCATTCGCCAGAGCCCTTGCACTTTTTTCCTGAAGAATCATTGACAACTTTTTAACTTGATTTTTCACATTTCTCTCCTGCTACAACTAAGCGAATACAAGTAATTAATTTTATCATTCTGCGTGAAGTAAATTTTCAAACTTAATGAATCTACAGTAAAGTTCGAGACCTGACCGCGTATAAATCCATTTTCTTAGTTTGACTCCTAGAAGCAGATTCTTCTCGAACGCTTTTTTCCATAGTTCATTGAATGTATATGGATCGTGTTCGGCGACTGCTTGAGCAGCTAGCTCACCGTCCAAAAGAGCATATGTTATGCCTTCTCCAAGCAATGGGTTTACGTGACCTGCTGCATCCCCTATTAGCATCCAATTTCGACCGGCGACTGGAATCTGAAGGGTATTGCAACTTTTAATGTTGGGGGCCAAAGCCGCCCATTTAGAAATTACTTTGGCATGAGGATATTGACGCATAAAGAATAGATCCAATTCTTGTCGGAGTCCATGGGAGCGAGGCAACTCAGAACTCCCTATTCCCAAACTCGTGTGATCATATCGCGGAATTACCCAAATGTAACCTTTTCTGTGAGCTAAGAACCGAAAAGTTATGTCTTCTTTCTCAATTCCCTTGACCAAATAGCCGCAACAAAATCCCATGTCTTCCTTGCTCAGAGATCCAACAATACTCCTTCTTACTAGACTGTTCACACCATCAGCGCCAACTACTAACTTGGCAGCATACAATCTTTGCGTAGTCTTGATTTTCCAAATATCTTTTTTAGCTTCGATGGCTGTGACTCTCTCTTTTGTCAACTTGGCGCCAGCATCCACTGCCATATCCACCAATGACTTATCAAGTTCCAATCTTGAAAAGCAGAAAAACTTGCCTTTCCGTAACGAAACAGTAGTTTGCTTTCCACTTGGGGAAACCAAATGAAACTTGGTTTTCTTGATATGGTTTATCGGAAGTTTTTCAAGAAATGGAAAAAGCCTTAGCGCTACTGGTGTTAAAAGTCCGCCACATGGCTTTTCCCGTGGATGAGTATGATCGAAGATGACAGTATGAATACCTTCTTCCGCAAGGCAGCATGCGCAACGAGAACCTGCTGGTCCTCCTCCCACAATAGCGACTTCTATCATACTAGAACAGAAAACCCAGCAAGGTTAAATTTCTTTAGGAAAGTGCTAGATACAACGTTGTTGAAAGCATCAAAGTAAACCAATACTCATTACTCTATGTTTTGCTTTTGCGTTTGTTCTTTTAGGCTTAATATGTGAAACTCTTCTGTTTTTATGCGTTCTTTCTTGCATGCTAGGTTTGCACGCGCTATATCCACATATTCGGCGAATGTTAGATCGTCTTGGTTTGGAGTATATTCGAAGGCGTCGCCGATTTTTTCGTGTAAAAGTTTCATTATTTGAATTTCGAGCAGTTTGGCTCCAACTCCAAAAACCTGCTCTAGTGCATCGGTGAAGTCGTCGATGTTGTATGGAATGTCTTTCTTGCTCATGCCAAACGCTTCTTTCAGGTGGGAATAGAAGGCTTGTTTGGCGAATTCTCCAAGCCACGACAACGCTTCATCTATTGATTCGATTAGGAGTTTTTCGAAAATCCCTTCGGGTTCTGTTTGTTTGGACATTGCGGGTAGGCAGACTTTGTATATGTGCCAGTTTGACGTGAATATTGTTTTCATGTTTTTTCACCTTTTTTTGTGTAGTTGTGTTGTACTGTTCTATTGTTATGCTTGTATACATATTATATCGTGTGACTTAATATACCGCTTATTCCGCTCACCGGAATATTCCGAAAATCGATAGTGTCAAAAACCGAACACAAGAGCAAACTTTGCCAAAGATTCCTTGGCGTGAACGTGCAAGGACTAGACTATGCTAACAGACTTCGCGTGCAATATGCCTGATGTTTCCAGAACGCTGGAGCGGTGCTATTAAGCAAGCTGTTTTAGGTCGAGGCCTTCAATTTCTTCTTTCAGTACCTTTTCGTACGCTTCGATGTACTCTCTTCCCATATTCGTTACGGTGTACACTTTCCTTGTTCTGCCGCCCTGCTGTTGCCTTTGGCTTGTTAAGAAACCTTCCTTCTCCAACTCATTGAGCAGCGGATATAATGCGCCATGTCTGAGTTTCACGCCGAACCTTGCCTCAACCTCTTTTTTTATCTTGTAGCCCCATGTTGGCTGTATGCGTGTTAGCCTTAGTATTTGGATGTCTAACAGGTTTCTGGTTATGCGTTGTACAATTTGTTTTTTGAAGGTTTCCGCCAATTTTTCTACTCTCTTTTGTGTTCTGTTTTTGACTTATTGATGGTGTTGCCTATTTAGGTTTATGTTAAAAACGGAATAGGCGGGTATGTTCTGGTATGCTTTTGTATGCTTGTGGTAGGTATGAACCTTTATATCGGCGTTTATGCTCTATAGAGACTTGCGATATGATATGTCCCAGCGAGAACATATCGTATCTGTGTAGAGCACAAATACAGAGGGAAGATATAGAATGGGAAACAACTCAAAAGAAGTTCAAGTCAAATTAATGAAAGGTCTACTTGACCTAATAATCCTACAGTTCCTAAGCACACAACCCATGCACGGATACCAAATAATAACAAGAATACGCAAAACCTTCGGAGTATATTTCGGACCAAGCACCATCTACCCACTCCTAGGCACATTAGAGAAAAAAGGATACGTAAAAAGCGAATGGAACATGAACAATGAACGCCCACGCAAAGTATACAAACTAACAAACGACGGACAAAGCTTGCTCAACTTCACAGAAGATTCACTCAGCCTCATATGTCGAAAAATAGGCACAAACGGCTTCGCAAACAACGGCATCATGGAAAAAGCATACTCAGCAACAGTTGCAACTAGCTTTGCCTCACTATCCAAAAAGTAACTGAAAACACAAGAATACCATTCCTTTCTCCAATATCCACTGCTTTCCACCGACCCACTCTACAACTTTTCTTGCATCCCACTCGCATTATTTTTTATTACCAGCACGTTCCATCTTCCAGAAAGAATTTTCTCAAAAGCATTAACTATATTTGCTGATTCAGATTATCCTTTGATATTAAGGTGGAATGCTAATTCATCATTCGAGCAAGTTAGATGAAAGGGCAAGTGAGCTTATTCTTGATTTTTGTAGGCATGTTGCCGGCTCGTGTCAGATCACAGCCGCATTTACGTGGAGTGATTATGCGCATGGAATGGCTAGTCCGAAAGCAGTTATTCAGGTAATTCTTGTGATTCGTGATTTTCAACCTAGACTGATGACTTATCTGAAAGTTTTGAACCAGAAGAGTCTAATTGTTCTTGCCGTCGATAAATGGATTTTCGAAAGAGATATTGACCGCGGATTTCTGGGCGAAGCCTTAGCCAGCGGGCTCGTCTTCCCATACAACGTCATCCAAAATGAAGGTTATCTGCACTCTCAAGAGGTTAAGCTGAAGAAGCGCTTGATTCTTGAACTCTTGGAGAACTTGGCGCTGGGTTTTCCAGAGCTTTCAAGCGAAATTTACATCAAACCTGAATACTTCATGCATGAAACCATGTTGAGCAGGGCTAGGCTTTTTCCACCGATAATCTACAGCGGACTAGGTTTTGTGCATGAAACTCGCCAAAAAGAAGGAGCCGAATTTGCCCTCCAAGGATATTTGGAAGCTTTGAGGCTGCTGGAAAATGAGGGTGTGATTGGCTTTTCTGATGGATATATACGAATACCCGCCAAGTTTGTTGAAAAAGCGCAAAGTCCAAGAGTTCGGTTCATAAACCTTTCGAAAACAGCGCCCAGGGCATTATTCTCTTCGCTGCTTGGCATTTTCCCGCAGATTTTAAATTTTATTTTTCAGAATCCAAAAATATCCCTCAATTTTCAGAGGGAGATTACAGAAAGAAATGCTGATGTCATGCGCCACATTGCAGATCCTCAGAAGTACCTGTTTGTCCCCACATCCCGCGGTCTTGTCTCGATGGCAGATAAATCTGATGTTAAAGTTTCTGCAAGAAAGGTGCTTTCAGTTAGCAAAGATGCAAGTGTGCAGGTCAAACGGATCGGCGGAGTCTTAAACGATGTTTACCTGATCAAGGCTTCAAATGATGCTGAACGTAGAGTTGTGTTCAAAAGCTTTAGGGACTGGTCAAGTTTCAAGTGGTTCCCTCTTGCACTATGGACTGTTGGAACGAGAACTTTCGCCGTTTTGGGTCGTTCAAGACTTGAAAGGGAATGTGCAATAAACGAGATTCTGATTTCAAAAGGTTTTAATGTTCCAAAGATTCTGCATGTGAGCCACAGCCAACGCTCAATCTTTATGGAGTATATTGAAGGCGCGAGCATCGACAAACTAATCAAAAAAATCGAGCGTGCTAAGGATGCCAAAAGAGCGGAAGAAGATTTGCAAGTCATAATGAGAGTTGGAGAGACAATTGCTAAGGTACATGCCCTCAACATTTCTTTAGGCGACACGAAGCCGGAAAACATCATAGTCGGCAAAAACGGGGAGATCTACCTCTTGGACTTTGAGCAAGCTTCTAGAAAGGGTGATAAGGCTTGGGATGTTGCTGAATTCCTGTATTATGCTGGACATTACGTTTCATCGTTGTCTGGAAAACAGGCGGCAGAACTCATTGCGAAATCATTCATCAGCGGATACTTGAGTGCTGGAGGAAGTGTAAGTGTTTTCAAGAAAGCTGCAAATCCAAAGTACACAAGGATTTTCAGCGTTTTCACTTCTCCAATCATAATGTTCGCTGTTTCGGGCATCTGCAAAAAAGCGGATCAGCTGAAGGGTGATTAAGCATGGTGAAGCGTAAGACGGCTTTAACCTTTTACGGCGGAGTGAATGAGATCGGCGGAAACAAAATCCTAATCCAAGACAGGGACACGAAAGTTTTCTTTGACTTCGGCATGTCCTTCTCCATGAAGAAACAGTTTTACTCTCCGCCGTTTCTCACGCCGAAGAGCGAAAAAAGCCTGCAGGCGCTTGGAATACTGCCTAAGCTAGAGGGCATTTACAAGTTTGATAAGAAGACTCCAGAAGTTGACGCTGTTTTCATTTCGCATGCACACATCGATCACTCTGCTTATCTTTCGTTCATAAGCCGCGAAATCCCCGTTTATTGCGGAGAAACGTCAAAGATTATTCTGCAAGCCTTGAGTGAAATGCGCAGGGCAGACTTGGAGTTTGATGTTGAAGACATAACATTCAAACCATTCAGAACAGGCGACTGCATTTCGGTTGGCTGTTTGAAAGTTGAGCCAGTTCACGTTGATCATTCTGTTCCCGGGGCGTATGGCTTCGTGATTCACACCTCTAACGGGGCTGTTGTGTACACTGGAGATTTCAGAGTTCACGGAGCGAAACCGGAAATGACCAGAGATTTTGTTGAGAAAGCCAAGAAGGCTGAGCCTGTGGCTATTGTTACAGAAGCCACGAACATGACTGGCGCGTATGTTTCTTCGGAGAGAGAGGTTGAAAGCAAGCTTGATGCTATTGTTTCGAATGCGGATGGCATAGTGCTTGCGGATTTTTCCTCGACTGATGTTGATCGTTTGACCTCTTTCTTTCGAATAGCCAAGAAGAACGGGCGATGTTTGGCTGTTTCGCTGAGGCAAGCTTATTTGATGAACGCTTTGCGTAGAGACAAGGGCTTAAGCGTTCCGGACTTGAACGATGCGGGCATGTTGATTTTTCGAAAGTCGAAGAAACGCTATGACACGTGGGAAAACCAGATAGCTGAACAGTATCCAAACAAGATTGTTGACGTGTTCGAGGTTTCGAAGCGTCAGTGCAATGCGGTTCTGGCAATGTCATTTTATGACTTGGAAGAGCTTGTTGAAATGCAACCAAAAGCGGGAAGTTGCTATGTTTTGTCTGCCTCTGAACCGTTTAATGAAGAGATGGAAATTGATTTTGAGAGGCTCATCAACTGGCTTGGGCATTACGGTTTGCCTCAGTATCACGCGCATGTTTCGGGGCACATAATGCCCTTACAACTGAAAAGTGTACTTAAGGAGATTGATGCTACAAGAATCTTTCCTGTACACACTGAAAACACAGCATTATTCGCCAAATTCGCGCAAGACCTTAGAGGCGAGACGGTTTTGACTGAAAAGCAGAAAGAATATGATTTGACACGTTAGAAGATGTCGGTCACTTATGTTTGTTCCATTTCTTTGTCTTGTTCACCTTTGCAACGGTCGCAACGGTCAGGGTTAGCGCCATTAAAGTGAATAGCGCGACAGTGTTTGGATATTCTGGCGCGGGCCAAGGTTCTGCCATTCCATAAACGTCTTTGAGCCATTCTGGAAGGTATGCGGATCTATTGTTTGATGTTAAGATTTGTTTCCATTCGTCATCGTTCAAGCGCTTCGTTCCTATTAGGCTAAACTCGTAGTAAGAGAAGACTGGACCTACGGCTGCTACTAGTTTGCCGTCTGATGTTGGAAACAGGACCACAAGAGCATTCACGTAGCCGACGCCGACGTGTAATATTTGGGGCGGGTATTCCAAGTCGCCTGGAGGAAATGTTGCCACATCAGCTATGACTGGCGCTTCTAAAGCTGAGGTGCTGTCAGCGGCATAGATTATTCTGTAGATGGTTTCTGCATACCATCCTATGATGCCGCCGGAGCCGCACTGCCATGCCACCTGCTTTAGAAACTCGATCTCTTCGGGAGTGAGCTGTTCTCTAGCTAACTCTTTGGAGGATATCAATGCAAGCTTGCCCGTTACGTTTTCTAACGTTTTAAGTGAATTCATTATTGCGGATTCAATGCCTTCGGTATCCAGAATGCCAACTGCATCCATCGTTCGTTGGCTCAGCGTCTGCATCCTCAAGTAAAAAGTGGGGTACGGCTCGACAAAGGCTTCCGGATAACTGCACATCCACCCCGGTATGTACGTTTGCTCTGCGTATAGTATTGTGTCGTGCCTTAATTGTGCCCAGCTTGCCAAAGCAGTGTTGAGTTTTTCGTCCTGCCAAGTAAGGGTTTTCATGAATTCAGGAAAGCCATTGTCATTTTGGTTTTCAACTAGGCTTTTTAACGCGTAAACCCATGCGGTGTGTGATGATTGCGTCCAGTCTTCTTCTGTGAGATTTTCGAAGTGTTCTTTAAGAGCTTCTAGGTTTTCTGTGTAATTCTCGTAGGAAAAGTCTGGAATCAATAATTGGTATGCTCTTTCAGAGCCTAAGGCTGCGAAAACGTCAAGGCCTTTTGGCATTATGCGTCGTTCACCGTTAGCGTTTAATCCTACTTTGTCGAAACATAACATTTGAAATATGTAGGAGTCTGGGATGTATCTTTGGCCCATGAACTGAAAAACTATGGGGTAATGCGGAAGCCACACGCCAGGCGTTATCGATACTAGCGCTTGTGATAGTATTTGCTGCGCGTAATCCGCCTTTGCCAATTCTTCTTTCAGGGCAGTGAGTCCATCTGCGTTGGCTACATAGTCTAGGTATTTGTCTGCGTTTCCGAAGACGTTCTTGAGGGCGGTTTCCAAAGTGATCAGATTGATTGAGTCGCTCTCTCCTATGAGCGCACTAGTCACGTTGTATAGTTGCATCCACTTCTCGTAGTATGTTGGGCTTGACTTTAATGTGTCTCTGATTTGAATTGTTGTTGCTTCGTCGAAATGTGGTGCGGACCAATCGTAGTATTCGTCGTTTCGGGGTATGAAAATGGGATATTGTCCATACCACATGAAGGTTCGGAAGTACCGCTCAAGCGTTTGGTCACCCACATAGTGTCCTCGCACTTTGAATTGAGTGAAATCATAGGCTACGATTTCGCCCGGAAAGTCTGGCGAATTCCATACCCCTGCTTCAACGAAGTCCGGTTCCTCCGCCAATATGTTGTTTAAGTAGAATGTTTGGTCTTCTGAAAGTTCTGAGGGCAATTCCACGGTTTGACCTGTCAGCAGAGAAAGCGCAACTGCGAAGTAGACGGTGGAGTTTCTTATTGCCCAGTACTTAATCGGATTGCCTGGTTGTACGTTATAGTAGTCATTTAGGGAAGAGTTGAAGGCAAATTGGGTGATTTCAAGCAGCATAGGGTAGAACGCGCTTTTTTCCAGAATCTTTAGGGAGCAGTCGAAGACTACGTGGAAGAGGTGGAGAATCGAGTCAGTTGTAACCATAACTGGCAGATCGTTGCTATAGATCGTGAGATAATAGGCATTTTCAAATTGCGTTTGAGGGGGTCTATACGGCGTTTTTGGAATTTCTACCGAGACGAAGCCATTATTTGCGAGTGTAGCTTCATCTTCCGGAGTAAGCGAAAGAACGCTCTTCACACTGTCATAATACTCCACCTTAGAAAGGTCGAAAGGAGCGCTACTCCTAATAGTTGCAACAAAACTTGCACATAGCAAAAGTGAAAGAAGAATAGTTGTTATCAAAACATTTTTTATCAGTATTCCTTGTTTGCACTTCATGACTCCCGCCCTCACAAATGATACGGGCGGTTGTGCCTTTTAAGTCTATATTTTAGAACACCCTTTGTTGAGGCAAGGTGGATAGGCATCTTTTCCAAGAATGACCGGGTGATTTTGGAAATTATTTGATGTTCAAAGAGTGATGCATAGGTTTGAAAGTTTTATGGCAAAAATCAGTTCGCTAATACGAGACTAAAGAGGCTAATAATGCCAAATGTGATGAGTATCGTGCCGGCAATTCTGTTCACCCATCTCAATGCAGAGGAAGTGATTCTTTCGCGAAATGCGTTCACTGTTGTGCTTAGGATAAGCCACCAGAGGGCTGAACCGATGAATACGCCTATGACCAATAACGCTGAAGAGAAATAATTCCCGCTTACGCTTCCTAGTCCCAGTCCTGCGAATATGGCTGCGAAAGAAAGTATTGTAACGGGGTTTGTTAAAGTCAAGAAAAATGTTGACGCATAAGCGCCTAGAAGCCCGTTTCCCTTTGCTGAAGCTGTCTTCTCTGAGGGTTTGGCTAAGAATGTTTTTACGCCTAGGAAGCAGAGGAAAAAGCCGCCGATGAGACGAAGCCACATTTGCCCTTGAAGCAGAAAGTCTGAGATGGAGGTTAGTCCAAATCCTGCGATGCAACCGTAAACTGCGTCGGCAGTGGCGGCTCCTAAGCCGGAAATCAGGCCGCATGTTCGCCCGTTGGCTAAGCTACGCCGCATGCATAATACTCCAATTGGACCGACAGGTGCGGCAATTGAAAAGCCGATAATCAACCCTCTTACTACAAAACTGAGATCAGCCACTTCGCTTCATCGCCTTGCAGATCAAATTTTCTTAAGCAGTATATAGGTTAAGTTGCAAATTATGCTGTACAAAAGGATTTTTAGCAAAAAAATACATGAATTGTACGTACTCTAGTGTGACTCAATTTTGATAATGAATGACTCATCCCAAACGAATCCCTGTTTCTTCAAGGTTTAGCTCAACGTTTTCAATACATGCACGCCTTGCAAGGTTTTTGATTGTACGACGAAGGAAAGAATCTTTTTCAACGTTGGACGCTTTGAAAAGAAGGAATAACAGTTGCAGTTTTACTGTTGAAACGCGAAACTTTCGATTTGCATGCAGGGTTTTCTCTTCACGAATTTGCAACAGTATATATGGGCGTCAAGCCTTTTATGGAACCGTGAGTATATATTAAATTGTGCTGAGGGGTTTATCAACTCATCCTTTCGCCAGATTTGTTGTTAAGAAAGCTGTTTTCTACTTGATCGTGACATTTGTGGCGTTGAACTTTATATTTTTTATGCGCGCATATCTCGTGCAGTACGGAGAGAGTTTGTTTCGTCATCCAAGTATTAACCCTGGACTTGGCTATGATCCGTTCATACCATTAGAAACACAGCTTAAGGAATACTTCGGCGTGAACAAATCTTTTTTCGATCAATACACAAGTTTCTGGGGTCAAGTTTTTACAGGGAATTTGGGGCCATCATATCCAATAATGTACCCAAAGGGCGTTACGGAAATTGTCTTGTCTAGATTGCCCTTTACCCTAGTTCTAGTGATTCCCGTGTTCGTAACAAGTTTCTTTTTGGGAAATTGGATAGGAGTCAAAGCCGCAACTGCAGGGGGCAAGCGGAGCGGAGTTGTCCATTTCTTTTCGGCTCTTTCCAGCATTCTGCCAAGTTACTGGTTCGGAATAGTTCTCTTTTTCCTTTTTGCAGCAACTGTTAAGATTTTTCCCCAGTCTGAACTAGCCGCGCCTGCTTGGAGTTTCAGCTACTTTCTCGACGTGTTGTACCACTATGCGTTGCCCTTCCTCACGTTGTTTATCATATATCTTGGCGGGTGGATTGCTAGCACTAGGTCAATGGTGATCGGTAAAATCAATTCGGGCTACATGCGCTACAGCGAACAGGTGGACTTAAAAAAGAGCAAATTAACGTCTTACGCCGAGAGGAACGCTAGACTTCCTCAATTCACGAGTCTAAACTTGTTGTTCACTGCTCTTGTCGGTGAGACAGTAATTATTGAAATTATCTTCGGATGGCCCGGAATTGGCAGAATAATGTACGATTCCATACTGAGTGTTGATTACCCTTTGTTCTTCGGTAGCTTCTTGGTCATAATGTTTGTTGTGATTCTCGGCAACTTTCTCATTGAT
>Ga0209323_10002828_pt1 | contig 11556 bp, 6 predicted proteins | sample Rifsed19ft2_FD_184014 | JGI IMG/M metagenome (GOLD analysis project Ga0209323, IMG submission 184014) | Soil microbial communities from Rifle, Colorado, USA - sediment 19ft 2 (version 2) | ecosystem: Environmental > Terrestrial > Deep subsurface > Rock core/Sediment | place: Rifle, Colorado...
ACGCCAGCCCTTCAACCAGTTCGGACAGAATGGTGACCAGTGCCGCTGCGACGTAAGAGTAGCGAGGAATGAGGATCAGGTTGGCAATCACGTTGAATGACAACCCGATGATGAACGCCCGCGTCAATTTCGACTGCTGCCCGGCGGCGATCAGCACGTAGTTGGTGATGCTGTTGATCCAGCCGAATGGGATCGACCAGATCATGAGTTGCAGTGCGATGGCCGAGTGCGGCAGGTATTCGCTGCCGCCGAGGAGGAGCATGAGCGCCGGTGCGATGAAGGTCGTGACGACAGCCAGCGGCAGCGCCAGCGCTACCAACAGCCGAATGCCGATGCGATACGAGCGCAGCAGCGCCGGCCGATCTTCGTCGGCCTGGCGCGACATCACCGGGAACAAGGCAATGGTCGAATACGCCGGGATGATGTTGAGCGCATCGACCCATTTGTACGCCGCGCCGTACAACCCCACGACGGTCGAGCCTTGCAGCAACTTCATGATCGGCACGTCGATCTTGAAAAACAGCGTCGCCAGCAAGTGGTTGATCATCAGCGGAAACGATTCGCGCATCATCACGCGGCGCAAGGCCGGATCGCTTTCGTAACGCGGCCTCAAAAACATCCGGTACGACAGCCGCGCCAGAATCAACAGCGTGAAGACGTTGACGGCCAGGCTGGAGGCGGCCAGCCCGATGATGCCCCAGCCGAGCAGCAGCACCGGCACGCCCAGCGCCACTCGCATCAGCGCAGTGATGACGCTGGTCACCGCCGGATACTCGGCCTTCTCGTGAGCGTAGAACAGCGCCGTCAGGCCGTACGACAGGCTACTGGGAATCTGGGCCACCACGAACAAAACGACCGTAAGCGCAGTCTCAACCGTCAGAGCGGCATCCGGAATCAGCGTGGGAGCGACGTTCCACACGACGAGCAACAGCAGCACCAGTGGCAGCGACAAACCGGCCAGCATCAGCCGCAGGATCGACGTGTTCACCAGGTAGCGATTGGCCTGCGCCAGGTCTTTCGAGACTTCGCGCGTGAGCAGCGTGTTGAGTCCGAAGTTCATTAGAATCTCGAACCAGCCCGCAATCACGACGGCAAGCGTGAAGTTGCCTGCGTTCTCCGGTCGCAAGATGCGCAGCATCAGCGCGGCGAAGGCGAAGTCGATGCCGCGATTGAACAGGTTGAGCAGCACCGGCGCGATCGAGTTCTTCGCCACGCGGCGCACGGTCGATCCGGCAACCTGCTCCTCGCGATAGGCGATGCGCCATAGCCACAGTCCGATCAGGAACACGATCACGACGGCGGCCATGAACGTGATAAACGCGCCCAGCTTGAACGACCACGGGCTATACTTGAAACGAACCGTGTGCTGTCCGGCGGCGAGCTGCACGGCGCGGAAGTTGCCGTTGGCCCGGTGAATCGTCACCTCGGTTTCTTCCGATGCGCCTGCCGGGCGATCCCACGCCTGCCAGCCGGGGAAGTACGTATCGTTCAGCACCAGCCACGCCGGTTGATCGAGCGCCACATCGATGAAGACTTCATTGGCTGTGTAGCGAGTGATGGCGGCAGGAAGCAGGAGGCAGGAGGCAGGCGGCCAATCGGCTACGCTTGCGTCAAGAATGAGCGTGGTGCGCGGATCGATACGCCTCAGCGCGTCGAGCTGATCGTCCACACCAACCGCGCACGTCTGCGCGTAAGCGCGCGGCATCGCGCCGAGGTTCTCGTATACCTTCACCTCGGCATCGTAGACCAGTTTGTACTTCGGGCTGTCGATCGGCTCTTCGGTCAGCACGTACTTCACGCCGAGCAGATCGAGCATCGGCGAATCGAGGCCGCCGTAACTGCGCAGCGGCGCGATGCGGTTGAACTCCAGCTCGTCCTGCCGGTCGATCACACTCATGTATTGCGCGTACGACTTCAGGATGATCGAGTCGTAGCCGCGCACGTCTTGAAAGCCGTAATACCAGCCGACGTTGGCGTAGAAGGTCTTAGCGCCGTGCGGGTCAAATGTGGTGAATCGCCACAGCGACTGATCCTGCTTGAGGAAATCGACGACCGGCGGCGTGTAGTTCAGCAGCCGGGGATCGACGGCAGGATTGAAGCCCCACCCGGCGACGAGCAGATCGAGTGCGATCACGCCGATCGCCAGCGGCTTCCAAATCAGGACACGGCTCGATCGAACCACAAAGGCGCGAAGACTCGAAGATGGCTTGGTGACTTGGTGTCTTGGTGGTGAATCGTGCGCCGGCCCAGGGGCATCCCGACGGGCAAGCATCGGAACATAGATCGGGCACAGCGACACCCGCATCACGATGCCGCTCGCCATCGCGAAGCACGCCAGCAACAGCAGGTTGCGCCATTCGTACGAGTAGAACAGTTCGGCGTTGGGGAAAGCCGTGTCGGCCAGCGCCAGCGACCGCAGCAGCCGATCCGCAACTTCGAGCGACTGTGCCGGAATAACAAACCGGCTAACCAACAATCCAACCAGCAACCCCGTTCCCGACCAAAACGCAAAACCGGCCAGCGCCGTCCTCGGCGAAACGGGCGTATCCAGGAACACGATCCGCTTGACGATAGATAACCACGGAGGCACGGAGGCACGGAGGTTTTTAGATTTCTCTGTGTCTCTGTGCCTCCGTGGCTGCATCAAATAATCGATTCCGAAGCCGGCCAGCACGGCGACGCACAGCGTAAACGGCCACACCCATCGAAACGGCGAATGAAGCTGATTGATGCCGGGCAGGCCATAGAAGAGAATGGCGTAGAGCGGAGTGCCGAAGGCAAAAGCCAGTGACAGAAACGCGAGTGTGGCGAAGAAAAAGACTAAGGACGAATGACGAATGATGAAAGTTCGTCCTTCGTCTTTCGTCTTTCGTCGGGCCACCGTTGCGAGCACGGCGTACAACGCCAGCAGCAGCGGCAAGATGCCGAGATAGCCGCCGCCCTCGACGTAGTTCTTGATGCCCCAGTGTGTGCTGTACGCGCCGTTGGGATTGACCTCGCCGCGCAGGTTCGTCGTCAGCGGGACGTTCTGCCAGGTGAAAACGTCGAACACCGAATGCTGCGCCGGGTTGCCGAACACATTGGGCATCAACAGGGCCAGAACGTGACGCGGCGGCCAGGCCCAACCCTGCACCTGCTCGAACGTCACTGCATCTTCGCGGAAGTTCTGCCCGACGACTTCCCCCAGCGGCAGCAACTGGATCGCGCCGAGGCCCACACCGAGCGCAACCATCACCGCCAGCCGCACAATTGAAGAGCGCGTACGAACGAACCATCCAACCAACGGACGAACAAACTGCTTGTTGGTTAGTTGGCTGGTTGGCTGGTTTGTCAGCTCGCCCGCTGACTCGTTGACTCGTTGATTCAGCAGTCGCCACACGGCGAAGAAGGCCATGACCAGCAGCGTGTAGTAAAGGACTTCGGGATGACCGGCCAGGATCATACAGCCGAGTCCGATCGCGCCGATGACGATCCACGGCACGCTGGCCGGGCGACCGAGCAAAGGCCGCTGTCGGATCACGCATTCGATCATCGCCAGGAGCAAGGGCAGCCACGCCGCCGCCGCGATGATCATCGTGAAGACGACGCTCACCACGAAGAAGCTGCTGAGTTGATAGACGATCGCCGCGCAGGTGCTGCCCAGCCGCCCCATGCCCAGCACACGGCACAACACGTACATGAATGCGCCGGCCAAGAACAATTGCGTTACCGTGAACCACCCGTAGGCCTGCGCCAGCGGCAGGAGGTAGAAGACTGCGCTGAAGGGATACAATGTCGAGGCCTGGCCGTTCGCCAGGAACGGCGCGCCCCCGAACAGATACGGATTCCACAACGGAACCTCGCCCGCGTGCAGCGACTCGACGACGAATCGTTTCCAGGCGTAATTTTCCAGGATCAGATCGGCCAGGAGTTGATTCTGCGGGATGGCCGCGTTGAACAGGGGCGCCACCGAGCGCCACGGCGCGAATTGAAACGGCACGTCGGCGGGCAGCAGCGTCTTCCCGCCCAGCGTCACCGACCCGAACAGAATCAAGGGCAGGACGAACAGCCCGATGAGGATCAGAACGGTGGGCAACCGGGCGCGCATGGGCTAATCGGAGATGGGAGATTAGCGAGTGGGGGGTAAAGGTCGCACGCGGCGATGGCGCAGCCACACCTGCCACACGCGCCACGCGGCTTCAAGCTTGACTGGAATGCTCATTTTGGATTTGCCGATGCGGCGGTCTTCAAAGTAGATCGGAACTTCCAGCACACGCAAGCCCAGGCGCTCGGACAGGTAAGCCATTTCGACCTGGAACACGTAGCCGTTGGACCGGACACGCTCCAGGCGAATCGCTTCCAGCGCCGATCGCCGCCAACACTTGAAACCGGCCGTCACGTCGTGCGTCTTCATGCGCAGAATGTTGCGCGCATAGAAGTTCGCCCACGCCGACAGCATGATGCGACCCGCTTCCCACTCTCTGTCGAGCTGGCCGCCGACGACGTAGCGCGAGCCGACGACGACTTCGTATTCTCGAATCAGCGACAGGAAACGGGGAAGGTACGTGGGCGAATGTGAGAAGTCGGCATCCATCTGGACAACGGCATCGGCCCCGTTGTCAATCCCCCACTGGAAGCCATCCAGATAAGCCCGGCCCAACCCGCGCGGGCCGGTGCGGTGCAGCGCGTGCAGGCGGCCCGTGTAGCTGGGCATCAGTTGATCGACGATCTGGCCGGTTCCATCCGGCGACTGGTCATCGACCACGAGCACTTCGAGATTGGGGATCTGTAGGGCAAAGAGTGCGGCGACGAGTTTAGGGATATTTTCGGCTTCGTTGTACGTGGGGACGACGATGAGCGGCTTCACGCCACCGATTATACCACTGCCGGAGGCCGGTAACCCGCGCTACAGCGACGCCATCGATTCGAACGCCGCTTCTTTCACTGCCTCCGCCGAGTCGAATTTGCGATCCGACGCCGTGAGCACGCCCAGCGACAACTGCAGCGGGGGGCGTTGCGCAGCCTGTGCGTGCCGGTCTTTGGCGGGATAGAAATAATTGATCGCCTGCTTCAGGCGTAGCGCCAGCCGATCACGCAATTCCTGCGAGCGGCTGGCATCCACGACGATCAGAAAATTGTTTTCAGTCAACTGGCCGATGAAGTAAGTATCGGGGTCTTGGTTGCCTTCGGAGGTCGTGTTGCTCAAAACCAGCGCCAGCGCGCGTACCGCGTCGTCGCGCGCTACGAAGCCGTACGCATCGCCGAAGCTGTCCAGTCCCTCCACGTTCACACTCAACAGCGCCCAGCCCTTCTGCCCGATCAGCGACGCCAGCTTCTCATCGATCAGCGGCTGGCCGGCCAGGCCGGTGATCGGATCGACCAGCGTTTCGAAGCGCGAGCGCTTCAGCGCATTGCGCACGCGCAAGCGGAGTTCTTGAATGTCGAAGGGCTTGGTGATGTAATCAACCGCGCCAAGCTCCAGACCGGACAGGCGGTCGATGCGCTCGCGGCGCTCGGTGAGAAAAATGATGGGGACTTGCTCGGTGCGGCGCTGGCCGCGCAACTGGCGGCACACTTCATAGCCGTCGATGTCGGGGAGGCGTATGTCGAGGAGGATCAGATCGGGCTCGGCCTCCTCCGCCATCCGCAGCGCGTCGGCGCCAAAAGAGGCCCAGCGAATATAATAGCCCTGGGCTTCGAAGTAGGCCTTCAACATGTCCGCCGTGTCGCGCTCGTCTTCGACAACCAGAATGCTCGGTCGATCCGCCATAAAGAGTCTCCCTGCCATGGTGATCGAAGTGCCATCTGCCGAACTGCGCTTCCGGCAGCAGTCCCGGCGGGTCAGCGCCGTTCAGCCTACCGGCTCCTTGTAAACCGCAAAGGTGCACTTCTCGTCGCCGACGGCGTGGCAGGTCAATTCATCCACGCGGAACTCTTTTCCGCCGCTCACCCAGCGCAGCCCTTCTTGCAGCACGCCCACTGCCGCGTAGCACACCGGCTTGTCCACGCGGCGACCCCAGCACACCGGGCAACGTTCGATGACATACGTGAAGTGGTCGTCTTTCTCCTCAACTCGGCTGATCTGATCGCTGATCTGGCTGAAGATACCGGCCAGCGCTGGAAGGCCCATTTTCATCTTCGTGCCCAACGGCAGAACCTTGAAAGCCAGGTCGCCCACGCCGGCCATCGCGCCAAAACTCTGCAAGCCGCGCGCAAACGAAGCGCGTCCGGCGCGCAAGGCCAGGCCGCGCCCCCCGCGCGGGCCATACATCTCTTCCAGGGCCGCGTTCAATGACGAAAAATCGCTGAAGTCGACTTGCTTGTCCAGGTTGTCGTGCGGGTAGTTGTCGATCATGTGAGAGAGCTTGGCCATATTCAGTACCGCATTCAGGCCGTTCTTGCCCATAATCTCTTCCATCGCCAAGAGGTAAATGCGGGCCATCTTGTTCGGATAGTAGTAGCCGCTTTTCTCGACCGACACGTTAGACCCTCCGCTCATCGTGCGCAAGCGCAGACTGACACGGCACACTGCGCGTGGCGATCCGCCAGAGCCTGCGAGGCTCAAGGCTACCACACACACGATCCAATGTCAAGCCAACCAGCATCAAGTTGATCGATTGCGAACGCCGATCCGCTTCGTGCACATCGATCGCGTCGAAGCCTCGTCAACTATGTTATAATCGACCACACTGTGCTCACCGATTATCGAGTCCGGCAACGCGAGTACTTGTTGAAGATCAGCCGCGCGCTGACGGCCGAACTCGAGCTCGCGTCGGTGCTGCGCCTGATCCTGGAAGCCGCAGGCGAAATGCTGTCGGGGCACGCCGGGCTGATCGTGCTGCGCGACGACGACGCCGACGGCATCTACACCGTCCGCGCCAGTTTTGGTATCCCGGCGCAGTTGCTCACCCTGTTCGCGCCGCTGTGGTCGAACGGGGTCGAGGGGTTGGGACGGCGGCAGTTGGCGCAGATTGCGCTGGCCGCCGGCATGCCGCTCCAACAAGTAGTCGCGTTGCCGATGCAGATCGGCGAGCAGCCCGTCGGCGCGATTTACATTTTTCGCCATTCCGGCGGCGCGTTCGATGCCAACGATCGACAGGTGCTGCAATCGTTCGCCGAGCAGGCAGCCATCGCCGTCAACAACGCGCGGCTGTACCAGCAAGTGGCGCAGGAGAAGCGCCGGCTCGACGCGATTCTGGAAGCCAGCGCGGACGGCGTGATGATCCTGAGTCCCTCGTTTCGCGTGACCCGCTTCAACCAGGCGCTGGCCCGGCTGTCTGGCCTGTCGGCGGCGCGAGCGATCGGGCAATCTCACGACGAGGTGATCGTCCTGCGCGACATTCGCGCCGGTCGGTCGCTGTCCGACGCGGCGGCGGGTGGGTGGCCGCTGGTCACGCGCAGCAGCGCGGGCTTGATAGCGAGCGGGCCGCTGTACGTGGAAGGCGATTTGCAGCGTGCGGATGGGACGCGCGTCAGCGTCGGCATCACCTACGCGCCGTTGATCGACCGCGAAGGGCGGCTGGTGAACGTTATCGCCAACGTGCGCGACATCACCCGCTTCCGCGAGGCCGATGATCTGAAGAACACGTTCATCTCGATCATCTCGCACGAGCTGAAAACGCCTGTTGCCCTGATTAAAGGCTACGCCGGGACGCTCAGCCGCGAAGACGCGAACTGGGACCCGCACACGGTGCGCGAGAGCGCGAGGATTATCGAAGAAGAGGCCGATCGGCTGCGGCAGCAGATCGACAACCTGCTGGATGCGTCGCGCTTGCAGGCCGGCGCGCTGAAACTGAACCGGGGCAGTGTCGAAGTCGACGCCATCGCCAGGCGCCAGATCGAACTTTTCCGCACGCAGACGGTGACCCACACGCTCGCCGCCGATTTTCCGGCGCGGTTCCCCACGGTGCAGTCTGACGCGGCCCGCATCGAGCAGGTGCTGAACAACCTGATCGGCAACGCGATCAAATACTCGCCATCGGGCGGGACGATTCGCGTGTCGGGCCGCGTCAAGCCGGATACTGTGGAGATCACCGTCAGCGATCAGGGCATCGGCATCCCGATCGAGGAACAGTCGCACATCTTCGAGCGGTTCTATCGCGTGGACAACGCGCTCAGCCGCCGCGCGCAGGGAACGGGCCTGGGGTTATACATTGCCCGGGCGATCGTCGAAGCGCATGGTGGCCGCATCTGGATCGAATCCACGCCCGGTCGAGGCACGAGCGTATCGTTCTCGCTCCCGATCGAGTAGGGGCAAGTGAGCCTGTTTGGAAAATCAATGGAGTGGAAGGTGACCGGCACTTTGGGGTGCTTTTCCACCCAGTGGGTGGGGCAAAACCGCCGTTGAAAGCCGGATTTGAAGTGCCGGTCACCTGCCTATGCTCATTTTCAAACACGCTCTGAGAGAAATACTGTCGTGAAAGGAAACTGAATGAAGTTCGCTCCTGCACCCACTGCCCTCTCCTGCCCATTCTGCCGGGCGCCGATCACCGTGCCGATCTACCGCGTCATCGACGCCCTGGATCAGCCGGAGCTGAAAGCGCGCCTGCTGACGGGCCGCCTGAACATGTTCACCTGCCCCAACTGCCACAATAGTGGCGCGCTGGCTGCGCCGTTTCTATACCACGACGCGGCGAAGGAGCTCGCGCTGATCTTCCTGCCGATGGAGACCGGACTGCACAACGTCGATCAGCAGAAGATCATCGGCCAGTTGACGCAGACCGTAATGAACGCCGTGCCGCCTGAGAAGCGCAAGGCCTACCTGCTTCAGCCGCAGCAGTTCTTCACACTGCAATCGCTGCTCGACCGCATCTTGCAGGCCGACGGCATTACGCCGGACATGATCCGGGCGCAACAGGCGCGCGTCGATCTGTTGCAGCGGCTGCTCGATGCGCGCGACGACGCGACGCTCGAGGCGATCGTCCGGCAGAACGACGCCCAGATCGACGGGCAGTTTCTGCAACTGCTCAATATCGCGCTCGCCAGCGCGCAAGCCGACAATCCGCCGCAGGAATTCGCGCGCCTGTCGGCGCTGCGCAACCGCATCCTCGATCTGTCCACGCTCGGCCAGAAAGCCAGGTCGCAAGCCGACGCACTGGAGGCATTCGCGGCGACGCCCACGCGCGAGAAACTACTCGATCAACTGATCCTGGCGCCCGACGCCGAAACGCGCGAGGCGCTGCTCACCATCGGACGGGCGCTCCTCGACTACCCCTTCTTTCAGGCGCTCACCGGCAAGATCGACGCCGCCAAAGCCGCCAAGAACACGGACGAAGCGAACCGGCTCATCGAATTACGGAAGGAGATTCTGGCGCTCCGCGACAAGCTCGACGCGGAGGCGCAGCTCGCTGTTGAGCGGCGCGTGACGGTGCTGCGCGAGTTGTTGGTGAGCGAGAATCTCGATCAGGCCGTGCGCGCGCGCGCCTCTGCGCTGGACGATCTGTTCCTCAACATCCTCAGCACGGAGATGCAGACCGCGCAGAAGGCCGGCGATGCCAAGACCTATCAGCGTCTTCAGCACATCGGCAACACCATCATCCGATTCATCCAGGAGCAACAGCCGCCGGAAGTGCAGTTCCTCAGCGCGTTGCTCAGCGCCAAATACCCCGAGCAGACGCGCCAGTTGTTCGAGCGCAACCCGCCGGCGCTCGTGCCGGAGTTTGTGCAATGGCTGGAGGGCGTCGCCGCCGACCTGCGCGAAGACGGGCGCGGCGAAGCCGCCGACCATCTGGTGAAAGCCATCGCCCAGGCACGCCAACTGGCCGGCACGGCCTCAGTTGGGTAACGGAAACCACCAAGACGCGAAGACACCGAGAATCTCCAAGTTTTCTTCGTGTCTTGGTAACTTGGTGGTTAATCCTCAGTTTAGGTCCTGTCTTCCAGCCTGAACCCGTGCCCGCGCACGGTGTAGATGTATTCGTGGTCCGCGTCCACTTCGGCCAATCGCTCTCGCAAGCGCCGCATCAGCGCGTCGATGGCCTGCTCCGTGATGCCCGACTCGTCACTATCCGGCCAGACGGCTTGAATCACCTCGTCGCGCGTCACCACTTTCCCCTTGCGCTCGTAGAGCAATTCGAGAAGGCGATACTGGGCCAGCGAGAGCGGCGGATCGATCTCCTTGTCGCTCACCCACACGCGCCGCTGCGGCTTGCTGAGCCGCAGGCCGGGCAGCGACACGCGGATCATTTCCTTCGTCAGCGGCAGTGTCGCGTCCGCGCCGACGAAGAGCATTCGCACGCTGAGCGCGACCTGAATCTCGTCGCCGTCTTGCAACTTCACGCGGCCCTTCACCGGCATCCCATTCACGTAGGTGCCGTTCTTGCTGCCCAGGTCTTCCACGTAAAAGCCGTCGTCCTGCCGTACGACGCGCACGTGCAGCCGGCTGACCTGGCGATCGGGCAAGACGATCTCGCACTCTTCACCACGGCCAATCGTGATCGACGGCCTGTCCATCGGCCAGCGCCGGCCGGCCAGCTGGCCTTCTTGAACGACCAGTATGGGCACCGCTTGATTCGGCATCGTCCCTCCGGATTCCTTGACAATCCTCCCGCCCTCGACTAATCTTACCACCGAGGGGAAGGAGAGGATTTGCTTCAATCGGGAACGATCTTACACGATCGCTATAAAATCGTCGGTGCAATCGGTCAAGGCGGCCAGGCGGCGGTTTATGAAGCCGAAGATATTCGGTTGCAGGGACGCCGCTGGGCGATCAAAGAGATCCGCCTCGATCCCGATGCCGACGAAACCACGCGCCGCCAGGCGGCGGAGCAATTCCAGCGCGAGGCGTCTGTTTTGGCGCGCCTCGATCACCCGACGCTCCCCAAGGTTTCCGACTACTTCTCCGAAGAAGAATACGACTACCTGGTGATGGACTTTGTGCCGGGGCCGAACCTGAAAGAGGTAATGGACGAGGCCCGGCGCAATGGTCGCATGTTGCCGGAGTCGCAGGTGATCGCCTGGGCCGCCCAAATCTGCGAGGCGCTGATTTACCTGCACACGCAGGAACCGCCGATCCTGCACCGCGACATCAAGCCGGCTAACATCAAGCTCACGCCCGATGGTCGCATCAAGCTCGTCGACTTCGGGCTGGTAAAACTGGTCGAGCCGGACGAGTCGCGCACGATCACGGTGATTCAGGGACGCGGAACTGCCGCTTATACGCCGCTGGAACAATACGGCGGCGACACCGGCCACACTGACGTGCGCACGGATATTTACTCGCTCGGCGCGACACTGTACCATCTGCTCACGAACCAGTCGCCGCCCGACGCCAAGCAGCGCTTCCTGCGACCCGATTCGCTCGTCCCGCCCCGAGCGCTCAACCCGGACATCTCGCCGCGCACCGAGAGGGCGATCCTCGCCGCGATCGGGATGCACCCCGGCGACCGGCCCGAGTCAGTCGCCGACTTCCGCGACGCGCTGATGCAAGACTCGTTTGAAGCGATGAGCGCGCAGGCAGCGCTGGCTCATCGCACCGCGCACGTGAACGAGATCGCCAACGCCCTGAAAGCGCATCGCCGGGTTGCCGCCGCCGTCGGCGCCGTGGCCGCCCTGGCACTGCTCATCACGCTTACCGCT
>Ga0209323_10002832_pt1 | contig 11552 bp, 12 predicted proteins | sample Rifsed19ft2_FD_184014 | JGI IMG/M metagenome (GOLD analysis project Ga0209323, IMG submission 184014) | Soil microbial communities from Rifle, Colorado, USA - sediment 19ft 2 (version 2) | ecosystem: Environmental > Terrestrial > Deep subsurface > Rock core/Sediment | place: Rifle, Colorado...
GGGAGCCGAGACCGATGTCACCAGCCCGACCTTCACGTTGATTCACGAACTGCGGCGCGCGAAGGATCGCTCTGTGTTGTATCACATCGATCTGTATCGCATCGATTCGATCGAAGAGGCGCGCTACCTAGGCCTGAACGATCTGTTCGATGGGCGGGCAGCCTGCGTGGTGGAGTGGTCGGAGCGCGCGCCGGGGATCATTCCGGAAGATCATCTGCACGTCCATCTGGCTCTGATTGACGACACGCGGCGGCGATTGATGTTCGGCGCGCAGGGGATACGGCACTTGCGGCTGTTGCATGATTTGAAGCGGGCGGCATTCGGGGTCGGCGAATAGGCTATCAACGGACTGGAAGCGGACAAGCGGATGGGCTGTCAACGGACTGGAAGCGGACAAACGGATGGGCTGTCAACGGATGGGAAGCGGACAAGCGGATGGGCTATCAACGGACTGGAAGCGGACAAGCGGATGGGCTGTCAACGGACTGGAAGCGGACAAACGGATGGGCCATCAACGGATGGGAAGCGGACAAGCGGATGGGCTGTCAACGGATGGGAAGCGGACAAGCGGATGGGCCATCAACGGACTGGAAGCGGACAAACGGATGGGCTATCAACGGACTGGAAGCGGACAAACGGATGGGCCATCAACGGATGGGAAGCGGACAAGCGGATGGGAACGGATAACGAGTGCTGCCTGAGATGGACGACATGTTGCTAGCGATTGACACGGCGACGCGCACGGCCAGCCTGGCGCTGCATGACGGCGGCGGCGTGCGGGTCGAGGTGACGTGGGAGTTGGCCGACCAGCATACGGTCGGGCTGATGCCGTGTGTTGACTGGGCGCTCAACCAGTTGGGACTGGAGGCCGGCGCTGTGCGCGCCGTGGCAGTGTCGATCGGGCCGGGGTCGTTCACCGGTCTGCGTGCGGGCCTGGCAGTGGCGAAGGGTCTGGCGCTGGCAAACGAGGTCCCCATCGTCGGCGTCCGGACACTGGATATTCTGGTGGCGGCTCAACCGGTTCAAGTAGGCTCCCTGGTCGCCGTGTTGCAAGCCGGCCGCGGCAGGCTGGCGATGCAGACGTATCGCCGCGCGCGCGGTGAGTGGCGCGCGGAAGGCGAAGTGACGGTGACGACGATCGATCGAATTGGCGAGGACTGGGACAAGCCCACCTGGCTGTGCGGCGAACTCGACGCGGCGGAGCGCAAATTGATCAAGGAGCGGCTCGGCAAGCGCGTGACGTTGGCCGATCCGGCGCGCTCGCTGCGACGCGCGGGTTTCCTGGCCGAGTTGGGCTGGCGGCGCGTGACGGCAGGGGACGTGGACGATCTGGACACGTTGGCGCCGATTTATTTACCCACAGCGGGAGTGGCGGCAGAGTGATAGTCGATATACCCATTTCGTTTGAAGAGATGCGCTGGCAGGACGTGCCGTCGGTGATCGAGATCGAGTATCGCTCGTTCACCTTGCCGTGGTCGGCCAACACGTATCGCCACGAAATTCTGGAGAACGCGAACGCGCATTACTACGTGCTGCGCCGCCACGCGGAAGCGGCACAACCGCGCGGCTGGCTGCAGCGCCTGGCACGCCGCGAATCAAACTCGACCCTTATCGGTTATGGCGGCTTCTGGATGATCGTCGACGAGGCGCACATCAGCACGATCGCGGTCGACGTCGGCTGGCGGGGACGCGGGCTGGGTGAATTCCTGCTGGCGTCGATGATCGAGCGCGCCGCCCGGATGAACATCGCCAAGATTACGCTGGAAGTGCGTGAGAGCAACCTCGTGGCGCAGGCCCTCTATCGCAAATACGGCTTTGCTATCACCGGCAAGCGCCCGCACTACTACCAGGACAATCAGGAGAATGCGTTCATCATGGGCGTGATGGGCGTGAACACCGAGGCGTACCGAAACACGCTTGGCGAGCTGACCTTGGCGCTGTCGGCCCGACTCACGATGTCGCGCGAGAGTCTGGCGGGCTGATACGGCCATTCGCGCCCTGACTGCAGTGTGCACGCAAAACATGTCGGGTGGCTCAACGCCCGCGTCCTCGCGGTTGGCGAGCGTTAGATTTGCTGACAACCTTTGAGTGCACACTGACTGCAAGCCCGGTTGTGGATCGTCGTCGCCTGTGGTAAACTGGCGTTGTACTCCGGTTCATAGCCGTTGAAAGCATCGCAAGTTGCTACACTGGGTCGCCCTGAGTGCAGGGCGTTCTTGTTGTGGACGTTGAAATCCGCCCAGGGGGACACGTGTCGGAACTGGATCAGTTGGCGGCTGAGGTCTCTGTCTGCACCAAGTGTGTTCTGCACAAATCGCGGGTGAAAGCGGTGCCGGGTGAAGGCCCGGCAAATGCCGACATCATGTTCATCGGCGAGGGGCCGGGCTTTCACGAAAACCAGCAGGGTCGCCCGTTCGTCGGCGCAGCCGGCCAGTTTCTAGAGGAACTGCTGGCGAGCATCGGCTTGAAGCGCGAGCAGGTGTTCATCACCAATGTGGTCAAGTGCTTCATTAGCCCGCGTGTGCTGATCTATACGGGCGAAGGGTATCGGCCGATCAAAGACATCAAGGTCGGCGATCTGGTATTGACTCACACAGGAAAGTTCCGCCGGGTGACATACGTGCGGCCGAGAGAGGTACTGCCGGCCGGTAGCGATGTGGTGACGTTAGTCATTTCCCCGCCGCAGGGTGGTAAGGCGGTCCGGATCACAGTGACCCCTGAGCACCCCTTCCTGGTGAATGGCGAGTGGAAGCCGGCTCGGGCCATTCGGCAGGGCGATTCGATAGCGACGCTGGGAGATCGCTGTGAGGTGTGCGGCAGGACCTACTTCGTGCGCTACGATCGCTACGATGCACGCGTGTATCATACGTGCAGCCCAACATGCCATAACCGGCGAGTACTGCATAGCCCGGAAACGCGCGCCAAGATCCGACAGACAATAGCGCAGCAGTACGCGGAGGGGCTTCGCGATCCGATTGCGATCACGGCGCGAGCCAATGAGCGCACCCGCGCCTTGGTCGCTGCCGGTGAAGCCAAGATTCAGCACATGACGCCTGCAGAGCGACACCGAGGCCGTGTCGCGTTAGCCGCCCGTATAACGGCCGGTAATGGCAAACATCCGATCGGTTACGGCGAGGAAGAGTTTAAATCGATTCTTGAGCAAATTGGCGCCGAGTACATCCATCATTTTGCACTGCCCGGCTCGGCGTATACCTACGACTTCTGCCTTCCGCGCGAAAAGATTCTGATCGAAGTTCGTGGCCCCGGTTTCAGCAATCGCTCTGTGCAGGAGCGTGCCCTCATCAAAGATCAACAGGCTGAGGTGGCTGGTTACCTGGCCCTGAGTCTGTGGTGGTTGGAGATCGTTCGTTATCCCGATATGACTAAAGCGTTGCTCGAGCGTCTCTTGAGAAACCACCACGGTGAGTACGTGTTTGTCGACGCCGTGGTCAAGAAGGTCGAGATCCGATACGCGCGGCGTAGTTTTCCACTGTATAACATCGGCGTTGAGGAAGACGAGTCGTACATCGCAGCCGGTGTCGTGAGCCACAATTGCCGCCCACCGGGCAACCGCGATCCGCTTCCCGAAGAGATCGAAGCGTGCAAGCCGTACCTCGATCGGCAGATCGCGCTGATCAAACCCAAAGTGATCGTGACGCTGGGCCGTTTCTCGATGGCGCGCGCGTTCCCCAACGAGAAGATCAGCGCGATTCACGGCAGGCCCAAGAAGATCGAGGGCATCGTCTGGCTGCCGATGTTCCATCCGGCGGCGGCGCTGCATCAGCCCAGCCTGCGCCGAACGGTGGAAGAGGATTTCAAGACGCTGCCGAAAATCCTGGCGGAGATCGAGCAGATACAGGACGAGGAAGAGCCGCCGCCGCAGGCCGAGCAGTTGAGTTTGTTTTAATACAGGCTATGGCTGGTGATCATCCAAACCGGACACGATGCGCGCATTCACGTTTTGGAAGACGGTAACAATGGACCGCGCCGACTTGCTCGAACGGCTGATCGCGCTGCTGAGCGATCATGGCATCCACTATTGTGTAATTGGCGGACAAGGCGTCAATGCCTACGTGGAGCCAGCAGTGAGTTTGGATCTGGATCTGGTGGTAGCCGTTGACCAGTTGGAGCAGCTCGAAGCACTGCTGCCACAAGATTTTCGCGTTGAGCGTTTCACGCATAGCCTGAACATCTCGCTATCTGGCTCAGACCTGCGCGCCCAGATACAGACGGACCCGCGTTATGCTCCGTTCGTGGAGCACGCTGCGCCGCGTGATGTGCTTGGCCTTGTCATGCCGGTGGCGCAGGTCGAGGATGTGCTGCGCGGCAAGGTGTGGGCCGCTCAAGACCCAACGCGACGCGCTAGCAAACGGCAGAAGGATCTGGCGGACATTGCGAGATTGCTGGAATCTTACCCGGAGTTGCGCGGCCAAGTTCCGGAAGATATTCTCTTGCGATTGGTTTGACGGAGTCAAATGGAAGACGAAATCGATCTGCGGAAATACTTTGGCGTGCTGGTTCGGCGATGGAAGTGGGTGGTCGCATTCACGGTTATCGCAGCAGGAGCGGTGCTGATAGTCAGTTCCATAGTCCCGCCGACGTACCAAGCGACGGCGTTAGTTATCGTGACCGGCCCCCGTTATCAACTACAATTTGATCCCCGTATCCAAAACCTGACCGATCTTCAGCAACCCTATAAAGCCTTCCCCGAGCTGGCGCTGAATGATGATCTGGTGAGGCAGGTTATCGATGGGCTGGGAAGCAAGTTGGAGGTGGAGGATCATGAGTTAGCCCGTTTCCGCGCGCGGTTGAGCGCAAGAGGTGGATCCGATCCTAGCTTGATCCGCCTCGCGGCGACGGATCAGGATCCGAAGCAGGCCCAGGACATTGCGAACACGTGGGCCGAACAGTACGTGACATACGCCAACGATTTGTACCAGCAACGCTCGAGCGAGGTGGCGTTCTTTGAGACGCAGGTGACTGAGGCGGACCAGAAGCTCAAGACGGCTGAACAGGCACTGGTTGATTTCCAGGCGCGGAATCCCCTCCTCATAGCGACTATCCAGTTGAGCGCCACGCAGACGACGCTGGTGGATTATCTGGCAGCCGATCAGCGGCTCGCGCTGATCGTTCAAAATGCGCGCAGCTTGCAGCAACAACTGGCTCAACAAGATTCGAGCGAGACAGTGACGCTGGCCGATGAATTGGCTGCCCTGTATGTTCAGATAGATGCGCTCAGCACGCAGCCGAATGTGCCGATCCAGTTACAGATTAGCGGCAGTGGCGTTCTGGCCAACCGCACGGTGGCTGAGCAGATTGCCTCATTGAATGCGTTGGTCGATGCGTTGCAGGACAAATCTGCCGAAATCAAGCGGCAAGTTGAAGCGCTCCAGCCCGATATTCTTGCGCTGCAGAAGACCAGGGAAGAAGCGCAGGTGGAACTGGATCGGCTCACGCGCGATCGCGATGTCGCCCGCGACACGTATTTCACGTTGGCGCGCAAATTGGACGAAGCGCGGGTAGCAGCGCAGGATGTCACTGGCGAGGTACGGCTGGCCAGTCGGGCGGCTGTGCCGACGGAGCCGGTGGGGCCACGGAAGGTGCTGAATACGGTGTTGGGTAGCGTGCTGGGGTTGATCGTCGGCGTAATCGTGGCGTTTGTGATCGATGCGCGCCGCCCGGTGGCGGAGAAGTCGCCGGTGCTGGCGACATCGACCCGCGCGAACTGACTTTTCACGGCGAGAAGTTTCCCCATGACAACGAGTCACTCGCTAAACGTGGAATTTGAGAAGTTGCTGGCGCATCTGTTGGCTGCCTGCTGCCAATACTATGGCGCGCGCCTGGTTTCAGTGGCGGTTTTTGGCTCTGTCGGCCGGGGCACCCCACGCTCGGATTCCGACGTGGACGTTTTGATCGTGGTGGAGGGCCTGCCGAATGGCCGTCTGCGGCGCGTTGCCGAATTTCGCCCGGTGGAAGCGGCGCTGGCTGCGCACCTGGCCGAGGCCCGTTCTGCCGGCCTCGCGCCGGAATTGTCGCCCGTTTTCAAAACGCCCGCCGAGATCGAGCAGGGCAGCCCGCTGCTGCTGGATATGATCGAGGATGCGCGTGTCCTGTACGATCGCGGGGATTTTTTACGGCAGGCCTTGGCCGGCTTCAAAGCCCGTCTGCAGCGCCTGGGTGCGCGCCGTGTCTGGCGGGGAAGCGCCTGGTACTGGGACCTGAAACCCGATTACAAGCCCGGCGAGGTTTTTGAGCTGTGACGAATATCTCCCTGGCGGAAAGCTATCTGATCAAGGCTCAGAAGCGGCTCAAGATCCTGGCGGTGTTACTCGACGATGCGGCCTATTCCGATGTTGTGCGCGAGGCACAGGAGATCGTCGAGCTGGCGCTGAAGGGAATGCTGCGGCAAGTGGGCGTTGAGCCACCCAAATGGCACGACGTCAGCCAACTATTACAGGAATATCGCGGCCGGTTCGCCGAACCGGTTAGCTCGCAGATCGAGCGTCTGTCGGAAATCTCGGGCTGGCTGCGCAAGGAACGCGAGTTCGCATTTTACGGTGACATTGACTTCATTCCAACTGAGGAGTACTCCCAGGCTGATGCGACACGGGCTATCGAGGATGCGCGGTATGTCGTGTCCGTCGCCGAGTCTGTGATCCGGTCCCAATGATGTGATGATAGAGGTGGCGCGGCGTGCGATGGGTACTAGAAACGATCAAGATAGCTCCGCGGCGCGGAAACTGGAGCGGCGGCGAGGTACGGCTGGCCAGCGAGGCGGCATTGCCGACGGAGCCGGTGGGGCCACGGAAGGGATTGAGCACAGTATTGGGTGGATTGTTTGGATTAGTGCTGGGTGTGGTCGCGGCGTTTGTAGTGAATGCGTGGCAGGCGGTGGTCGGGAAGTCAGCGGCGCTGGCTGCACACACTCAAGTGAAGTGATCGTCAAGAATGTGTTATAGCAGTGCACGGATGCTGGTGTGGCAGAACGTACTGTGAGAGGCAGTTCATGGCGCGGCAGAGCAGGTCTGTTGCTCTGGGGCACAATAATCCTTCTGCTGCTGCCTCGTTTAGCAACCGGAATTCTGATTAACCGGGGTAGCCGACTTTTCATGCAAGCCGTGAGGAGTTCTAGCGCGCAAGCGGATCATTACCCACACTGGAAAGTTAATCCAACATCCGAGCTGCTTTCACAAGCACAGCAAAGTTTTACATGGGCGATCAGGTTAGGTTCCTCTGATCCAGCTGCATACTGGGGTAGCGGGCGAGCGGCGTTGGCGAGCGGGGATGCTGTACGCGCTACGGAAGTTCTTGCGCCCTTGTTTGAGAAAACGGAGCCCAATGATCTTCTCCACTTGGACTTCGTGATGGCACTGAGCCAGTCAGGGCAGTCGGAGCGGGTGATCGATATCTACCAGGAACTCGATAATCCACGGGCGCAATCTGTTATTAGTGATAGCGTTGCCCTGGCTTACTTACAGGCGGCGGATCCCTCGTTAAGCGCCGATCGGCTGGAAGCGGCTGAGTCCTTTCTAAAGGAAGCGGACATATTACGGCCCGCTGATCTGTACGTCAACTACCACAGGATGCGCGCTGCGCAGGCACGAGGAGATCGGGAAGAGGTTGCCCAACGGCGTCTCCGATTGTCTCGGTTTTCAGCAGCGGCAATCTGGCCTTCTGATCAGCGCCTGGTGACATTAAGCGCGAAAGTTGTTCCAGACTTGCTTTCGCTGGGGATCTGGGATAAGGACCGGGGACTCAATGTTTTCTCCTCTTGGGTGTGGCATGAGAAAGATGCATCGGGACTAGAGGCATTGGCTCGCGCGCTGATTGAACAATATCCGCATGAAGCCCACTGGCGGTTTTACTTAGCGGAATGGTATCAACGGAGTGGTCGTTTAAGTGAAGCGGCTGCAGAGTATCAGCAGGCATTGCGACAAGGTCCTAGCTACTACCAGATTTACTACCGGTTAGGAACTCTTTGTGATCTCCAAATGCGCCAGTCCCCAGAGCGTTGCACCGCCTCTGAAGCAGCGGCGTGGTATCGACAATTCTATGAAGCAGTTCCCGATGACCTATTGGGATTGAAAGCACTTATACGGGCGTCATCGGCTTCCATCCGGGCCGATCCTGTGGCGCAAGTGGTGTGGACCGCCGCAACAGATGACCGATCAGTTCTGTCTGAGATGTTGCAAGTTCCTGCCGAGGCTATCACCATCGGTCCAGACCTGACACCGACAGGTGATTTTGAAGAATGGATTAGTGAGCATCCCCGAGGTTGGGACTGGTGTGATTGGGCCACAGGGAACTCGTGGAATGCTGGATCTTTTGTGGGCGGAGCAGATTCAACAGTGGCCTGGGATGGTTTAAGTGCCCAGGTCAATGGGCTATGGCTGACACCGGATGATCCGGCGGACCAGTTGGAGCCGGGCCGATGGGGGTTGTGTTACCGCGATGTGATTCGATTAGAACCGCAAGCGATGTATCTGCTCAGTTTTTTCTACCGTACAGTGCGGTTGCCTGATAACGCCGCAGGCTTATATATCTCCAACAGCTCGGCCTTAACGTTTAGTGACCGGGATTATCTTTTGCCTGCAACGGAAGGGGCTTGGCATCGCTTCGTGATCATTGGCGCCAATCGTTCAGACGATATCGTTTCGGTATCTCCCATTTTACGCTCTATGGCGCCGGGACAGATTTGGTTTGACAGTTTCGAAGTGCGCCAGGTAACAGTTGTGGGCTGGAAGGGTCCATTGGCGGAGGCAGTGTGGCTGGTAATACCGTAGCCTCTACCTTGGAGAGAACGGTTCTTATAAATAGCCACACATGCACATTCTGGGGCGGCTATTCTGGACTTGATTCTGTGGTCTCTCTCGGCTTATTCGAACACCAACAGGATCTCTCTAAGAATGCGACTTTGTGGCCGCTGGCAGTAGTGCTATCAAATCGGACAATGCTTGTGAAGGCGATACGCTTGGTGACAGACTGGCAACCTCATTAAGGAGCCGCTGGCGCTCTGGAAAGGTTCCAGCGCCGTTGGTAGACATCTGATGTTTGGTTGGAGATCGGAGATGCTAGAGGAACATGCACTTCAACTCATACAGGACTCGTTGAGCAGCCTGCGCCGGGCCGGACTGGTTGAGCAAGAGGTTCAGGTGCGCGACGAAACGATCTTGCTGGGTGCAGGCTCGCCGCTTGATTCGATTGCATTTGTCACTTTCGTGACCGATCTAGAGGATCGGCTGAACCGGGCAAGCGACCAGGAGTTGTTCCTTGTCCTGAATGACATTCACGAGTTTAACCCGGACAGCCTGTTCTTGTCGGCGGGCACGTTGGCTCGGTATATCGTCAAGCTCACCGGAGATCAGGTGGTGCGTCATGACTGATCGTCCTGTCATGGCCATTACTGGCACAAGCAGGGGGATTGGTCGGGGCATGGCCGAATACTTCGTCGTCAAGGGATACCGTGTGGCGGGGTGCAGTCGCGGTCCGGCGACTCTGGATGTCGAGGGATACCAGCATGCACAGATTGATGTAAGCGATGAGAAACACGTACGCCACTGGGTCCGTTCGATCAAGCGGGCGTTTCAGCGCATTGATGTGCTGATATGTAACGCCGGGCTTGCGCCGGCAGCATTGTTGTTGACAATGACGCCGGGCGAGGTGTTGGAGCCGGTATTGCGCGCTAATATCAGTGGTACGTACTATGTCTGCCGCGAGGTCGCAAGAGTGATGATGTTGCAGCGGTCGGGCCGTATCATCACAGTATCATCGATGGCAGTTGGGTTGCATGAGGAAGGCACATCGGCCTACTCGGCCTCAAAGAGTGCAGTCGTCGAGATGACCAAAATCCTGGCCAAAGAACTGGCCCCCCTTGGGATCACGTGCAACGTGATGGCGCCGTCGATGATCATGACCGGGGCCGTGGAGGCGTTGGGCGATACGGTCGCGGCCCGCGCTATGGACAAGCTGACGATCAAGCGCCATCTCACCATCGAGGAAATCTGCAACGTGGTATCGTTCTTCGCCGCACCTGAGAGCGGGTGCATCACCGGACAGGTTATCCACATGGGGTTGGTCAGTTGATCGCGCCCGCAGAGGGCAGAATCGGTTGTGGCTAGCGGGCGGCTCGATAGCTGATATATGGCGATTACCGCAACTCAGATTTCAGGCGAATATACAATCACGACGATCGACACCGGAGCGCCCTGGCGAGCGAATTGTTACATGGTGTGCCACATGCCGTCGATCGAGGCAGCGGTGATTGATCCGGGCGGCAATGCCGATGACATCATCGGGACGGTGCTTGGCGACAGCGTCACTGTGCGGCGCATTTTATTGACCCATGCCCATCACGACCATGTCGGTGCGGTGGCGGCCCTGTGCCGACGTTTTCGCATCGCGTGTGAGATCCATAAAGGCGATGCTCGCCTATTGCGCCACGCGCCGATGTATGCCCTTCGGTTTGGCGGAAAACACTTTGAGGCGGCAGAGCCTTCTAACGCTTTCGATGGCCCGTGGGTGATTCAACTGGGTCTTCGACAGATCAATGTCGTCCACACGCCAGGGCATACGGCGGGAAGCGTGTGCTACGACTTCGGCGGGTTTCTCTTCACAGGTGATACTCTGCTGTATCATCATGTAGGCCGCACCGACCTGCCAGGCGGTGATGCGACGCTACTGAATAGATCAATACAGAACCTGCTCGACATATTCCCAGATGATACTGTGCTGTTCCCGGGCCATGGCCGCGTGTGGACAATCGGCGAGGCCCGGTTGTGGTGGCACGAAGCGTCTGTGTTGCCACCGCAATATACGCAGTTTGATGCTTGATATCCAGTGGATGTATCCTGGGGACACGCGAAGTTTTGGGACCTAGATGATGTCTGAAAGACAGAGTTTCGGAGTGGGTGTCATTGGTGTAGGAAAGTATGTTCCTCGCAGGGCTGTGACCAACGAACAGGTCGAGGCATGGACGAAGGTCCCGGCTCAAACAATCGTGGCGAAGACAGGTGTTGTGACCCGCTACATTGTTGAGGATGGTGAAACAGCTTCCGGTATCTCGGCCATCGCCGCGAATCAGGCGATCGAGATGGCCGGCATTGGACCTGAACAGATTGGCGTGATCGTTGGCTGCACTTTCTCCGGGGATTACATCTATCCTGCCATGGCCTGTAAAGTGCAGGACTTGATTGGCGCGCGAAACGCGGGTGCGTTCGATTTGCTGGCAAACTGCACGGGATTTCAGGTGGGGCTAAGCGTTGTGGCTGACCGTATGCGTGGCGATTCGAGCCTGACCTACGGCTTGGTGATTGGTACAGCAATCCAGTCGCGTTTCATAAAATGGACGGATCCGGAGTCGGCGATTTACTTTGGCGATGGCGCAGGGGCTGCAGTGCTAGGGCGTGTTCCACCGGGTTTCGGCGTCTTGTCAACAGAGATCTTTACTAATGGAAAGGTCTTCGATTCCGTTCGATTGCGTGGCGGCGGATTCAATCTTTACGCATTCGGGAATCTTCATTGGCGCATCACTTTCGCCGCGTCGCGCGCGTCAC
>Ga0209323_10002836_pt1 | contig 11545 bp, 8 predicted proteins | sample Rifsed19ft2_FD_184014 | JGI IMG/M metagenome (GOLD analysis project Ga0209323, IMG submission 184014) | Soil microbial communities from Rifle, Colorado, USA - sediment 19ft 2 (version 2) | ecosystem: Environmental > Terrestrial > Deep subsurface > Rock core/Sediment | place: Rifle, Colorado...
CCGATGCGGCGGGTAATCACGCGGGTTTTCCCACTACCAGCCCCCGCCACCACCAAAAGAGGTCCCTCGATGTGTGCAATAGCCTCTCGCTGCTTGTCTGTAACATCAATTAATAGTGACATATATCTTGAATATTTTACCACAGAAAGACACGGAATATCACTGAAATAGTCGGAAATTTGGGTAGTTACAGGCTTCCGCCTGGAGAGTTTGAGGCTAAAGGTTACGACTACCAGTGTAATTCCGTGAAAATCCGTGGTGAACTATTTCCTCATTTTTTTGCAATAAGGCTTGCAATAGCCTTTTTATTATTCAAAACAAGTTCTCGGTAATAAATAATTTTAAGGTCTTTGAATAAGTCTAAAAGTTCATTGGGTTTTAGTAAGTAATCCTTATTTTTTGGGCCTTCAAGCCCTCGTTCCCGGTTCTCAATAGTGTATGTCTCATAGATAATCATTCCGTCAGGTTTTAGCGCCTCTTTCATTTGAGGAACAAGGCCGCGCTGAAGATAATAAAAACATGCAATCACATCATAAGTATCTTTAGGTAATTTGTAAGTCTCCAAATCAGCAACAAAGGCATGTATCTTTACATTATTCTCTTTTGCCAGATCCAGTGCCTTTTTGACAGCAATTTCAGAAATATCACAGCCATCTACATTAAACCCATTTTTTGCCAGGAATACGGCATTGCGCCCCTCTCCCATTGCAACATCCAGCGCCTTTCCTCGGGGCAGGAGATCAATATGCTCCCTTAAAAATCCGACTGGTTCTTTTCCAAAGATATAAGCCTCCGTTTCGTATTTCCTGTCCCAAAACATCTTGTCCTGTTCACCTGCAAACAACGAGGACAAAACATGGCTTTGTAGAATGCAAGTAACTATTATACATAAAAAATTAACAGAATCAGGAATATATTTTTTACAATTGCGCATGCGATGTCGTTATTATTTTTTATAGTTAAGCTTCTCAATGCCTTAGGAATGGTTTCCATAATTTAATCGTATAGGATTTCATTTTATTTATGCGTATTACAGGGTGGCATAAAATCCCCCTTAAAAAAGGGGGTTAGGGGGTTGTAATTCTCATTCCATAGAAAAAACACAGCCCCCTGTTCCCCCCTTTATTAAGGGGGACTGTCTTGAGAATTTTTCCTGTACAGGGCCTTTGCTCCGATATCTCTTCTATAGTGCGCCCCATTAAACGATACCTTTTGAATTGCCTCATAAACATTCTTCTGAGCTTCCTGTAAATCTTTCCCCACTGTTGTAACGCCCAAAACACGCCCCCCGTTGGTTACAACCTTCCCATCTTTAAGAGAAGTCCCCGCATGAAAAACCTGGACATTGTCTAAACCCTTCAGCGCTTCAAGCCCTGAAATTGGCAATCCCTTTTCATAGTCATCGGGATAACCATTAGAGGCCATGACAACACAAATAGAGGCACAATCATGCCACTCAATTTCCACATCCTCTAAATTGGTTTTTGCAGTTGTCAAAAGGAGGGGTACCAAATCACTCTTCATCCTCATGAGAATGACTTGCGTTTCCGGATCACCAAATCTGACATTAAACTCAAGCACTTTCGGGCCATTACTTGTGATCATTAATCCAGCATAAATGACACCTCTATAAGGCCGATTCTCCTTTTTCATGGCATGGACAATGGGAACAAGGATATTTTCTTCTATCGAAAATTGCATATCCTCTGTAATTAGAGGTACCGGCGAGTATGCCCCCATACCACCAGTATTGGGACCCTTGTCGCCATCGTAAACTGCCTTGTGGTCTTGTGCAGATGCGAGCGGAACGATCTTCTTCCCGTCTGTAATTGCAAGAATCGAGACTTCTTCTCCCGAAAGAAACTCTTCAATGACGATCTTATTTCCCGCATATCCGAAGATTTTTTCTTTCATAATATCATCTATGTGTTTATCGGCATCTTCCAACGTCTTACATACAAACACACCTTTACCCTTAGCCAACCCATCGGCCTTAATAACCAAAGGAAAATCACACGTTGCAATGTGTTTTTTAGCCTGTTTCAAATCATCAAAGGTTTTAAAGTCAGCCGTGGGAATGCCGTGTTTTCTCATAAGGGTCTTTGCAAACACCTTGCTTCCCTCGATGATCGATGCCCTTTTGCTAGGACCAAATATATGCAGATGCCCATCCCTGAACCTATCGACGATACCGGCTGTCAGTGCATCTTCAGGACCAACAACAGTTAAATCGATTTTTTGCTTCAGTGCAAAATTATAAAGACCGTCTATATTTTCCGCCTCGATATTCACGCATTCTGCAACCTCCGCAATTCCCGGATTTCCCGGCGCACAGAATATCTTCTTTACCATTGGCGATTGTGCAATCTTCCAAGCAAGTGCGTGTTCTCTCCCTCCACTTCCAACAATCAATATTTTCATCTGGTTTTACACCTTAATTGTTCAAGGCATCGAAACTGGACATATTTATTGGTTAATATCTTTCAATTTTACCGTTTGAGTTATTGTACCAGAACACGTGAGGGAAAAGGAACGTTTTTTTATCCTTGACACTTAATTAAGGACTGCTATACTGATTTAACAATATTTGTATGCAAACAAATGCAAACAGGTATGTATCCACATAATAACGCGGGGTAGAGCAGTCTGGTAGCTCGTCGGGCTCATAACCCGGAGGCCGTGGGTTCAAATCCCACCCCCGCTACCAATTTATTGCTAATGGCTAGCGACGCGAAGCCTCAGACCAACAAAATACACATGAAAGATCGGGGAAGGCTTTCGCCTCCCCTCCCTCCGAACCGTAAAGGCGGGTCTCCCGCTTACGGCTCTCCAGTCAGTGGTTACCCCTTCGGGATTGACAGACTAATGCATGGGCTGCGGTTAATGTGAACAACCCAAGGTTAGCAAGGTACGCATTTGGCCGTCTCTGATGGCCTGCGCCCCGGCATCTTCCTTTACCTCCCCGACTCTTTCTCAGGATGCTCCTCAGTCTCATTCGTATCCAACTGTCTATTCTTGGAAATGTCGTTTTGTGGCTGTGTTTAAAGTATTCATACCAGCCCCTGAGGCGCTTTTGTTGAGTTCTCCTATCATACATTTCATGCCCTCTCCTGATGTCTGCGTCTACTGCCCATGTGTATCCATTCTTCAAGAGTTTTTCTCCTTGCTTCAGCGCATCTTTACATCCTCCTCGTTCTGGCAGAAATCCGTAACTCTGTTCCGCAAACGTCCTCTCAAATATCGGGTGGTTGTTATTCGTCCACAGTTCTGGAATCCAATGAAGTAAAAATTCTAAAAACGTTTTTCATGGGATACGATTGCTGAGGAATATATCAAATTGTTCAAAATGAGTTTGGGAAACGATTACTTTGTCGAATAATGCCGTATAAAGCGTTGGACTAATGGCACTCCCTGTGTTTTTGGGATGATTTTAAAAGGTCTCTTTGTTATACTTTTGTTAAAATATTTGAAAGAAATTAAATAACCACAGTTTCTTTTACAATACCGAGAAAAGGATTCAGCCTGTGCACCTAATACTACTCTTTACAATTACTTTCATTACATACGCCAATTCACTTCAAAACGGCTTCGTTTATGACGATGTCTTTACCATAACCGATAATTATTTCATCAGGGATTTCCGGAATCTTTCAGCCTTATTTACCAACGACTATTACAAATATTCAGGTGAAGTAACCTATCGCCCTGTCGTTACCCTTTCCTATTTTATCGATTATTTGATATGGCATCTCAACCCTGTTGGATATCATCTGACCAATATCCTACTCCATGCAGTTAACGCAATACTTGTTTACTTCCTCCTATATGCCATTACTAAGCATCGTATCTTAGCGTTTTTGACAGCCATCCTTTTTGCGTTACACCCCATATTAACAGAGGCTGTAAATGGAATCAGTTACCGGGAAGACCTGCTGACTACTGTTTTTTTCCTTGGTTCTATCTTACTCTTTATTCAATCCGTAATCGTTCGACTGAGTGCTCACGACAAAGTCCGCAATCCGCAATCTAAAATCAATGATTATTTATACCCACTTTCCCTGTTTTCATATCTTCTAGCCCTATGTTCCAAGGAAATGGCTATTACTCTGCCTTTTATTATTTTTCTTTTAGATTGGGTGTTTGAGGATATGCAGAGGGTAAAGAAAAATATTTTGAAATATTATTCAGGATTCGTACTTATCAGCGGTTTTTATCTGTTTTTGAGGTTTGTGTGGTTTCATAACCCGGTAGAAAAACAGTTAACATACCCAAACAACAGTTTTCTGATAAGCCTGCTAACCATGCCAAAGGTTCTTGCGTCGTACATAAAACTATTGTTCTTCCCCACCAGTTTTAATGCAGATTATATCATACCTCACACAACAACTCCGTTCGCTACAAGTTTTATCTGGGGCATCGTTTTTTTGAGCGTAATCGGGATTATTACTTACAGATTTTATAATCGCTCAAAGCGTCTATTTTTCTTTATGCTCTGGTTTTTCATTACCCTGACTCCAACCATGAATATTATCCCCATAGCCAACATTATGGCTGAAAGGTATCTCTATCTTCCCTCGGTTGGATTTTGTGCGATACTGGCATACATTACAATAGGAATCTGGAGGTATGCTTGCACATTTATTTCATGGGAAGGTGGGAAGGTGGGAAGATGGGAAGGTGGGAATCTAAACGTCTCAACTCCTCGTTTCAATCAACTGCTTCTTGTTTTTGTAACATGTTTGATATTAATTCCTGCTGTGCCGTATTCAGTGTTTACTATTAAGAGAAATAAAATTTGGAAAGACCCGTTTATTTTCTGGTCAAAAACCATAGAAGATTCACCCAATAGTTCCAGGGCACATAACAATCTGGGTATGATTTACCTTCAAAAAGATAGAACCGATTCAGCAATTCGCGAATTTCAAGCGTCGATAGCCATAGAATCTGACCCTGAATATCATCATAATTTAGGGATGGCTTATCAGAAAAAAGGCATGAAAGAAGAGGCATTACAAGAATACCATCGTGTTCTGGCAGTAAACCCTAACTCCGCCCTTACCCACAATAATATGGGAAATATCCTAATAGACAAGGGACGTTTCGATGAAGGAATTTTAAAATTCAAAGAGGCCCTTCGGCTAAAACCAAATTATTATGATGCCCATTACAACCTGGGACTTGCCTATTTTAAGAAAGGATTTTTAGACGCCTCGATAGACGAATTTAAACTGGCCATCCATTACGAACCAGATCATGCCGAAGCGCACAGCTGCCTGGGCACAGCTTACGCCAATAAAGGACTATTCAATAAGGCAATCCTGGAAATTGAAGAGGCCATTCGGCTAAAACCAAATTATCCTAATGCTTACAAAAATCTTGGAATAATCTATCTAAACTACAAAAAAGATGTTCAAAAGGCCGTGTACTGCTTCAATGAGTTTTTGAGGCTGGATCCAAAAAATAGTGAAGCGGGCATGATTAAAAGAACTATTGAAAAACTTCAGTCACCGCACTAAATATGATACTTTTTCTGTGTCTTTTGTAATCGTATATTGATTTCTTTCTCTCTCTGCTCAAATCCTTTTTTCCCAAGCATTGCAAAGGCATTTATCTTCCCTACCTCGACACCGGGCTGGTCAAAGGCATTGACGTTATAAAACTTGCCAGCAAAGGCCGTTTGTAACTCGTAGAGACAGAACAACTGCCCCAGGTTAAATGCAGAAAGTTCATCTAAAGAAAGGGTGCAATTGGGACGTCTTTCCTCCGCCAGGGCGAGCCGTGTCCCTTCGAACTCTGCATTGAACAAATCATTCAATGAATGTCCTTTTAGGTATATCAGCTCATTTTCAATAGTATTTTCATTTGCAATAGGGACATTTTTATTAAATCGTTTAATAACCCAGAAGGTTATGACCTTATCATAAGGCCCTTCCATATAAAGCTGAAGCTGTGAATGTTGATCCACAACACCGATGGCCTTTATCGGCGTTGAACCTGTATGGACAATTTCCTTGTTTAATGAAAATCTCTTCCCCAAACTTTCCGCCCAGAGCTGGCAGAACCAATCAGACACACCACTGAGTGCATTGGAATACGGCATCGTGACGAATATGTTCTTTCCCTTTTTTCTATGGCTCAAAAAAGAGAGCACAGCGCCCATCAGAGCAGGATTTTCCCAGAGATTATCAGACTGGCACGCCGCGTCCATATGCGCCGCTCCGTCTAATAATTCACTTATATCGACTCCACCCATTGCGGCGGAGAACAATCCGACAGGGGTAAGCACAGAGTATCTTCCTCCTACACCTGCCGGAATTGTAAACGATTTGAAACCTTCGTGTTTTGTGATGGCTCTTAAAGTGCCCTTTTTTTCATCCGTGGTAGTGATAACATGCTCTCTGTAGTTATTGCCAAGTTTATTCTGTAATAGTTTGGTAATAATCAGGAACTGGGACATGGTTTCAACTGTAGTGCCGGACTTGGTAATAAAATTGAACAGGGTTTCTCCTGGTGTAACAATGTCCAAGAGTCCGCTGAATCTATCAGGGTCAATGTTGTCGAGAACAAAGATGCGAGGGATATTGTTCCTTTCCACATCAGTAAGGAGGTTATGAAAAGGATGATTCATGGCTGTATGAATAGCTATGTTGCCTAACGCAGAACCTCCAATACCAACAACCACAAGGTTTCTAAATTTCCCTTTGATGGATGTTACCGTTTTAAGAACCTCCTCAACGGTTTTTTTATTATACGGTAAATCAAGGAATTGTAACTTGCCCGCAGAACGCTCTTCTTTCATGTTTTTAACATACGCACTGGCAACCGGCTTAATGTCTTTGAGATCATGATCGGTAATCCCATGTTCTGAACCAATCATCTCAGCCATCATATTATTAAAATCAAAGTGTATTGATTGCTTACCTTCCACTTATATCCTCGTTTGTTAAATTAAGTCGCCTTCGGTAGCTACTACAAATAATCCCTCACTTGATTGGAGGAACCGAGGGAGGGTGATCAATCTTTTTCCTTCACCCCCATCTGCCCTCCCCCATCGTTCGGCTGAGCTCACGACGAAGTCAAGAGGGAGGAACTAATTGTTTGAAATTCATCAGCCCATATATAGCAACAGCTACAGGCTCAAATTACCGTTAAACTGCAAATGTTTATCTATCTTATTTCTTAACTCCTCTTCATCCAGTGCAAAGCAGGGGTTAATCTCGATTAAACCAATGACATTCCCGTGATTATCCATAGGAATAGAAATACCCGCATTACGCAGCCATCGACCGAATAAATTAACCATGTCCTGTCTTGCGGTAGCAGGAGAGTTCTCCCCATCCATATTTTTTATCGGCGAAAATTCATCTTCGCGAAGCACTTCCATTATCACATCCTTCTCAACATATTTCATCACATCGAAGATAAAACTCTCAAATTTAATGGCATTGTTTGTCTCAGGATTGATCGTGTCACCTTTTTCGTCAATATAAGGCTCCTTTTTCAAGGCGGCGTGGAAAGGAAGGGCGTCTCCTCGGTGATATATTTTTTCAAGAAAATTAATATTAATCATGTGCACCGCGATGTTCCCTGCATCATATTTTAAAGTACCATCCCCGTTCCTTGCATACATATCCTCTCGGCTCAGTTCACTATATTCGATCACCTGTAAATGCCCATTGCTATGCACTACAATGCCGACCTTTTCCTCAGGGTGGCGCTTTTTAACGATTTTTAGTGATATTTCTGCTTCATTCTTCAAATGATGACCAATAAAAACCGGATCAGCAATCTTTATTAATGCATTATCCACCTGACAATAAAAAATGTTTTTAATACCACCTGCTTCCATATTTTTAAGAACGCCTTTCTCCTTGAGGGCAAGGATCATACCCCCGTGACCGTTTGGACTCATTACGATATTCGATTTAGAATTCATCAGTAATTTCCCGTTAAGGTCAACAGCAGGAAGCATACCCTGTGTGAAAAAACATACGCGCTTTGGATCTAATCCAAAGAATCGGTGTGACTGAAAAAAATCTTGCGTCACACGGTCGTTCGTTTCGCTCGTCATAATATACCAGGGAATGCACGTGTGATATTTTTGCTGAACTGCGCGTATTTTTTCCGCATGGAGTTGAAAGACACTCTTGCCGCTAATTGGTGCAATAGGAAGAGCCCCTTTTGGTCCATTGCTTCCCAGCCTTGTTCCATGCCCCCCGGCAACCGTAAGGACAGCAATCTCACTCCTTCGTAAAGATGCTTCTCCGATTTGTCCTACCCTTTGTGCAAGCTCCAGTTCAGAAGCATTTTTAGGAACGGTTATACGGTGAGGCGGAACTAAGTCTCCCTGAAGGGTATTTTTGGTTTTATGGAGATTGTCATTGAAAAGTTTATGTACAAATTGAATGTCAATAGTGGCTGTCTGTTTTAATAGGTGCTTCTTTCCGGAAGGGGTTATTTCATCCCACCACCTGAAAATATGGGACTGCCCCAATTCAAAAGCGTCTTTAATACACCTTTTATAGTTTGGATACTCTTTTTCCAGTGTTTCTCTATTTATCATGAAGAATAAAATTATTAATCTGTGTATATCTGCAAAAAATCAGCGTCCTGTTTACTTTAATAATGGTGAATTATATGCCAACTTCTCCTATACGGCAAGGATTTTTACATCATGTTTACTTTAACCCTTTTAGAAATTTAAACTTGAAATAAATCTGTAATAACAGTAACCTTAATACTTATTTATAACCAAAAAGGAAATTGAATGAAAAAATTTTTAATTATTATCTCTATCATCATTTGTTTCCTCATAGGAATAGGCATATCCGGGTACATTTTTATCAAAAGGACGACTTCGGATGAGGCAATAAAGAGTCGTTTATTAAGCGCATTAAAAGATTTTGGAGAAACAAAAATTGAACGTGCACACATGGATTTTTTGGAAGGGATTATCATTGATAACCTCTCTTTTGCAGGCACCTCCGAAGATGTACTGGGCAAGTCTCTTAAAATCCCCAGAATCGTTATAAAACATTCCCCGCAGAGCCTTCTCAAAGGACAGCTCAATATCAACAATGCGGTCGTTATTGCCCCTGAATTGACCATCGAAAAGCCTACGGATATTTGGTCACTCCTGGATGCATTCAAGGCGAACTTTGACAAGATTGAGATGCCAGCCTACATGGATATATTAAATCAGGGCGTCGAGATCCGGGATTTAAAGATTCATATCAAGGAAGATCCACAAACAAACAGTCCAGAAATTAAGTTGTCGGGTGTCGATATCACATTCCTTCCTTATGCGGGTTCTTTTAAAGATATTATCATCAAAGGAAACATAGATGATGAATTCCTTGGGAATTATTCTTTTACTATGAACCTGCATCCTAATGTTCCCAGTTTAGAAATTGAGGCAAACGCAAAGAATATTATGCTAAACAAGGAATTTTTGACACGATTTCCATACGTTGGCAAGATGTTATGGGATGATTATAAACCCACAGGAAAGATCAATGTGTCTTGCAGGGCAAGTTTTAATAATCAAAACAAGCAAAAGAAAATGGATTACGTCATCAACATCAATCTTAATGGTTTAGAAGCCATGTATGAAAATTGGCCATTTCTCATTTACAATTTGAATGGCGACGCAGAATTGAACACCGAGAAATTGTATCTCAAGGGAATTGTGGGTTATGTCAAAAGTGGAAACTGTACTTCCCAGGCCGAATTTAAGGGAGAATTCGACCTCTATGGCACCAAAAAAACCTTTGTGATGACAATTCCAAATCTGCTTGTAAACCAGGAATTATTAAGAAACATTCCCGCTTTCGGTGAACAGATATGGGCAAAGATTCGGCCTACTGGTCTGGTAGACCTAACCTACCAGTATAATGAAGGGGAAAAACAGGAAAGCAGTTACTTCCTGGCGGTAAATTGCAAGGACTTAGAAATCAACCCGATGGATTTCCCTCTTCCTATATCTCATGTAAACGGGCACGTCAAGCTGGGCAACAATATCATTTTATTTACGGATACGGGTGGCTTTATCCAATGCGGCGGCCAGTCCATTTTTACTGAATTGAATGGCGTCTATGATATAAAGAATGACCGAAAGATATTTAACCTCCACATACCGAATCTGTCCATCACAGAATCCCTGTTGAAAGATCTACCTACCAAGGGAATAGGCGAAAAGTTGTGGACAAATCTGAAACCCACAGGCAAGGTAGACATCATTGCCAATTTCCAGGGTTTTAAGGAAGAAAAGGACAACAATTATTCAATAGAGATCAACCTCAAGGACTGTGAAATGAGTGACAGAAAATACAATATTTTTTTCACTGGGATCGGTGGAAGACTGGAAATTAATAAAAGTCGTTTTTTAAGCAAACACATCGATGCCAAATGTTGCGGCGGGCATGTGGAAGGAACCTTATCCGTCAATATAGATACCGATCCCTATCAATACGAGGGCGAGTTGAATTTCTCAAGAATCATACTGGAAGAACTTGCCCAGAAAGTTGCGAAAACAGAAAAACAGTGGTCAGGGCTTCTTTATGGCAGGATTAAGTATCGGGGAATCGGTACCGATCCAAAAAATTTCTCTGCAGAAGGGCAGTTCAATGTAAATGAAGGATTTCTTTCAGACGTCCCTATCATCTTTACCGTCTTTAACTTTCTTAACCTGAGCTTACCAAAAAAAGAAAGCTTTCACAGCGCCCAGGCAAAGTTTATCGTCAAAGACGGTGTTATCCACATCGATGAAGGAAAAGTTTATAGCGACTCAATAGAACTCAACGGACGGGGAGACATCGACCTTAGTGGAAACCTACACATAAATATTGTCGCAGGGTTCAGCAGGGACTTTTTTTCTCAAATTCCTATTGTGGGAAAGCTGTATGACCTTGTTGTGGGAGGGGTGAGGAAGCAACTGACTATGGTAGAAATAGGGGGAACGTTTTTAAAGCCAGAAACTCATCCCGTACCGTTTAAACCATTCACCAAGTCGATTAAAAACATGTTCGATTTGTTACCAAAGGACGAGCACGAAACTACCACGACAAACACTCTGGAAAAGGAGGAACCGGGAGAAAAATAACCTCTGTTTATAACAGTTTAGTTTTTTGAAAACATCAATAGTTGAAAATGCCTCTGTGACGATATGCAGCGGCAATTCATGAATTACTGCTACATTGCATAATAACCATATCATTGCACATTATTACAGGAATTTTTCAAAAAACTAAACAGTTATCTCTTTTTTAATTTATGCTGGAACATTTTTTCTCGCCTAAGACAGTTGCTGTAGTCGGCGCCTCTCGCGAAGAGGGCAAGGTGGGACACGACTTACTCAAAAATCTGGTCAAGCACGGGTTTCAAGGCAAGGTCTATCCTGTTAATCCTCACGCGGGCAATATCCTTGGTATTAAAACATATACTGCTCTTAAGGAAATCCCAGATAAGATTGATCTGGCTGTAATTGTTGTGCCTGCTCCATACGTGGGAAAGACCATTGACGAGTGTATTGAGAAAGGAATCGATT
>Ga0209323_10002841_pt1 | contig 11530 bp, 13 predicted proteins | sample Rifsed19ft2_FD_184014 | JGI IMG/M metagenome (GOLD analysis project Ga0209323, IMG submission 184014) | Soil microbial communities from Rifle, Colorado, USA - sediment 19ft 2 (version 2) | ecosystem: Environmental > Terrestrial > Deep subsurface > Rock core/Sediment | place: Rifle, Colorado...
TGCGCCACGCGGCGTCCGCGCCGATGAGCGTGTTCCAACGGTAGAACTCGTCCACGTCACCGTTAAAGTGGGAGCCCACCACTCCGTTACCGATCGCGAATGCTTGATTGTTCGTGAAGTACGTGGTAAGCCCTACCGTCGTCCGTACTGTTCCATCGTCCACGACCAATTTGAGATCCCCGTTAGAACTGTCGTGCCACACGATGACGTGATGCCACGCGCCGTCGTTCACCGCCGCCGCTGACTGGACCTCTCGGTTGAAACTCGTGAACTCCCACCGAAGAATTCCGGCCGCGCTGATGAACAGTGCGTGATCGCTTCCGGAATTCGACTTAGCGAAGATGCTTTGTTGGGTAACCGTGGTCGTCTTGATCCACAGTGAGTATGTGAGATCCCGATCTCCACCGTCGAGAGCGTCATCCGTATCGGCCACGCTGAGCGACTCAGTGTTTGCTGAAACGAAACTCGCCGCATTCCCGATCTTGCCCGCAGCGCTCGCCACCGTGTTGTTGTCGGTCAGCTCATAGACCCCAAGCACGTCCGCACGGGCAACCGGCGCGCTGCCGTCACTCGACTCATCCAGCTTCCAGCCGGCGACAAGGTTGTCCCAGCGAGGGTCCACGCCGTCACCGACAGCCCCAGACGGGTGTAGCTTTAAACTAAGACGGCTTGGGTACAGCGTAACTAGCTCCCCCTAAAGCAGGCCGTACACGCCCGAAGCAGTCGTGCCAGTTGCCCAAACACGCTTGACGCGGCCTGGGTTATAGCCGGCGGGGAGCGGCAGGATGATCACCGTACCCACCAAGGTAGTAACCTTGACATCGCCAGCCGTGCCAATGAGCAAACATCGGGGCACGATAGACAAATCCGCGTTATCGTCCGGAGTAATTGTAAACGCATCCACCCAGGGCTCGCCGGTGCCACCGCCGCTACGGTCAATAGTAGGCACTGTATTCTCCTACCTTTCTATAGGTGTGGGGTGGAGGCCCGGAAGCCCCCACCCCACCAAAGTCACACTAGGACTCCTAGAGAGCCCTGATGAACACCTTCTTGAGCGCCTTCGCGGCCAGCGTCGTGGTCGTGATGGCGGCGACGGCCTCGGCCGCGTGGAAGAACCCGGTCTTGCCATCCGCAGCGGCGGAGTAGGCAAGGTGGGTTCCAGCGTCCACGGTCACCAGGATGCTGCCGGCGGCGATTGCCTGCGTCGCGTGATTGGTGACGTACACGTTGGCGTTGTAGCCGTAGGCTTGAACGGCACCGTACGCACCATTGGCGAGAGCGGCAACGAGAGGCCCGACGGCCAAACCGAGAGTCGCGGTCGCCGGGGTTGAGACACGAACGCCGTCCGGAGCGGAGATGTCCCAGGCAACGAGGTCGCCCTTGACATAGGCACCGCCACTGACGTTCTTCACACGGGCGTAGCCGACCTCAGCCTGGTCGTCGCCCACCACTGCGGGGAACAGCATTTGTTTTTCTCCTTCTTCTTGGCTAGAGGTTGACTACGTAGTGGCGGACTGAAGCGTGGCGATGTTGATGTCACCGCACACGCCCAGCTTCCGCCGATGGTCCGTCCAGTGCGTGCCGCGCCAGACCACGAGGTTGACGGGGCGCACGGCGTCCTGAGCCGAGAAGTTGCCCTGCTTGTCGGCGGTAAGGCCCATGAACTCCGAGTTGCCCATGTACCACGTACCGTCCGTGATCGCGGTAGTGCCGTTGTCAACGTCGGGAACGCTCTCGTCGGCCATGACCGGCGTGCCGTAGAACTCGACGTTGTTGAACGGGATGTCACCCTTGCGGTAGTCGGGCAGCCGAGCGATCAGGCGGAGAGCCCGCTGATAGATCGCGAACGTCTGCTCGTCGGCGACGCTGAAGTCGGGGTAACGGTTGACGCCGCCACCGCCTCGGCCGCACTTGATGCGCAGGAAGTCGATCTCGAACAGGAAGTTGCCGAGAGTCGTGGCGGCCGAGTTGGTCGTCTGGTTACGCCACCATCCGTTGGCCGACTGGTCGACGGCACCGACCGTAGTTGCGGTCGTGGGGTCGTACTTGATGAGCAGCGGGATCGGGTCGACGAACACGGTACCGTCTACGGCCGTGTACGGGGTGATCAGTGAGGTGCCATCCACCGCGCCGTGACCCTGTAGCAGAGCCTTGGAGAATAGGTCCTCGAGAGCGGCGATCGCACCGGCGATCATCTCGTCTTCCATCGTCTCCGAGGCTTCGGTCCCACGAGTCTTGAAGCTGTCCATGTCGGACACGGATGCGGGAGCGGCGGCCTGCCGCCAGTCCCAGAAGCCGGCGGTCGTGCTGTCGGTCGGGTTGATGTTCGCGACGCTCCAGTTGCCCATCGGCTGAGCAGCCTGGAGGGTGTGCCGGAGTGTCGTCCTCAGCCGGTCGCCGCCCGAGTTGGTGGTCTTGTAGGTTCCGCGCTTCCGGTAGAAGTGCATAAAGGGGTTGCTATTGGACACCTGATCGATGACCTTGGGACGCAATTTGTCCAATGTGAGAGCGACCTGAGTTGTGAATGAACGTGTCTGGCTGGTTGCAGGCATTGATTGTGCCCTCTACTTAATGTACGACGGTTTTCGGTGTCCTTTTACCGGCGGGTTCGACACCAGATTTGCCGCCGGCCCCGTGGTGCTTAGTCCCTTCCTGAGAGGGCACCAAACCGAGGTACTCAAGTAAGCCCACGATCTTGTCTCCACTATCCCCGAGGAACCCGAGAGCAGTGTTACATCCGCTGCACAGAATGCCGCGGATGCACTTGGTGCATCCTCGAGTCCCGGTACAATGGCCGTGACCGTGGTCAATACCCCACACGCCCGGTTTATCCAGGTCGATGGGTTTACAACAGCCGGGGTTTTCACACTGGAAATTGGCCCGGTACAACATCCAAGCGAACTGTTCGACAGTCAGGCCCCACCAGGCTAGCGCGTACTTGAACTTCTCGCGAGATGCCCCCTGCTGGGACATGCGCTCCCTGTTGTTCGCGCTAGTACAGTCCTGACACGTAGTGCGTCTGTACGTTCCCCCCTTGTACAGACGGTTGAACGCCGCCAGGGGTTTACGCTTGCCGCATTTGGTACAGGTTTTCATCGGCCGGCCTTGATTTCCTCACGCGCGACGCGCAAGGAGTCACGGAACGAAAGCTTGGGATCGAGGGCGGCAGTGCCAGACGTGGCCGCCCCCGTAGGAATGTCATGAGGCTGCTTCTCGCGCGCGGCTCGGGCCATGCGCTCCGAAACTTCGCGTGTCACCTCGGAATTGGACTTGTCCGGAGCGGCCAGCTTGTACAGGTAGCGAAGGTAATCCCGGGTAGAGACGCCCTCGCCCTGGTCCAACTGCTTGGACAGTCTGACCATATCCTTTTCGATGTCCTTGTTGATTGGGAGCTTCTGCTCCTTCAACTCGGCTCCAAAGGCCTTCAAGTCGGACGCGATATCCTGCTTCATCGTCTCGACGGCCCTGTCATTGATGTGCTTCAGGACCGGACCGAGAGCCGCGTCCACGACGGCCTTCGCGCGCTTCTCGACGGCCTTGTCGAACAGGGGCTTGACGGTAGAAGCTTCATCGCCGAACATCTCGGTGAGTTCGGGGTCGATCTCCTCGACGACTGCCTCGGCCTCCTTCAGGGTCAGACCGTTGCGCTCAGCGATGGCCTTAATGACGCCCCTGGGGTTGTCCCGAATGCCGTCATAGAGCGCCCGAGCGTTTTTGAGCATCTCTCGCTCTTGCGCGACGGTGGCTTCCTGCTCCTCCAGGGCCTTGGCCCGCGTTGCCACTTCCGTGGTCTTGGCCTTGTAATCCCGGAGCATGCTCGCGTGGACCTTGGATAACTTCGGGTCGCTCTTGATAGCCTCGAGCTCCTCGGCGGTAGCGTTCTCGATGAAGTCTGCGACTTCCTCCTCGGTGGCACCTGCACCGAGAAGCGCAGTACCGGTTCCGGCATCGTCGGCCGCCCCGGCAGTGCCGGCTGCGGCTGCGGCTGCGTCGTCTGCTGCTACTGCTACCCTGGCTTCACCGATGGCCCCCAGCATGGAGGTTTGACCGGATGCCGCAGGTACTGTGGTCGCCATGTATTCCTACTTTCTTGTCGGACGCCAACCGTGTTCTACGCCCTCTAAAAGGCGAAATTGCCTCAGGGCTTTTTCCTTGGTCGCGTGAGTACCGCGAACTTCTCCGGTGGACTTCTTTACCACCTGAAACTTATTGCCCGACTTGCGTACGGCGTAAGGATTGGCCTCGACCACGTAGCCCTTCTTGGGCTTCGCCTTGGCCTTCTCCTTATTCATGCGCATGTCCAGCAAACGACCAGCAAGCTCCTCATATGCCATACTGGGACTCCCGGAACATGCCGCCAAAGTCTTGTTTCGTCATGCGTTTACGCCGTAGCTCTTCCTCCAATGGACCGCCCACCATCGTCTGCATGTTTTGGGGAGTCGGGATAGAGGTTTGCGGAGCAGGTGTCGCCGGGGAATCAAATGGCGCGGTAGCAGGAGCCGGGGCGCGAGCCGGGGCTGAAGCAACAGGCACAGCAACAGGTGCAGCCGCGCCCCCGGAAGTGGCCGCATCGAACATCCCCTTGTCGGCCCCCCACCAAATACCCCCGCCCCCTAGGGGCTTGGCGAACGTATCGGGAAGATTCGCTCCGCCCGCCCCGACCCCGAACTGGCCCTGGCGAGCCATGAATTTCTCCTCGAGCACATTCTGCAGGTCTGCGAGTTCTGCGGTGCGAGGATCTGCCGGGGCTTTTGACTCGAGTAAGCCCGTCGCAGGGTTGACAGCGGGAGCGGCGACGACTCTACCGCCGCCTCCTCCGCCTCCCCCACCGGGGGGCTGCATGTCACTGGCCTTGCCCGCAGCATTCCAGCCGGCCTTCCAGCCACCGGCAGCGGGATCCCATCCTTCGGCGATCCAGGTAGCAAGCTGGCGATCGGTGTACCGCTCGTAGTCCTCGTCCTGCGCGGACCTGTCGCCGGCCACGTAGGCCGCATGCTGCCCCTGCGCCCATTTGCGAAGCTCGCGCGGTGTAGGAGCGCGCTTGCCCATCCATGTGGACGCATCGGCAGCACCAGACGGGTCAGCGACAGCCCCACCCGCCGCTTCCCATCCTGCCTCGGTCGCGCCTGCCTGTCCACCCGCCGCTACGATTGCGCGTGGGTCGCCTGCATCGATTGCGGCTTGGTACCACTGGTCGGCGGTAGACCCCGAGGAAGCAAGCGAGGCCCGAACCTGTTGCTGCTCGGCAGCAGGTAGGGTCGCTAGGTACTGCTCGGCTGTTTTGGCCATGTCAGTAGTCTAGATTGCCGCCACCGCCATCCAGCTTCAACTTGCACTCCTCGAGCCTCAACTTCTTCAGCTTCAGCTTGATCTCGAGGGACTGTCTGACCTTCTCGGCGGCCTTCTTGGCGTCGAAGGAGCCCAACTCCTGCCCGAGGACCTTGACCTCCGAAACGAGACGCTGATGCTCCTCCTTACGCCAATCGTGATGGTCAGAGCCGGGCGGTCCAGGATGCGTCGTGTCTACGCTGACTCCTATAGACACGACGGGTTTGAACTTTTTTGAGGCCTTATCCGTAACGGCCTTGGCGATGTCTTCCATTTAAAACTCCGTGCCCCCACTACCGTAGGGACGAGGCGCGAAATCGATGCCGTTTTCCTTCATCAACTTTCGGCGTTGCTCGCGGGACGTGATACGGACTCCCCGCACATGGCGGCCCAGATTCTTGTTGAACTCGGTTTCGTGTGCCCGGGGGTCACTGTATGGCAAGAGATGGGGGTCTACGTAAGGCGTGAAAGGATCGTACAAGCCGTGCATCTTCATCGGCTTGTGGTACTCGGGGTTGCCTTTGCACCATTCGCCGGGTCCTCCCCCAACAACGAGTTTGGCTCCACAGATGTCGCAGTGTAGATTGTATACCATCTCTATGTCCCTTTCAGTGTAGCACAGCGAGGATCCATCTGTCAATCCCCACTATACAGGGGCATTAATCGGAGACGGGCCCTTTGGTGGAACCATTGGAGGGCCACCGGGCCCAGCGGGCCCCGGAGGGCCAACGGGCCCAGATGGGGCAGGCGGCGACGGAATGCCCTTGGTGGCAGGTCCACCTATGGCAGCCATCTGCATCTCCATTTGTACAAGTTGTGCGAACGCCTGCCCAATGAGTTCCTGGTCCCGGGCAGACTTGACGCCATGCAGCGAAAGCACCCGTTTGCGAAGCTCAGGCGAGAAGTGCAGGAGGCGAACCGCGATTTGATTTCCCGCAAACGACATCACCTTCATGATACGGTCACGTTCCATCTCCTCCGCGACAGGGGACATGGATTCCTCTTCGATGTACACTGACCAGTTCAGGCCGTTGCCGGCATCCCGAAGGTCGACGAAGGTGATTTCCTGCCACATCGCGGCGATATTCTGAGCCTCAACCGAGTACCCGACGGCGGTGTTATCAGCATTGAGCATAACCCATCGGGGCAAAGCCATTCGCTCGATAGCCAGCATGACGACCTCTTGAACAACCGAAGCCAGCCATTTGGCCACGGCCGCGCGTTCGAAGGATTCGGTGACCTGAGCCCGCACGTCGATGATCTTCGCCTGGGTGGCTGTCTTGGACTCAGGGACACCGTGGGTTTCGGCACCCTTACTGGCGGCCTGGGTAAACTCTTGGTTGGCTAGGGCGAGAGTCTGAGAGGCCACTATGGAGTAGTTGGGCTGGGCTACAGCCTCGATCACACCGTGAGTATTGGCCTCGCGCGGAATGTAAGTCCCCATTTCGCCCGATTCCAACTTCTTCATGTCCTTGGCATCAAGGGCCAGCTTGTCATAGGTGTACCGAGGAACCGTACCCTTACGATTCTTCCGAAGCCACTCACGGGAATCGTTGATCTCGTCCTGGGGATGAAGCTGATGATAGATCGGGGGAATCGGATAGAACGAGTCCGGGTCCACATCGGGACGGTAGAATTTGAGAGGGAGCCGCTTGAATTTCTTCTCACGAATCGGACCCTTTGTGTGACCCTCAGCGAACACCAAGTAAGTCATGGTGCGCTGGTCCCAGATGTGGTAGAGTTTCACCTTGTCAGCAGAAGACACGGCGGAACCACCGTCATCCGGCCTACTGCCGACATCCTCGTTGGTCTTGATGCCAGACGCCTTCAGGTCCTCGACATTCTTGTAGACAGGGCTGTCCTTGATGTCCTCGAGGTAATGAACGGACCAGTACCCGATCCAGGCGTTCTCTTTGATGACCCCGGTATGGTCAGCGCACACCACCACCTGTCGGGCCGGAATTCGCCTTACATAGAAGCGCTCATCGGAGATCGAAGGACCGACATCGTCACCATGGAGGCCCAGAACATCCCCGAAGCGAGGCTTGGCGAGTTCGGGCCCTACCGCAGTGTCCTCCTTCTCCTTCAGAGGCGGGGCGGGAGTCACTGCCGGGTTCTCGACCGGCGTGGAATCGTACATCGCCTGCACGCAACCGAAGGCCCAATATGCCTCCTTCAGCGCAGCGTGCGTCGACTCGTCGAAGTTGACCGAATCATCCCGAATGAGGGTATTGCCGGTATCCTGGAGCAGCTGAATACGGTCATCGATGGACCTGCCCGGTATCTGACCAGGAGTGTCAGCCAAGGCAGGCGACGCCTTGACCCTTACGAACGGGGTTCCAAAGTAGACGGACGGGATAGACGTCTTAACATCGGGATGCACACGGTTGATCTGAACCTTGCGCTGTTGGAAGCTGTCCTCGGGCTCTTCGAGCTGGTCGCCCCTCCAGTAGTCCTTGCACCTACCGATCTCGTACGCTGTCTCCCACGCCTTCTTGGCCTTTACACCCTGGTCCCAGCGCTCGAACCAAGTCTTCGCGAAGGCCTCGAGATCCCTCTTTGCCACTTGTTACCCCTTCTCAGACTAGCGGTTCCGGTTTGGACTCGGGCTTCTTCCCGGCAGCCTTCTTGGCGACCTTCTCGGCGGCTCTTTCGAACTCCTCGCGACGCTTCTCGATGAAGTCCAAAACACCCTTGCGGCCCCCCGGAACCCTCGAACTGGACTCCTCGACGCCCCTGAGGACTTCCAGTTCCTCGGCATTGCCCGCGACGCCCACGATACCCTTGGCTTCCTCGATATCCATCGCTGCGATGTCAGGAAGCGAACTCGCCGAGGACGGAAGGGGGTTCTCGGGGATCAGAATCGACCCCAGGGTAACGTCCGTAGCCTCCACGACATCGGTGACACGCCACTCGACGTGGATTCCGTGCTTCGGGAGGGCATCTTCGCCTTGCGACTTGCCCCTCTCGATGTGAATGAAGGCCAGTCGGAAGGCCCTCTCGATGCCCCCGATGGACTCCGCCTTCACGACGACTTCTGCGCGCTTGTACTGAGGCACTTTAGTATCCTCCAGCAACTCTCCGGGCCCTAGCCCGGATACGATTGGACTTCGCCGTCTGCTCCATTAACTCCCTGATGTCTATCACGTTGGGGTCCTTCTTTTCTATGATGCGGGTCGCGGCCGGTCGGCTGATCACGAAGTACTTCAACGTGTCGTAGGCGTGGTCAACGATGACTTCATCACGCTTATCGGAGTACACCGACTGGCCGTCGCGCTCCCCGATTTTAACCCTACGCTGTCCTCTAGTCTCCTTGATGACGTAGTAGCACCCCTGAGGGTATTCCGGGGTCTTCTTGATAAAGTAGAGACGGGGCGCCCCTAACTCCCCGGTAATTGGATGCCGATGCGTAGGGTCTATCCTCAGATACTCCTTGATCCTAGCGCGGGTAATCAGATCGTACGTCTCGGCGTCGGATCTCGGAATAGGGGCAGGAGTCCACCTTACGATGGTTTCCTCGGGCATGATCTTGGTGTCAAGCCACTCATCGGCAACACTTGAGGTAGGGGCGGAGGTAGCCGTGCGGCCCCGGGACAGCGAAAAGATGCTCGGGTCGGCGATGTTCGAAGAGTAGTTAATGCGCGAGTACACCGAAGCGACCGGGATATCCTGTTTCGACAGTTCCCAGACCTTCTGTCGATGACCGCTGATCAAGTCTACCTCGTAGTGCTCGCGGTACACGAAGATGTTACCGTCATGATCGGTGCCGTGCCAGAGCACGACGGTGGGAGCAGAGTCGCCGTGATCAAGACTCCGGTGAAGCCGCATATCATTGATGATACGCTTGACCAACGCCGAGTGTGGCTCGAGAATGCTCAGAGGGTCTATCGTGAAGATAGAGCCCTTCGGGTTACTCCACAGGCCCTCAACGAATCGGTGACGAAACTCCTCATCCTTAGATTGAAGCTTGCGCAGATTGGCCCGAGACGCAAAACGGTTCGATGTTGAGGGCATACGAATGCTGCGGTAGCCCTCGGCAGCCCATCTCGCGCGCTCTTCCGACTCGTCAGCAAACCGAGTGAACAGGAAATGGTCCTCAGATTCAGGCGGGTTGGCGGTCGCGAACAAAAAAGGCGGAGGCACCATCATCTCGCCATCTTCGCTGGTCCAAGGCCATCCATCGGGGTACATATCCAGTATGGCCTGGGGAATCTTGGCCTGGGCCCAGCGGCCGAGACGGGAATCCAAAGTGTCCCATACCCGCTCGTTAATCTGCTCCGCCTGGTCGATAAAGCCGTAGTTGATCTCGAGCCCAGCCAGGATATCGATGGACTCCGGCTTGTCCAGACCTAAAAAGTGGATCAGGGAACCATTATTAAGCTGGCAGATCCCCTCCTGGTCACTGCGGCGGCCTCTCGAATAGGCTTCGGGCGGACACAGCGAGTAAAACGTCTCCATGGTGGTCTTGCGAAGATGTTTGTAGGTAGCCCGAATTATGGCCGCACGGGAATTTTGGAAGGTGTCGAGGAGAGCCAACAGCTTCAGGATGCATGTCCAGGTCTTCGCGGCGTTAAAGCCCCCTATCAGGAGCAGTGGGTCGGGACCTGCCTCGAAGCCCTGACGCTGCTCCTCCGACGCCCAGCCGATTCTACGAATTGACCGCAATCTAGCTCCCGGTCATCTTCATCGCAGTGCCAGCCGGCATGACGATAAGAGGACCAAGATCGATCTGGGCCCCCTTGCTGGAAATCACGCCGGTGGCGGTATTGATATCGCGTAAAGCTTGGAGAGCCAGAGCCGCGTTGGGGCCCTTTGCGCTACGCGCGATCTTGACCAGGATATTGGCCCGCTGCCGGATGGTTAGTTTCTTGTTGAGAAGGGCAGCATACTCCTGGGCCGCCTTCTGGTCAGCCTCCTCGAGCATGTCGACCGCGACTTCGCGTATACGCGGGCCTTGGGGGTTGATATGCCCAATGACCCTACCGCCGGCCCCCGTCTCAGCACTGACAACGGGAGGAGCCGTCCCGCCGGAAACCTCGTCGTAGGCCTCGGCTAAGGCAGGGACCGGCGGTAGAGATGTGGGCTCCGCATCGGGCCTGTATACCAGGTCCCGTACCTCCGCCTTGAACTCTTCTTGATTCTTGAACCACTCCTTGCGGGTCACATCGTCGCAGGCTTTGCAGCTGAACCTGAGGCCATCCTTGGCCTTCTTGCGCTTGTTGAACTCCGATACCGGCTTCTTAAGCTGGCACTTGGTGCAGACCTTGGACAACATCATTGGGTTGGCTCCACTACTAACATGAACTGTTTGTCATCCGGGGCATCGAACAACTTCAAGTCGCTGTCCGGACTCAGTTGCTCCGCTAAACGCTGGAGGGATAGTATGGCCTGAAGCCTGTCCCTTGGGGGTGTCCTCGAGGAGCGGTACCGCTACCACTAACAGTTTCACAGGGCCCCCACAGCCGGTCCGCAGCAGTCCAGTGACTCGCCCCCGAGAAGTGGACCGACACCGATTCCCAGTCGGCCCCTACACTCGGCGCAGACCCAGTGCTTGAAGCATGCTGTCGGTGCAGCCTGTCCGAACCTCTGACAGATGTGGCAACGTGCGATTACCGCCTTCGGTGCAGCCTGAGAGTGAGACTTCGGGGCAGCCTGAGATGCAGTCTGCATTACCGTCTGCAGTTGCATCCCGATTTGAACCCTATGCTCCATACTCCACAGTGTAACACAGGAGCCGTCGGCCTGTCAAGTATACTTCTTCAACCCGGAGTTTAACCCAGCTTCGGGACAGCCTAGGGGGTGCATTGTGAGAGTGTATTGACAGGATGCACCGAAGGCTCGGAGGTATTGTCCCCCCTAGGTTCCCCCACACCCCTTCCTGACCCCCGTACGAACCTACGCGCGCGCGCGTACGCGAGGGCGGCTTCGGTGGTGGTGCTCCAGACAATGACAGGCTGTCCCGAAGCGTGGTGTTAAGAGCCTGTAGGGTGCAGGTGGTGGTGCATGGTACCGCCTGAATATTAAGCCTATTTGAAGTAGTACAAGTACTCAACTACCATACACAGAGGTAGAAATCCTTGTCTCTCGGGCAAGCCATTGGCCGGGGCCTCAGCCGGATGTCGGGGTCAAGGTCGGGAAGCCGGGTATATTATCAGGTTGGCAATATTCAGAAGAGGGGGTAACCATGCATGGCAGGGGCGCC
>Ga0209323_10002842_pt1 | contig 11527 bp, 11 predicted proteins | sample Rifsed19ft2_FD_184014 | JGI IMG/M metagenome (GOLD analysis project Ga0209323, IMG submission 184014) | Soil microbial communities from Rifle, Colorado, USA - sediment 19ft 2 (version 2) | ecosystem: Environmental > Terrestrial > Deep subsurface > Rock core/Sediment | place: Rifle, Colorado...
GAGGGCTACGGCATATACTTGGCGATAATGAAGACACTAAGCCGAAAAATGTCCATGAAAAACTTGGTTTATATTTACGGCATTTTCTTCATCGCAGCCATCATGGAAGTAGGCTTCATAAATCTTCTAATATGGATTTGGAAAGGATAAAACCTACGCAATCTCAGTTTTCTCAAGCCTTTCTTTGACATCCTTCACCAGCTTTTTCAACCCGCGACTTAGAGCTACTGGATAGCGGGGTGCACCCTTAAGTTTCTCATATTTCTCCGGAAGATGCGAGATGTTCTCCAGTGCATTCTCTCTTATCTCTTCAAGCGATGGAAGATTATAGGCTATCTTCCCCTTATCCATCACTTTGATGAGCAATGGTTCTCCACCAATTTTCTCTCTGTCCAAGCCAATAACATCTCGTACAAAATGGCTATTTTTATCTTTAAACCGGAAAACCTGTTTTCTCCCCGGAAGCGTAACTTTCCCCTGACTCAACTTCATAATCGGAGAAAACTCGCCCTTCTCATTCATTTTTTCGCACAACTTGTAAATCACATCCACATACGGTCTATCCTCAGACGTCCCCATCCTAGTTCCGACGCCAAAAGCATCTATTTTGGCACCCTTCTTTAGCAGTTCCTCAATCTTGTACTCATCCAAGTCTCCGCTCGCAAAAATTCTAACATATTCCAAACCATTATCATCCAGAATGCTTCGGACTTTCTTGCTTATCTCGACCAAGTCGCCGCTGTCCAACCTCACCGCGCCTAATTTGAACCCTTTTTCCTCCAACTCTTTAGCAACTGCAACAGCTTTCTCGGCGCCTTTTATGTTGTCATACGTGTCGATAAGGAGAGTTGGCTTGTCTGGAAAAGTCTTGGCGAAGGCTCTAAACGAATCAGTTTCGTTTTCGAACAGCATGACGAAAGAGTGAGCCATCGTTCCAAAGACAGGTATGCCATACCGCATTCCAGCAAGAACGTTTGAAGTGCCATCACAGCCAGCTATGTAGCTGCTCCTCGCAACTTTCATTCCCGCATCAGTCCCATGCTCCCTTCTTAAACCGAACTCGATAATCGGCTTACCCATCGCCACATTCACAACCCTCGAAGCCTTCGTAGCAATTGTCGTTTGCAAGTTGACCGCGTTAAGGACGAAAGTCTCAATCAACTGAGCCTCTATTATCGGCGCAGTAACCCGTATCATAGGCTCGTTCGGAAAAACCATAGTTCCTTCAGGAACAGCCCAGACTTCCCCAGTGAATTTGAAAGTTTTTAGATAATCAAGGAAATCATCTTTGAACCCGCGACTCCTTAGAAACTCAACGTGTTCCTGATTAAACCGTATTCTTTCAAGGAAAAGCAATACTTGCTCCAGACCCGCAAACAAGAAGTAAGATCTGTTCGGAGGCATCCTCCTTACAAACAAGTCAAAGGTTGCTGGCTCAAATTTTCCATTGTCGAAGTAGCTTGCGCACATGGTTAACTCGTACAAGTCCGTGACCATGCCCATGTCGTCTTCATTAACGAAGTCTAAGGAAAAGCTCATGGACTTATAGTTGACAGCGAGAAATTATATCCCTTTCTGCTTGGCAGGATTACATAGTGTTCTAATGCATAGTCTTAAATAATTTTCAGGGACTGATTCATTAAATAGTGACACCCCATGTTTTCCTACGCTGTAAAAAGAGTCATTCGCAGCTCAGGACTTTTCGCTGCACTACTCTTAGGGGTTGTTCTGGCGTCCACATTCTTTGCAGGCATTAACATAGGAGCAGACACCACTGCAAAGGCAACTCTGAACCAACAGTTAAGCCAAGTGCTTGCAGACGTTATCATCAGTCAATATAGCTGGCAACCTTCATCAACTTGGGCAAACGCAGTTCAAAAAGTAAAAAACGTCAACGGTGTCACCGGTGCCGAGGTGATTTCGAGAGGACATTACCAGACAAGTACGACCTTCGGTAGTAGTACGTATTATTTCACAATTGCTGGAATATCCAATGGCTCACGCGTTCGAGAAGGACTAACTGTGACATCCGGCTCTAGTTCGCTCGGAACGAATGAAACTTATGTTTGGATAGGCTCCAAAAACGCTGAAGAAATTGTTCTGAACGACACTATCCCTTTGGACTTTACGGTGTATTCCCGAGATGATCAAACTATAGAAGTACATTGTTCTCTAAAAGTTGTGGGTTTCGTTGAGCTTAATGACAATGCATACGGGTTGGCCACAGGTTACTTTTTCTCGTCAATCCAATATCAAAGTTTACGGGAGCAATATGGCTACGGCGACAATTTGCTTATTGTAAGTTGGGAAGAAACCTTTGCCAGAATATTAGACGCGGTACCTGTATACAATGCTCCTTTCGCGACTCAGATTCTAGCCTACTTGAACCTTGACGCACTAATCAATCCTTGGGACATTCTAGCATCCACCGAAGCAATCAGAACAATTACGGCTCAAGTGAATCAAGCAGTCGCAGAGTATACCATGACTGCTTACAATAACCTTGAACAGACTCTGATGAACTATCAAAGCACAAGCATGCTCATGAGGTTTACTTTCTTCATCGTGGCTCTTCCCGTCTTCTTCGTAGCATGGTATGTTGGAACCACCGTCTCAAGCGTATCCTACAACCTGCGAAGACGCGAAATTGGCTTATTACTGACTAAAGGTGTCTCAAGTGGGCAACTTTTCAGAATGTTCCTAACCGAATCCATAATAATAGGAGTTGTCGGCAGCCTGATAGGCATAGGCCTAGGCTTTGTGCTCGGCCCATTCTTCGCAACTCCTGTTGGAGGCGAGTTAGGAGTGGCCCCCGCGCTAAATCAAGAAGTCGTCATAATGACCATAATCTTCGGCCTAGCCATTACTTTGCTTTCGACTTTTCGCCCTTCCAGAAAAGCGGCAAGTCTTCCCGCAGTCGATGCCTTGAGAGAGTATGTGTACACAGAGGAAGTCAAACCATACAAACAAAAGTTACCTTGGTTGGCGTTCATACTAGGCACCTACAAAATAATCATGTTCTTTTTAGGCATAAACCTTTTTCAAATGTTCTTTGGACGCCCATTGCCCTTCACGAACATAGTTCTCATGATTCTTTTCGGTTTATGGTTGATGATAGACTCCGCTTTGAACGTCATTGGACCGTTGCTCTTCTTCTGGGGTTTCACAAAAATCTTCATCCTTGGATCACTGAAATTCCAGCAACTCGTAACCCGCACGTTAAGATTTCTAGGTGACTTAGGCACTTTGGCAACGAAAAACGTTCGGAGAAATCCCGCAAGAGCAGCTTCGGTTGCTTTTCTGCTTGCCTTGATTGTGGGCTACAGTTTTCAGACAGTTGGTGCCCTTGCGAGTCAACAAGACTACGATCTCCGCCGGATCAAAAACGACGTGGGTGCAGACATAAGCGTTCAACCGGCATCAACTGCTAACGCACTCGGCGTAGCCAATGCAATAGGGAACCTTTCAGGAGTAGCTTCCACGACCATTGAGTATTCGCTGAGTGGCACTTTACCATCACAATACGCAAACCTACCCATTCGGATGGTTGACCCTGACAAGTGGCTTTCAACTGCCTACTACGAAGATGGATGGTTCAGCGGAAACGACGCTACGACTGCATTTCAGCAAATGAAAACAAGCAATGAAACAGTGATTCTGGATAAAAACGTTGCAAAAATCTTGGAGAAGGGAGTAGGCGATAACATAACGCTGAATATTGGAGGTTCCATGCTGCAGTTGAGAATAGTCGGGCTTTTCGGCGTGGATGTCGTGCAGCAGCAGTATTATGTCCAAAAAGATCAATACATCGGAGGCGCCTTTTGGTCTTATATGCCTGTCGGACTGTTCAACTCAGTGGAAGGAACCATTTATCCTCAGGCAGAGGTCTTAGTGAAACTAGAACCCAGTTCTAGCGGAGCAGACATCGCGTCTGAAATTCGAACCCTTGCCAATGTCAGTTATGTACGTTCTGTCGCTGAAAATCTAGCAACATATCAGAGCAATCTGTTGCTTGTAGGTTCATCAAATGTCCAGCGCATCGGAGTTGTTTTCTCCATATTAGCCGCTTCGGTGGGAACAAGCCTAGCTACTTTGGTTAGTCTCCAAGAACGGAAAAGAGAAGCCTCCATTATGAACGTGCGTGGGCTGTCGTTTAAACAACTTGTAACTGTGTTTCTGGCGGAGAACTTGCCAGTGGTGGTTTTCTCGGTCGTTCTTGGCGTTGTGGTCGGCTTGATCTGGGTGAGCGGCAATATATCAGCTTCCAACGCCAACCTCTCCTATCTCCTTGTCACGTACCGAATGACATTTCCACTTGACTCAATAATCCTCTTATCCACATGCCTCATTCTAGTTTTTGCTTCATCAATAATTCCAGTTATTCTCATGACGAAAAGGTACATTTCAAAAGTCGAAAGGATAGTGAGACTATGAAAGGACTGAAAGTTGTAGCAAAAGATTTAATCCGCGTCTACAAGCTCGGCAGCGTTGAAGTACAAGCTCTGAGAGGATTAACCATGGATGTCGATGACGGCGAAATGGTATCCATCATAGGACCAAGCGGTAGCGGAAAAACCACGCTATTAAACATTGTTGGCGGACTTGACCAAGCCACTGGCGGTCATGTTCAAGTCGGCGACATCGCAGTCACAGGCTTGCATCCACAACAATTGGTTGACTACAGAAGAAAGACCGTTGGACACATATTTCAAACCTTAAACTTGCTCCCGACCTTGACCGCAGCTGAAAACATAGAGCTTCCCATGATTGCTCTAGGCGTTTCCTCAGGAAAAAGAACAGAACGCGTAAAAGAACTTCTTGATGTCGTTGGCTTGACAGAGCGCGCCAACCACAAACCTGAAGAACTGAGCGGCGGAGAACAGCAAAGAGTGGCTATGGCAGCCGCATTGGCTAATGACGCCCCGCTTCTTTTGGCAGATGAGCCCACCGGCGAGTTAGACACAGTAAACGCGAAAATCGTTGTCGACTACCTTGTCAAAATCAAGAAGGAGCTGGGCAAAACCATAATCATGGTTACCCATGACCCGAGCATTGCAAGAGCATCTGACAGGATACTCCGCATCGAAGATGGCGTCATAAAAATGGCCTTAACACCCTCAGGGGCTATAGCTGAAGAGAAGGCAGTATCCTACATTGACCAGCTAAGGGCAAGAATAGCCGAGATAAACGCTGAATTGCGGCAGTTGGACGAGGATTTCAGATCTGACAAAATAAGTGGAGACGAATACACGGAAAGAAGACAAAGCCTGAAACAGATTCGGGACAGCCTTAAGGAAGAACTGCATAGAATGGGCGTAGTCGCATAGCATAACCCGCAGCTCTTTCCTTACAATCAATAGCGAAACCGTATAGTTTTCTCATAGAAGATAGTTTTGAAAATCTTATATACCGCCATAACCATTGATACTTGAGCATCATGGCTGATATTTGTCCAACATGCGGACTTCCCAAAGACTTGTGCGCGTGCAGCGAAATCGACAAAGAACAACAACGAATTCGCATACGGCTTGAAACACGAAAATTTGGCAGACCAACCACAATAGTAGACGGCATGGACGACAAGAACACGAACCTAGCCAGCCTAGCGCAGAAACTGAAAGGCGCCTGCGCCTGCGGAGGCACATCCAAAAACGGTCAGATAATGCTTCAAGGAGACCACCGCGAAAAGGTCCGCCAATACTTGGTAAAGCTTGGGTATCCCGAAGGAAACATTGAGCTTCAATAGCACATAGGCGTTGACGCAAAATGGGACTGCTACAAAACATGCGTGAAGTATTAGGAATGCTAAAGCATCGCAAACCATGCAAAATTTACTGTCCAAAGTGTGGAAGCCCAAAAATACACTTGTCAACAAGTTTGGAGTACTGGCTGACTCCGAAAAAATACTCTTGTGACGACTGCGGATACAATGGTCCAATAGTTATGGAACTTGAAAAAGAAGAGACAGAATGCGATGCGCTTTAGTCTGGGAGCTCTAGGTTAAGTTGCTTCTTTAAAGTCTTGTAGCGGTTTCTAACCGTAACCTCTGTAACACCAGCCGCTTCAGCAATGTCCTTCTGCGTTTTCTTCTCATCACTCTGCAAACAAGCAATGTACAAAGCAGCAGCAGCCAAACCCATAGGGTCTTTACCAGCCGCAGCACGCCTCTTTCGAGCTTCTCGAAGAATTTGAATGGCAAGCCCTTGAGTCTTGCCTGAAATTCCCGTTCTCTCCGCAATCTTGGAAACATACGTTAACGGGTCAGCAATAGGCATGTGAACATCAAGCTCACGCAACAGAAGCCTATAGCACCTAGCAACGTCCTTCTTGTCAACGAGGCTAGCTTCTGCAATCTCTCGAAGTGTTCTCGGCGTCCCGCTTCCACGGCAAGCTGCATAAAGCGCTGCAGCTGCTATGGCGGCGATGGATCTGCCGCGAACTAAGCCTTTGTCCAAGGCTTTGCGGTAAATGACAGCTGCTTTTTCTTTTATTGGTGGTGGAATGTAGACTTTGTCTGAAAGGCGATCTAGCTCAGCCATGGCCTGTGCCAAGTTCCTGTCGATAGAAGAGTGTACTCTGGAGCGTATTTGCCATTTTCTAAGACGCCACATTTGCAGTCTTGTTGAAAGGGGCAGTTTCCTGCCGAAAGCGTCTCGGTCAACTTGGCTTATGGCTGTTGAAAGCCCTTTATCGTGAACAGAATATGATGTTGGGACTCCAACTCGGCTTCGTGAAGCCTTTTCTTCCTGTGTAAAAGCACGCCATTCTGGCCCTTTATCCATCATTTGGTCAAACAGGACAAGTCCGCAATCTCCGCAGACAGTTTCGCCTGAGTCATAATCATGAACCAGGTTTCCGCTGCCGCATTCTGGGCACTTGTCAATCAATCGTTGATGTGTTCTGTTTTCTTTTTTGCTCATTTCCTATCCCACCGATTTGCTGCGAAGAACCGTCGTTTTATTCCTCATCAGGGTAATCAGAAAACGGTTATATACGACGCCCCGCGCGTGTCTATGCAAATGAAATGTTTTAATATATAAGGTTTACGGTCTGCTCGGAATGATTATACTCATAAATTTTGAATATTTACCTGCATTACTAATCCATAAGGGAACAGTGCAATTATGGTGATGCTTTCTGAAAAAATCCGAAAAACTACGAAAATACCGTGAAAGTTTCTGACCTAGCCAACAGGAATCCCAAGTTCATTGGCAATTGACTGCTAGCCACTTCGAATGCAAATCGCCCAATTGCATAAGTGTATGTCGGATACTGAGTCAGATTTCATAATTGAGAAATATAACTAGGGTCAGAATCTGCTGTCACAGCCTATGCTGAAGGGTTTGCAAGGACCTTTGGTTCCTAACCGCACACCAAAGGCCCAAATTGGGCCTAAATTCTCGGTTGGTGAGACTTGAAAAAGAAAGTTTTGCCGCAACACTCTGCGTTTACTCATAACTTGGCAAAAGGATGGGCGCATTTCTAAGGCAGAAAGAAGTGCAACATTCTTATTTCTTTACGACTTTCTCCATTAGGTCGACTAATCTTGATTCTTCATGTTCTTGTGGATGCTGGAGCATCTCGTATATCTGCAGCGTTTGTTTTGCAGCTTCTTCCCATGTGAAGTACTGCAACACTCTTTTCCTGCCATTTAGTCCCCAATTCTTAGCTCGCTCTGGGTCGCACAGTGTTTCTTTAATTCCCCATGCGAGGTCTGTTTGACTTCCGCCATTGACGTGTACACCGTTTTGATCTTGCCCATCTGGAATTACTTGCTCTCTGAACCCGACGACTCCTTGTGCTCCTACAATTATCGGCTTTGCCATCGACATTGCCTCTAAGCTTACTATTCCGAATGGTTCGTAAGTTGATGGGAAGATGCAGACGTCTGCCGCGGCGTAGTGCAAGATACGTTCTTTTTCGGGAACGAATTCGAATTTGCATGCGATTTTGTCGCTTATCCCAAGCCTATTTGCAGTTTCGATTATGTCGTTCTGTTGTTCACCCTTTCCTAAAATTACCAATTTGGTCTTTGGATATTCGCTTAGGACACTTGGCATTGCTTGAACGAGGTTCGTGACTCCTTTAACCCATGTGAGTCTTCCGAGGAATAGAATCATTTTTTCGTCAGGTTTTATCCCGTATTTGCTGCGCGTCGCTTCCACATCTTCAGGCTTGCATTTGTTTGGGCTGTAGCGTTCTGGATCAACACCGTTCCACACTACGCTTATTTTTGATCTTGGCCATCCATGTTTGGCTAAGTCTTCGTGCATTGCGTGGCTTACTGTTATGATCCTGTCAACTTGTTGTGAAGTCTCCCATTCAAGATGTGAAACTACTTCTGAACCTTGTCCGCCTGCTCTTCCCCATTCAGTGCTGTGAACGTGAAAGACAACGGGGACTTTTGTTTCGTTTTTAACCATCATGCCTGCTATGCTGCTTAGCCAATCATGCACACAGACGATGTCGTAGTGGGTGCCTAGTTTCTTCAGCATGCTGTTTATGAATTTTGTTGCGCTAAGTATGTTATATATGAATATGTCATTGAACATGCGAATGTTTGTCCCCCACTTCTTCAAGTCGTCAGTGACAAACATTGGAAATACGTTGCTTGCATCAGCAACCAAGGGCCTGTGAACTTCTACGCCTTTCATGATCTCCATAGTTTTCAGATTGCCAGGGTTTAGAGTGAACACGGTGACATCATTTCCCATGGAAACGAATTCGCGTGTTATGTAATCCGCGTAAGTGCCTAAACCGCCAACCAATGCTGGCGGGTATTCCCAAACAAAGAAGCCGATTCTCAATTGTCAACACCACTAACATCATTTTTCTTTGAAGATGAGGTTATAGACCATGCGGGTAGCAAAGTCCTCTTGTAGAGATGCGTTTGTAAGGGTTAAATATGTTATGAAGTCAGAATCCGAATTCACATTTAACTCGATTTACGCAGTTTTTCCCAAAATACCCTATGAAATTGTTTTAATTTCACAATAAAAGACCCTTCCAGTTTTTTACCTGAAAAAAGCAAGAATACAAGATTTTGGCTGAACCGTTATATTTAAAAGAAGTTAAACAGAAAGTTTCTCGAAGGAGCATTTAATATTGAAGTTGCCGTATTTTGCTGAACAGGAGATAGCGAGTATTTCTCAGCAACTAAATCCAATATCACTAAGCATCAAAGACTTACTCTTTCAGCAACAGAAATACGACAAGAAAGCGGTAATAGTTGAAGGCTCTGCACGCACTGGCATCAGCATCGATCAAATAGACGAAGCAACTGTTGCCACATGGTTTGTTGAAATAATTCCCACAACAGTGAAAATGACAGCATCGGCAACTTACTTCTATCTTGACAGCGATTTCGGAGACGCAATCCTAGTTAAATATCCGGCAGACCTTGACGTCTCTGAAAAAGACAATGTAGTTGTTACGGGTCTCTTTAATGCTCATGCGGTGACTGTCGAAACAAAAGGCTTCCTGAGAACTAAGAGGAAAGAAGTGCTTAATGAGCTGGGAGAGCCATTCATTACTGCTCTTATTGTTGAGAATAAGACAAAGCAAAAAGTTGAGTATATCAGAAGAACATGAAACTTCGATTTCCGTCCCTAGACAACGTAAGCGTTGGCGCTGTTCTTGTTGGAATGCTGCTTCAGGCGGCTTTCACTTACCAGAGACCATTTGAATTCTTGGTTTTCCACAGATAGCAAAAGAATTAGATCCGAATTGTCAAGTTTGGTATATTCAACCAAGACATCGTAGAGTTTCTGCGGTATCGCCATGTCAAGATCGCAATATTGATTATCGCCTACAGATTTGGCATGAAACTTTGCTTTGTGCATCTTTTCACCTTCACATAGGCGCACTCTTATCATGTTAACGTAGTATAGTTTATCGGCACATCTCAAGATTAGGTGACGAGCGTTTTCTGATTTGATCTCTGTCGTTTCTACCATACCAGAACACCCAGCATCAAAAGCTTTCATGTAAGTAAAAAAGCGCAAGCAGACAGTTAAATGAACTTTCAGCAACCAAAATATGCCTAGAATCGACTTATAGAAAAATAAACCATGTTTCTGCGAAAGAATGATTGTGCCATTTGCGAGTTTCCATGATGATCAACGGCGTTGCATCCATTGTCAAACATGAATTGATAATCTGTATTCAGTAGTCATAAGCATAAAATAGATATTGAATCAGAATTGGCTTCGGTTTCGGAACACAATTAAATCTAGTTGAAACGCAAAGGTGGACAAACAAATGGAGCTGTCAATGGAAAAGAACGATGATTTGATCAAGATGTATGATGAAAAGAACGATGTCTGGAGATTCGTTAAAAGAGACAAAGGGTTTAACAGCCAATTGATGGCGATAGAGGATACTCTTTCAAAATTTGGACTTTTGAGAAACGAGATAAGAGTGTATCTTTATCTTGCCCGAATGGGGGAAAGAAAAGCAAGCGAAATCGCAGAGGCAATCTCACTTCATAGAACCGAAACCTATAGAATACTGCGGGATCTGGAGAAGAAAGGCGTCGTGTTTTCAGCTTTCGAGAAACCTTTGAAATTCACTGCTGCACCCTTGGAAAGGGCAATCGACCTGTTAATAGAAGCCCAAAGGATGAAAATCAAGCTTTTGGAGAAGGAGAAAAACAGCCTTGTACAGTTGTGGTTGTCAATGCCGCAGCCGAGGGTCGAAAACAACAAGAAAGAGATTTTCCAGATACTTGAGGGCGAACATCAGATAATTTTGAAAGCAGACGAGTTATTGGGAAGAACAAGAGAGGAAATGAGGATTTTTGCTCCTGAAGAGCATCTCGCGCTGCTGTATCATAGTGATTTTACAGATAGTTTGAAGAGATATCTGAACAAGATCGACATTGTTTTGATAACTGAAAGCTCGTTGAAAAGCAGATTCTTTATAGAGCGAATGGACCTGCCTGATCACAAATACCGGATGGTTGATGTTATGAACTTGCCTTGCTTCATAATATCAGACAGGAAAGAATTGTTAATCACCATTCAAGAAAATGATGAAGATAAAAAGAAGACTAAAATTCTAGCATTATGGACAAACCAGAACGCGTTTGTTGAGGTCCTGCAGGTGCTGTTTTCCAAGCTTTTTGAAACAGGGAAGACACTGCAGGAAATCTGCATCAAAAGCCATGCTTAACAGCCGTTTGCATTCCCATCATTTCCAAATTTCCTTCGGCGGAAGTAAACCAATTTCAGCTTTTGGCGTCTGAGGCGAAATGTATTTTATTGTTGCCTATTTTCTTTGAGGATGCACAGTTGAACATGTTAAATTCGCCTGCAGCTCGTTGCGCAATGGGTCTTTTTGACAGGTATTGATATCCGCATTGGCATTTGAAGCCGAGAAGTTCGTCAGAGTTTTTCTTCAGTATTGGCTTAACTCGAGAGATGGGCGTGCCACATAGGGCTTGCCGCTTATGTAGTTTCCACAAAATGACAAGCTCGTCCAAAGTCAGAGGCTGAGGTTTCTTGGCACGAGTAAAAAGCCATAGGGA
>Ga0209323_10002845_pt1 | contig 11521 bp, 11 predicted proteins | sample Rifsed19ft2_FD_184014 | JGI IMG/M metagenome (GOLD analysis project Ga0209323, IMG submission 184014) | Soil microbial communities from Rifle, Colorado, USA - sediment 19ft 2 (version 2) | ecosystem: Environmental > Terrestrial > Deep subsurface > Rock core/Sediment | place: Rifle, Colorado...
GGTCGTCCTCGACCCCGTTCTAACGCGTTCCGTCGGGGCCGAGGACGGCCCGGCTCGCTGGTGTCGAGTGCGATGGCCGCGGGCCCGCTGCGCCACCGCATCCGCCGCATCCTTAATTTGGAGGACGATCCAATGTTAATCTCCGGCAAATCACTCGGCGTGGTGATGAGCGGCCTCTTGCTCGCCGCGACGCTGGTCGTCTTGAATCTGCCAACTCGCGGGCAGGCCGAGGAATCGGCCGATGCAACCAACGAGCATTTAGCCACAGAGAACAGAGAGAAGGATTTGGATACTGACGCAAGTCGTGCTGTGATGGATTCCGTCGACAATTTATTCTCGGAGGCCGTGCCGTTTGTTGTGGGCGCAAGCCGGTTCGGGGATGGGGATCGAATTACGATCACCGCAGTCTATGGCCCGACATCAAGGTTTACACCCGGAGGTGCTTATTGGATCGACGGGACCTATACTTTGGCGTCGCGCGATCGGGCTTCGTTGTTGGCGTCTGTCACGGCGCGGAATGCGGGCGACGGTAGAACCTCGATAGCAAGAGGCCAGACGATGTTCGTCAAGCGCGGCAGCGGGACGTTTACGCTTAAGCTGCCGATGCCTTACGACGGCTGGCCGCATGTGAGTTTTTATCCGGCCGGAGGGGGCGAAGGCTTCGGCGGAGTTTACTTCGGCACAGGCGATTCGGTGCTGAAACATTGGCGGGATGTGTACGGGTCGAACGGGACACGCTCGGCGGAAAGTAACGCGAAGGTCGATCGCGTGAGATTTCCGTCACTCGAAGATCAGAAGCTGGCCGACTTGGCGTGGAGAGCGATGGGGCTCGAGTTGGAACCGATCGGCACGGATGACTTGAAGCGGGTGAAGGCACTTGGTTATGAGGGCGGATTGCGAGTTGCCGCCGGGGCCACCGGCATGAACGGCGGTGTGATCCAAACCGGCGACATCCTGGTCGGCCTGCATGTCTGGCCGATGAAAAGTCTCAAGGATGTTGCCGAAGTTCTCAATCGCGACGACCTGGCTGAACTCAATCCACTGAAGTTTTACGCCATCCACGCAATCTCTGTGACCGCCGACGGGACTCGCGTTGATGGCGGTAGTTTTGGAGCCAAGACGGAGTGGAAAGACACCATCATCACCGGCCGGATTTCGGTGAGTGATCCCGACCGCCGAACCGCGCAACCCGCCCTCAATAGGTCGCAACCGCTGGTCGTGGACAGCCAGGCTTCCAGGTATTCCGCCCCGCAGCCAGCGGCATCCTCCACCTACGGGTCCCAACCGGTGGTCGCTCAAGAAGCGGCGGACATTGCCAAGCCGCAAGCGTTGGCAATGTCAAAATCCTCCGCCAACGCGCGTTCGGTGCTTGATATGATGGAAGCAAGACGCCATGATCGCGAGGGTAGCGTCCTTCTTATTTTGGAGCAGCTTAACATTCTGCGTCACGAACGGGAGCAGCTGTTGGCGCTAGAACGCTCAGCGGGCCTAAAGCCCGAATCCGCGGCGACGGCGGCGATCAAGTCGAAGCTTGCGAAGCAAGATGCCCGGATCGCCGATTTGACCGCCAAGGCAGAGGAACTGGCTCACGCATCCCAGCAATCCACCAACGAGTCGTCCGAAGACCCGCACGTTCAGCAGTCGCAGAACCCCGACAACCAATCGAATTTGCTCTACGACGGCAAAACCTTCGACCAGTGGCGGACCGCTTGGCAAACCGAGCTCAGCACCGAGAAGCGGCTGGAAGTTGTGAAGGCCCTCGCGGCGTTCGGGGCCAACGGCTATGGCAAGGAAGCGGCGGAGGCGATTGTCGAAATCGCGGGGCAATATGATTGGATTTCGATCAGCAACAAGGCCATGGAACCTTTGCAGTTGGCATGTATCGCGGCGTTCGTCGCTTCATACGGCGAGGTCGCAGCGGTTCATCACGTGCCCAGTGACGCCGCACTACCGGTCTTGTTATCCGCTGTCGATTCCGACAATCGGCAGCAGCGACTTTTTTTGATCTACGTCCTGGGGAATTTTGACAACCCACGGACCAGAGAAGCACTCTTGAAGCTTTCTCGGGACCAAGATTCCCAGATCCGTAATTACGCAACGAATGCGCTGAAGGGTCGTGCGACTGAAAGCGACGGCAAAGATGCGAAACCACTTGGCACGGAGCGAAGATAAAAGGAATCTGTTGCGAGCATCTGCGAAATTGGCGGACGGCTTCTGTCGCAGAACGCACCCCCGTCCGCTCTACTGCCGATCATCGGAATTCTGATCGGCATGGACGAAGCCGGTGGAAACGGTTTGCCGCCAGCTCAGGGTAGTGGCGCAATTTTTCCCGGCGCTTCGAGATTGGCGGCCCTTTGAAACGCGGCGCGCAGCTCCTCTTGATGTAACGCGGTCCACTCCATGACCAAACCGAGCGCTCGGGCCGATAAGTTGCCCTCGATGACTGCCAACGCGTCGATGTCGATCTTCGCGGCCTGGCCTGCGTAGCGAGCGTGAAAGTGCGGCGGCGGATGATCGCCGAAATACATCTGCACGACGATGCCATAGAACCGCGAGATTTCAGGCATGGGACATGCGGTTTCTCAGAGCGGGGAAAACCTCTTCCGGTCGTCGACCCGTCATCCGCAAATACAGGGCATCGGGGCAGAAGTCAATCTCTCCAGGCCATTCGACGGCGCCCTCGTCTGTGACGGCGACCTGCTCAAACACACCCGGCTGTTCCCAGGCGGCACAAACGCCCTTGCCGACATACGGCGACATGTCAACGATGCCGGTCTCACCGTTATCGAAGCAGAGCTCAAGTCGATAATTTGGCAGTGACTTCGCGCGGGTAATCTTCATACCTTCAAGACTAGCACATACGCTACGAAACGTCGACACGGACGACGATTCCGCTATACTGCGTCGATGGGAATTCTCATCGGCATGGACGAAGCCGGCTATGGGCCGAACTTGGGGCCGCTCGTGGTCGCCGCGACCGCGTGGGAAGTCGTCGAAGAAGAAGTCAGAGGTCGGAGATCAGAGGTCAGGGGCGGCGAAACCGCATTGGGCAGCGCGGTCAAGTTGGCGTCGGCGGCCACGCCGAATTTAGATGAGTTCGGTCTCTACCGCCGACTAACCTCGGTCGTTTCTCGCTCCGCAAGCGACACCCGCGTCGCCATCGCCGATTCGAAGGCGCTCTACAAGCCCGGCCATGGACTGCGGCAACTCGAACGCGGCGTACACGCGGCACTCGCGGCGATCGGTTGCGCGGCGGAGTGCTGGTCCGACCTGGTGCAATCGTGCGACGCCGATCCGGAGGGGCTGCACTCGCAACTGTGTTGGCACGGCGATTTCGATTGCCGGCTGCCGATTGACGCGACCGGCGAGGAACTCGTGCCGCTCGGCGATCGGTTCAGCGAGGCGTGTGACGAAGCCGGCGTGCGGCCGCTCGCGGTGCGGGCGCGGCTTGTTTATCCGGCGGAATTCAATGAGCTCACGGAGCGATTCGAGAGCAAGGGGGCGGCGCTGTCGCATGTGACGATCGGGTTGTTGCGCGAGGTGATCGACCGGGCGCGTGACACGGGCCGCCCGTCCGCCGCGGCGGACTCGCCAACGAGCTCGCCGGTCTTCGCGTTGTGCGACAAGCATGGGGCGCGCAATCGCTACGCAGGCCTGTTGCAGCATCATTTCCCGGACCACTGGATCGAGCCGATTTGCGAAGGGCACACCGAAAGCCGTTACGAATGGGGCCCGCCGGAGTCGCGCGTGCGTTGCGCTTTTCGCATGCGGGGCGAAGAATTCCTGCCCACGGCCCTGGCGTCGATGACGGCCAAATACCTGCGCGAGCTTGCCATGCGGGCGTTCAACGAGTTCTGGTGTGCCCGCGTGCCAGGGTTGCGGCCGACGGCCGGCTATCCGGCGGACGCCCCGCGGTTCAAGCAGGCGATCGCGGCGGTGCAGCGCGAGCTGGGTGTTGCGGATCATCTGCTGTGGCGGAACCGGTGATGGGGTATCATGAGGCGGTCAGCTACACCGCAAGCGATGCTTGTGGCCGAGTACTGGCTTTGCCCTGACCCCTGCAACCGGAATCCTGCATCCTTCCACCGATGTTCATCTACGTCGCACGACACGCCTGGGCCGGTGAGCGCGGCGACCCAAGTTGGCCGGACGATTCGCTCCGCGAGCTGACGCCGGAGGGAATCGCGCGCTACGACAAAGTGGTGCAGACGCTTGCCAAGCGCGGCTTCGCGCCCGCACGGATTGCCACGAGCCCCTACGTTCGCTGCCGGCAGACGGCCGAGGTCATTGCGAAGCGCATTCCTGGCGATCCGCCAATCGTCGAACTCGAAGATCTGGAACCAGGGTCTTACCTGAAGCCCGTGATCGAGTGGACCAATGCGCAAGGCGGCGTCGACGTCTGCTGGGTCGGCCACAGCCCGGACGTCGAACGGTTCGCGGCCGCCCTCATCGGAGACAGTTCGGCCCGCATCCGCTTCGCCAAGGGCGCGGTCGCAGCGATCGAATTTGATGAAGAGGTGTTTGCCGGCGGCGGCGAGCTCTATTGGCTGGCGACGGCAAAGTCGTTGGGGCTATAATCGTCGGTCGAAGAGCGAGCCGTGACGGAGCACGAGATGAAACCGGCAGACAAATACGACGTGGTGGTGATCGGCGGCGGGCACAATGGACTCGTGTGCGCCGCATATCTGGCCCGCGCCGGGCAGAGCGTCTGCGTGCTCGAGCGGCGGCACGTGCTCGGCGGCTGTGCGACGACCGAGGAATTGTGGCCCGGCTACAAGGTCTCGACCGCCGCGTACGTGATCAGCCTGTTCTTGCCGCAGATCATCCGCGAATTGAAACTCAAGGAATACGGGCTCAAAATACTGCCGCGCTCGCCCTCGTCGTTTACGCCGCTGCCGGACGGCCGCAGCCTCACGATGGGCGCGGACCTCGCGCTCTGTCACCGCGAGATCGCCAAGTTCAGCATGCAGGACGCGGTCGAGTATCCGCGCTACAACGCATTTCTCGGGCGCGTGGCGGAAGTCCTTGAACCGGTGCTGAGTCAGTCGGCGCCCGACCCGTTGCCCTTGCCCGCGGAGTGGCGGCGCATCGGCATGGGCAAAAGACTCCGCGACGGGAAGAAGTTGTGGAGCTTGTACCGGGCGCTCGGCGAGCTGGGGGCCGAGTTGCCGCCGGCGGTCGAGCTACTGACCGGCGCCGCCCGGCCGATTCTCGACCGCTGGTTCGAGAGCGACGTGCTCAAAGCGACGCTGGCGACCGACGCGATCATCGGCGCGTTTCTGTCGATCAGCTCGCCGGGCAGCGCCTACGTGCTGTTGCACCATGTGATGGGTGAAGCGGGCGGAGCACGCGGCGTGTGGGGCTACGTCGAGGGCGGCATGGGTGGATTGGCTGCCTCGCTGGACGCCGCGTGTCACGACCTCGGTGTCGACGTCCGCCGCGAGTCGCCCGTCCGCTCGATCCTCACCGACCGCGGCCGGGCGATCGGTGTGCGGCTGGAAGACGGCACGCAGATCGACGCCAAGCGCGTCGCCTCGAGCGTCGATGCCCATCTCACGTTCGAGAAGTTTCTCACGCCGAGCGAGTTGCCCGCCTATTTCCGTGAAGCGGTCGCCCGGATCGACTACGCGTCGGCGTCGGCGAAGATTAACCTCGCGCTGGCCGAGCCGCCGCGATTCACCTGTCTGCCAAGCGACGGCATCGGCCCCCATCACCATGGGACGATGCACATCGGTCCCTCGCTCGACTATCTTGAACGGGCGTACGACGATGCCAAGTACGGCCGACCGAGCGAGCGCCCGATCCTCGAGATGACGATGGCCACGAGCGTCGACCACTCGATTGCCCCGCCGGGCAAGCACCTGTTGAGCATCTTCGTGCAGTACGCGCCCTATAAACTCGCCGAAGGAAACTGGGACGACGTCAAGGAGCGTTTTGCCGACCGCTGCATCGAGACACTCGCCGAGTATGCGCCGAATGTGCCGGCCGCGATCGAGCACCGGCAAGTACTCTCACCGCTCGACCTGGAGCGCACGTTCGGCATCACGGGCGGTAACATCATGCAGGGCGCGATGAGCGCCCATCAACTCTTTTGCTTCCGCCCCGTCGCCGGTTGGGCCGACCACCGCACGCCGATCCGTGGCCTCTACCTGTGCGGCGCGGCGAGCCACCCCGGCGGCGGCGTGCTCGGCGCCTGCGGCAAGAACGCGGCAGAAGAAATTCTCCGCGACCTGTAGCCTGCCGAAATGACTGGATCTGGCCAATTCCGCTCGCTTTCCGCCCCTTGCCCGACCGACTATAATTAGTTGCTGATTTGGTTGCACTTTGTGCTACGCTTGATTCCGGGGGCGAACAGGGTTCGACCGGATAGATGAAGCGCAAGTGGCGTGTCGTGGTTGATCAGTTGGCCACGTTAAAAGCTGATCACAATTTCAATTGCCAATGGCAATTTCGCTTTGGCTGCCTAATAAACGGTAGCCCGGACTGAGGACTGTCGTCGGAGTGGTCCAAAAGTCCGTCGCTAAATCCGACTCGCCGCGAGTCAACGCCTAGTACGTTCGCGGTTAAAAAAGTTCCGGGCTGGCCGTCGGGCGATCCGGTCGACAGGAGCGCGCGGGGGCGAGATTAAACAGTCGACTACACACGTAGAAGCGGGCGTGGAGCTATTTCGGGACGCGGGTTCGATTCCCGCCGCCTCCACTTTCTAAGTCGTTGAAGGACAACGAGTTGCCGGAGCAGCTCTCCGGCATGGCAGCATCTGGGCAGCGCCGCCCAGACGCTGCTGGTCCTTCGATGGCACCATTTGGCGCCATCTCGACTGGTCCACAAGATCTCTCGACAGGGCCGGCAATCGCCCTGATCGCGGAAATGTGGCGCCAGCTTCCTTGCCATATTCGGACCGCGATTCTCACGCTCGTGGCGGGAAGTACCAGTTACTCGTTTGACGAGGGAGCTGCGCAGCCATGAGCTCGACGAACAGCCAATCGATCGGAGTTCTAGTCTAGTACCGCGCCGAGACGGAATATGGCAAGCCTATTTCGGCCATCGTATACAAAACCGGACGCCACGGGCCAACGCGTGACGCGCAAAGTGCGCAAGTGGTATGGTAAGTACCGTGACGCGGACAACAATCTCCGGTGCGTCCCTCTTAACGAGCTGAAGTCCGCCGCGATGGTGATGCTCGCCGATTTGATTCGCAAGGCAAACCTGCGACGGGCCGGCCTGTTGGACCCTGCGGCCGATTACCTTGATCGGCCCATTGAAGAGCAAGTCACTGACTTCCGGACATCCCTCGAAGCCAAAGGACGCAGCCGCAAGCATATTGCCGAGACTATCCGGGTGATCAGAACGGTCATATCGGCCTGTGACGTGAGGAAATTGGCTGACTTGCAGGGTGCGGCGGCCAGATTTGAAGAACATCTGGCGATCCGCCTTCGAACTGGAGCCTCACATCGAACCGTCAATGGGGATTTAGTGGCGATGCGGTCCTTCTGCCGCTGGCTGATTCGACATAGACGAATGCACGACAATCCCACCGCGACGCTGCAACGACTGAATGAGGAGGAAGACCCACGCCGAGAAAGGCGAGCCTTGCCGGACAATGAAATTCAGCGCCTTTATGCTGCCACACTGAGGAGCGGTCGCCTTGTCCGTGGCCTCGCTGGACGGGATCGTGCGACGCTCTATTTGTTGGCAATGCACACAGGTTTGCGACGCGGGGAATTGCGGAGCCTTGCACCGAATTCCTTTGACTTCTCGGGCGATCCTCCATGTGTCACCGTGCGGGCAGCAAAGTCCAAACGGCGGCGTAACGATGTGCTGCCGCTGCCTCGGGATATCGCGAAGACAATGCAAGCATTCATCGCACGACGACTCCCGAACGAAGTCGTTTGGCCTGGCTCTTGGTGGCAGATCGCGGCAAAGATGCTGCGGCAGGATCTTGCGGAGGCCGGAGTCGAATCGGTCGACCTTGATGGGCAAGTCGTCGATTTCCATAGCTTGCGAACGACATTCATTACAAGCTTAGCTCGGGCAGGAGTCATGCCCGCCACGGCGCAAATGCTGGCCCGACATAGTGACATCAATCTCACGCTCGGGACGTACACAAAACTGAATTTGAGCGATTTGGCTAACGCAGTTGGCCGACTGCCGAGATTGACGCTGCGAGCCGGGCCGTTGCACGCACGAGAGGACGAACCAGAAGACAGCCCGGGTATCCTGCCGATGATGCGCAATCACATCCCGTAATCTCGGTCGGAGGAGTCAGCGGTTTAATCTCGAAGGAAATCGTTGGACCTATTTGAATGTCGGAACGGTGGGATAACTTGTTTTCGAGTCAGAGACGCGCTATTCCTAAGTGCTGATCGCGTCAGGATTTACGCAATCGAGAAATGGCCGCTTGTACCACGGCTTGTCCTTACTGTTGTCACCGGATGTCAGCGTAAGCTGTGAGCGGATACCGCACAACATAAAAATTGTGGCGGCCCCAAAAACCTGGATACCACGACTAAGTTGCATCGGCAACCGCGGCATCAGTGTTGCATTGGCTCATCCTGAAGTGCTGCACCAAGTTTGAGATCGAGCGAAGGGTCAAGTTCGAACGAATGCTTGATGGTTTGATCGATCGTGCCGGACGGCGATGCGGTATCGGGTGGCGGCGGGGCAATGAGGGGCAATTCTTCGGCCGACGATGGCACGTTGCGACTGGGCACGGAGTTTGTGTCGTAGACTTCCACCGGCGTCGAATCACTTGAATCCGGCGGTGATGAAATCGGGTGAACTCCCAGCAATTCCCTGGCCCAGCGGCGCCATTCGGGACGCGTGTCGGTTGCCAGCACGTCTTCGAGTAGCGGACGAATTTCGTCGACCGATCGGCCCGTTCGACTCGACACTCGGGCCAGATTGCCGATCACCTCGCGATTGAGTTGCGTTTTTTCGCGCGCGAGGGCGTAGTACATCTTGGCTTGATCGAGCTTACCCGCCGATTCATAGACCAGGCCGAGATTATTGAGCGGCTCAAAACGGTCCGGCATGAGGCGGGCGGCGTACTCGAATTCCCACGCCGCTAAGTAGAGCTTTTTCTGCCAAAAGTAGAGCACCCCCAGGCTGTGATGCGCTGGGCCAAAGCGGACATCGGTGGCCAACGCTTGCTGCAGATGTTTCTCAGCGCTTGTCAGGTCGCATTTCTCACCACGCACGTGCTTCGTCATTTGTTTGCGCGCAGCGTCGTAGAGCTTGCGAGTCTCGCCGGCGTCATGGCCCGCTTCGCTATCCACGGTAACGTAGTCCTTGGTTGTCTGACTGGCCCAAGGCGCGCAGCCACAGACAGCGAACATGCTTGCCATCAGCACCGCTCTCAATGACGTGCGTATCATCCGAGGGAGCCTCGCGCTATGCCAGGATTAGCTTACTGCTGCAATGTGGTCTATGAATGAGTCTCGATCGAGTGGACCGGCAAAGTGAGCGTCAAAGATGTTCTGCGATCGAGCAAGCCTTCTGACAAAAAGTGCTGTCACTAGGGATGGGGGGTTGTAGGGGCATAGATGCGCTGGGTCAAGACGACATCGGCCAGCCAGGTTTCCGGACCAGCCGAATCATTAGTTTCGTGCGGTACTCGCATGCGTAGCGTATCGATCTCAAGCTGGTCGTCGTTGCTGGCCACGACAAACAGAAAATCCACGAGCTGCCTCAACGTGACGGCCAGAAGTTCCACCTCGGTCGCTTGCTCCAGATAGTCCGTCTTCCCAATCCGTTTGGGTGCTTGCGGATCAATTCGCAGTACGCGGTCACGGGCCAGCTGAGCGTCCGCCGCGGCAGATTCGACGGCGGTACCCAGGTCGTCCTGCGACCAAGTCTGCAAGCTGGCACGCTGGGGCGATCGTTGTGCATTGCCGATCTCCTCGGCCAACTGCTCGCAACTACGCAGATTATCCATCGCCGCGATGAGACGACTTGCGCTCGTGCTGTAATGCCAATAGCTTGCGCCAAGGCCCACAATCGCAGCCGCGAGGAACAGCTGCCTCCAGCGGGCGACGAGCGGTTTGAGCATTGTCATGGCGACTTCCTCATGGCAAGTTTGACGGCGGATGGCAGCGTCGCCGTAATCCGCAGCGACACACGCTGATCGTCAAGTCGTTGCGTTTTCGGTGACGACACTTCAAATCCTTCGGCGCGCAGTCGTAGGGCGATCGCTTCCGCGTCACTGTGGACCCGCGTCTCGCCATCCAAATACAGCCGGCCTTCCTCGATGCGAATCTCCAAGAACCGAAATCGCTTGTCGGCAGGCATCGACTTTAACAAGCCTTCCAGGACTGTGATTGCCGACACACTGTTCGGAAGCGTTGAATCGTCGCCGTGTAACCCCTTGAGCTTGGCCAGTTCACTCCGGAGACGGGTGGCCACACCAATTGGAACTTTGGAGTTCGGGAAAACGGACTGAAAGACATCAACTTGCCGCGCCGCGATCAACTCCGCCTGACGGCTGGCAGCGTGACCGCGATAGACCAAGGCGGCGATGGCGGACAGAACGAGAATCGCGACGGCAGCCTGTAATGCGACCGCATAGCGCCGCAACGCGACATTGCCGCGATTGCGGCCAAACGGACCTTGCTTGAGCTCGAGCGGAGCTTCAATTCGACCTTCGAGCAGTTTCATCGCGGCCGACAAAGCAAGATCGGTCAAGTGTATTTCGGCCGTCGGAGGATCGGTGACAATTTGGACGGATGGGCTCCGTCTCAGTTCGTCGCTGACAGAGGCGTCCAGCTCGTAGCTCACGAGACGTATCGGAGCGCCTCGGTCAATCGCCAGGCGATCCAGTTCCAGGCGAATGGCCGCTCCACTGGCCGGCAGGCAGCACCAGGAAGTCGGTGTCGCTCCCTCAATACTCAGCAGATCGATCCATGCGTTTCGCTGGAAGGCAATCGTGTGATGCGTCGGCCAATCGCCGCGCTGAGAATGCTCCAACGCTCCAAGCAGCGCAACTGGCAAAATGGTTTGGACATGAATCGCACGTTCCGCCAGCTTGCCTATGAACGCCGCGAGCGGCTCGCAGGGGACAGCGACCGCGAGCGCCTTGCCGTTCACGGCGAGAAAGTCCGCCACAAAATCCTCCGTGCCCCAGGGAATCCACTCCTCCAGCCGGTAGAGCATCGACTGGCGATCGCGCAGGTCGCTCGGCCGGTCGATCGGGAGAGTGGCAGCCAGGCACCAGTCTGACTCTAAAGCCAACACAATCGCCTCGCCGCGATAACCGTCTGCCACGAGTGCAGCCTCGATTGGCTCGGCCTGGGCTACCAGATCGCGTTCTGCGAATTTTGCGCTGGCAATAAGCGCGTGATCCTCCACGCGGCTGGCATGAAGTCGCCAGCCGGTGCGGCCCAGCTCGAGCATCCAAATCGGAGTCGCCATTTATCTCTGCTCGCTACCCAATACCTTGAGCGTGACTCGCTCCTCTGCTCGATTCAAGAGGATGGCATCACTTTGTATCTCGACGACAAGCGCCGGGCTATCGACAGGACCGACG
>Ga0209323_10002846_pt1 | contig 11520 bp, 11 predicted proteins | sample Rifsed19ft2_FD_184014 | JGI IMG/M metagenome (GOLD analysis project Ga0209323, IMG submission 184014) | Soil microbial communities from Rifle, Colorado, USA - sediment 19ft 2 (version 2) | ecosystem: Environmental > Terrestrial > Deep subsurface > Rock core/Sediment | place: Rifle, Colorado...
CCGGTCCTATTAATGGAACCCGCTACCGTTTAAGTTTCGAGTATGCCCCCCAGGCAGCCAAAAGCGGGATCGGTTTCCGCTCGGCCTGGTTGGATTACCGCAAGTACTTTCACTTTATGCGCAAGTTTAATTTTGCCCTGCGCCTGACCGGTGGCTCCAGCTGGGGAAAAGAGCCCAGGTTGTTCTTCTTGGGGGGAATCTCCAACTGGATTTCTCCCGACTATATCAGCACCGACATCTACACCATTAGGAATCTATATTTTTCCGGCATCATCACCCCCTTGCGGGGCTACGATTATTTCGAATTCTCCGGGAGAAACTTCGGCCTGGCCAACTTGGAATTTCGCTATCCTTTTATCCAGCGACTGGCCCTTGATTTTCCGTTATCTTTGACTCTCTCCAAAGTGACCGGAGTGATGTTTATTGACGCCGGGGCAGCCTGGAATGAAAATAGGCAGTTCAAAGGTGGCACTACTTCTGGAGGAGCGACCCGGCTGCAGGATATCCACACCGGATTTGGTTTTGGAGCCAGGGCCAATCTGGGATTCTTGATCTTCAGATTTGACACCGCCTGGAGCACTAATTTTGACGATTATAGCAAGCCCAGATATTATTTCTCCCTGGGGGCGGACTTTTAGAGCGAGCCTGAGTAGTTATCCATACCGGAAGTTTGTGACATAGAAAGCAGATGAGTGTTCAGGCAGGTTTTCAAACAGAGGTTTATTCATAGAATAGTTATCGTGAACAAATAAGGAGGCTGGATGCCAGTTACCAAAGAAGAGGTCTACCAGGTCTTGAAAGAGTGCTACGATCCGGAGATACCCATCAACATTGTGGATTTGGGGCTAATCTACGAGGTTCAGGTGGAGCAGGGGAAAGTGGAAGTCAAGATGACTCTGACCGCCCCAGGCTGCGGGATGGGGCAGTATATTGCCGGCCAAGCCCAAAGTAAGATACTCGAACTGGAAGGAGTGGAAGAAGCTAAGGTAGAGCTGGTCTGGGACCCCCCCTGGGATCCTTCCCGGATTACTCCGGAGGGGAAGAAGATGATCGGGTGGGAGTAATCTAAAGGCAAGAGAAAAAGCGTTTGCTTTGTATCATAAGATAGCGGCAGGATTATCCCTGCCGTTTTTTTAAGGGCGTTTTTTAGAGAGGCGGGGAAGGAAATCCCTTCAGGGTAAACCTTCAGGATGAACCCCCAACCTGGGGTAGGCCACCATTTGGACAGCCGAAGAATTAACCTCACCCCATCCCTCTCCTACAGGAGAGGGCGTAGTGTTCCCTCCCTTATGAGGGGAGGGACAGGGAGGGGTTAGTCATTGCGAAGAGTCCCGATCATTCGACTACGCTCTCTTCGAGCCTGAGCCTCAGAGCCGAAGGCAGGACAAGTGTGTCAGGGCGATGTGACAATCCCATCGAATTGGTTCCCTCTCTATTCACTGGGACTGCCACGCTTCCTTCGACTCGGCTCAGGACAAGTCGCTCGCAGTGACAGCCAGAAAGCATATTTCCTCCCCTAGGAGGAGAGGGAACAAAAAAGGGGGGTTAGAAAATCAGTTACGGAAGGACCGGGGCATCCAGCACTTCCTGGACCTTACGGACCAAGGCCTCGGCTGTAAAAGGCTTCTGCAAGAAAGCCACCTGGGAGGTCAGCACCCCTTGCTGCAAGACCGCTTCATCAGTGTAACCCGAGATGTATAAGACTCTAACAGTTGGCCTGATCTGCTTTATCTTCTTGGCTAAGACCGGACCGCTCATCTTGGGCATCACCACGTCAGTTATCATAAGTTGAATTACCTTCTGGCAAGACTGGCAAATCTCCAAAGCCTTTTCACCAGATTCGGCCTCCAAGACAGCGTATCCGCTTTGCTGCAAAAAATCTCTGATCAGTTCCCGGACTCCGGCTTCATCTTCTACCAAGAGAACAGTTTCAGACCCCAATCTGGGCTGGGCTTTATCCGTTACTGGTTGACGGGTACTTTCGGTTTCCTCTACTCGGGGCAGGTAAGTCTTAAAGGCTGTCCCCTTTCCCAAGTTACTTTCTGCCTCGATATAGCCGCCGCTCTGCTTGACAATACCGTATACCGTGGCCAGACCTAACCCAGTTCCTTTGCCCTTCTCTTTAGTGGTAAAGAAAGGTTCAAAGATATGCGCCAAAGTCTCTGGGCTCATTCCCATTCCGATATCGCATACATTTAGCACCACGTACGAGCCGGGCGGAAGGCGAAACTGCTGGCCAACGTACTCTTGCTTCAGGCTCAGATTTGTGGTCTGGATGGTCAGCTTACCCCCCTGGGGCATGGCTTCCCGGGCATTGACCACCAGATTCATAATCACTTGCTCGAGTTGATTGGGGTCAGCTTTGACTTTTCCTAAGTCTGGCTCCGGAAGGATGACCAGGTCAATATCCTCCCCGGTCAGACTTCGCAGCATCTTCTCCAAGTTGGAGAGGATTTCATTTAAGTCCAGCACCTCTGGCTGCAGCACCTGCTTGCGGCTGAAAGCCAGAAGCTGTCTGGTCAGGGAGGCGGCCCGCTCCGAGGTCTCTTGAATCAGCTCCAAGTCCCGGTGCAGTTGATTCTCTTGGCTTAGGCCTTTTAAAAGCAGCTGGCATCGCCCGATTATGATGGTCAGAAGATTATTGAAGTCATGGGCTACCCCGCCGGCCAATTGGCCCACCGCTTCCATCTTATGAGACTGGCGCAGCTGTTCTTCGCTCTGGCGCAGGGCTTGCTCGGCGAGCTTTCGCTCGGTATCATCAAAGACGTAGCCTTTGAGCCCGGCCAAATGACCTTTCTCATCAAATAGGCCGATGACATTTTCTATGATAAAGACCGACTTGCCGTCCTGCCGGCGCAGCTCCATTTCATGATATTCCAATTTCCTTTTCTCTTGGAGTAGTTTCAAGAACCCCTGGCGGGCTTCTGGATTGGGGTACAAAATCAGGGCATCGGCTGCCAGCACCTCTGCCACCGAGGCAAAACCGAAGATCCGGGCAAAGGCCGGATTGCAGGCTAAAATCTTGCCGTCCGGTTTGGAGATGAAATCCCCGGTTATATCCTCTTCAAAGAATTGACGGTAGCGCTCCTCGCTTTCCTGCAAGGCCTCTTCGGCTTTCTTGCGCTCGGTGATGTCTCTGAAGCTCCACACCCGGCCGGCGCTTTTTCCGGCTATGCGGTGAGGCTGAGAGTAGCGCTCAAAGATTCTACCATCTCTAAATTCCAGCAGGTCGTAGCTTTCTTTTTCCGGCTGGGCATATAGCTCCCTTACCTTATTTAAGAACCCATCCGGATCTTTCAATTGAGACAATACAAACTCTAAAGCTTGGTGGTCATCCCGACCGGCTATGACCGAATCTGGAATGCGCCACATCTGCACGAATTTTTGATTGAAGCTTAAAATTTTTCCAGCCTGATCCACTACTAAGATGCCGTCTGCAGTTGACTCTAAGGTCGCAGAAAGCAGGGAGAGGGTGTTTTTAAGTTGATCTTCAGCCCGCTTGCGTTCGGTGATATCGGTAGCAACTCCGATCACCCCGGTGATTTCTCCCTTTCGGTCTGAGACTGGAGAATACCAGGTCTCAAACACCAGCCCGGATACTTCCACTACGGATGTTAAAGCTTGGCCGGCTAAGGCCCGGCGCATATTCTCTTGAATCTGGGGCACCTCTTGATACAGCTCAAAGACCGACTGACCCACTACCTGACCCGGCTTGAGCCCCAGAGCCTCCAGACCCTTTCCTTCTGAGAGGGTGAACCTTCCTTCTTTGTCAACCGCAAATAGGATAATAGGTGAGTTGGAGACCACGGTGCGAAAGCGCCTCTCACTGGCCTTGAGTTCTTCCTGGGAGCGGCGCAAGACCTCCAAGTCTGTAATATCTTGCAGCATCAGGATGGACTCGGTAGTTATCCCTTCCGGTGTTTTGATGGGCATGCAAGTGGCATAGATGTGGCGGGACTTTCCGTCGATCTCTAAAATAATTTCCTGATGGGCTACCGTTCCTTCTTGAAACGGACGCAGGCTGGGACACCTCTCACAGGTCTCCGAGCGATGGCAGAGCAGCTGGTGGCATTTAGCCCCAATCAGGTCAGCCGGGCTTGAACCACTAGTGAAGCGCTGGGCAAAGACATCATTGGCCCAGACTACCATTAGAGAGGAATCTAGTACCAGAAAGCCAGCGTCAGTGTGGTTGACTACTGCCGAAAACTTCTGACGCTCCCTTTCTAAGACCCGCAGCTGGATGTCTAAAGTTCTAAACCAGCGCTCGTACTCCTCTAATTTGCGCTGGAGAGATTCTACTAAGCTTTCTGAGTCTGAGGTGGTTTGAATTTCCAAGCTGACTTTTTGGTTTGAGAAATTATGGCTTTCTCAGGCTGGCCGGCTCTGAGAGGGAAACTTTACTTTGCCTGATATAGGCCTGGGCCAGCCAGTTTGCCACGTACTCTACTTCTCGGACGGTTTCTTGGTCAAAGGCGGCATATTCGTGGCTGTCAATGTCAATCTGGGCGAAGATAGTTTCGCTTTCTCGGATTAAGACCACCAGTTCAGATTTGGTGGCAGCCGAACAGGCCAGGTAATTGGAGACCTGTGAGACATCCGGGACATTGATGTTCCGCTTTTCTGCCACCGCTGTGCCGCACACCCCCTGGCCGACTGAGATGAAGACGTGGTCAGTGGGAGCGCCGATGAAAGGACCGAGCCTGAGGACCTTATCCGGGAAAAGTTCGTAAATTCCGGTCCAGTGGAAGCGGCGATTGGAACTATGCAGATACTCAACCGCACTAGAGAGCAACTTCTCCAGGTTAACTCCCTGGACTTGCAATTGGTCTAATTTGTTACAGATTTGGGCGGCTGTCATATTATGTCTCCGTCAGGTTGTTACAGTCAAAGGCTCTTGTAAAAAAGATGTAACCCTAACTGCCTTATTATCTTATCGGAAAGATTGCTGACTTCATAACCGGAGCGGTCGAGCCTGGTAGATAGTCTCACAAGTAATCGTTGGTGAGGGCTTCTACGGAAAATCGACTTGAAGCGATTCTACACAATCTGCCGCATATTCAGTGATCTTTTCTATACCTAGCACTCTTACATCCGGCAACCCTTTGAATTTGACTCGAACAGATGCGTATATTAGCTTAAATGGTTAGCCTTCAAGCAGTTTTCTGTGCTGGCTAGCTGGTCGAAGGACAAAATTAGCGAAATCTCGCAAATACATTATTGGAGGATAGATGAGTGAAGCAGAGAAAAAAGAAGATTTACAGGCAGTAGAGAAGTTAAATCAAGCCCGGGATAGAATCAAGGGGGAGATAAAAAAGGTCATCGTCGGGCAGGATAAAGTTATCGATGAACTTTTGGTAGCTTTACTTTCCAACGGACACTGCCTTATAATCGGTGTGCCTGGTTTGGCCAAGACCCTTTTGATTTCTACCATTGCCCGGATTTTAGACTTGAAATTCTCCCGGATTCAGTTTACCCCGGATCTTATGCCCTCCGACATCACCGGCACAGAGATTTTAGAAGAGGATTTGGGAACCGGAAAAAGAAACTTCCGCTTCGTCAAGGGGCCCATCTTTGCCAATATAGTTTTAGCAGATGAGATTAACCGCACACCGCCGAAGACTCAATCTGCCCTTTTACAAGCTATGCAGGAGCACGAAGTCACCGCCTCCGGAGAGACTTTCAAATTAGACGAACCCTTTTTCGTACTGGCAACGCAGAATCCAATCGAGCAGGAGGGGACCTATCCCTTGCCGGAAGCGCAATTGGACCGGTTTATGTTTAACATTTATATCGACTACCCCTCCCACCAGGAGGAAAATCAGATTGTCAAGACCACCACTTCCGCCTATACCTGGAATTTAGAAAAAGTAATGGGGGCAGAAGAGATCATCACACTGCAGAAATTAGCCCGCAAGGTGCCGGTGGCAGACCATGTAATTGACTATGCGGTAAGAATAGCGCGGGCAACCAGACCAAGCGAAAATCATCTGCCCTATATAAAGAACTGGGTCTCCTGGGGAGCCGGACCCAGGGCTTCGCAGTATATGATTTTAGGGGCTAAGACCAGAGCTGTTCTGGACGGGAGATTTTCTCCATCGATAGAAGATGTCAAAGTAGTGGCTAAGCCGGTTTTAAGGCACAGGATTGTGACCAGCTTCAACGCCGAGGCGGATGGGGTGAGCACCACGGATATTATTGGGAAGTTGCTGGAGGATGTGAAGGAGGAGTGAACATAGAGGAAGAGGCGGGGTAAGAAAACCCTTCAGGGTAAACCTTCAGGATGAACCCCACCTACGAGATGGTAATTCTTTGCGAAGTGAAAACATTTATAACCGTAGACGGGGATTTTATCCCCGTCTGAGCGTGGCATGAAACATCTCTATCTAGAAAACCACGCCTATTTTGTAACAACCGTTACCCGTCAGAGAGAAAAGTGTTTTGCGAAGAACAATAATTGTAACATCCTCATCAGAGTCTTACAGTTTTATCGAGATAGATTGAACTTCAGTGTATTCGGATATGTTATCCTGCCAGATCATTTTCATGCCGTGATTCAAGTTCCAGAAGGCCTGAGTATCTCCGTTATTATGCACGGTATAAAAAGAGGTTCTGCTTTCCAAATAAATCGAAGTCTAAATCGAGAAGGGCCTTTATGGCAGGCCGGATATTATGAACACGTCATTAGAGATTCAAAAGATTTGAAGGCAAGGTTAGATTATATTCATAAAAATCCTCTGAAGACAGGATTGGTCAAAGATTCGGAAAGTTACAGATATTCGAGTTACCGAAACTACTATCTGGATGATGATTCTGTCTTTCGGGTAGACAGGATTATGGTTGAGGCGGGGTAAGAAACCCCCGCCTACGAGAAAAGAGTGTGAGATTATTATGACTGATTACCGCAAATTCCTCCGCCCAGAAGAGAATCCAGGCGAGGAAAAGATCCTCGCCTACGGCAATGCCGATTGGTGAGAAATCATCTTTTATTCGTAGACGGGGATCATTCCCCGTCTAGTGCTGCAATAAGATGAAGCACATTTATTTAGATAATCAACTCTATTTCGTAACCAGCGTCACCTACAAGAGAGAGAAACTATTTGAACAACCAGAGAATTGCCGAATCCTGTTGCGTAATATCAAATATTATCGCGAACTGCTTGGTTTCAAACTCTTAGCCTATGCCATAATGCCAGACCATTTCCATGCCATTATTCATGTTCCAGAATGGCAAACAATCTCAACCATTATGCACGACCTAAAAAAAGTTTCTAGTATTCAAATTGGCCGTAGGATAAACCGGATGGGAAAACCAATCTGGCAGCAGGGATATTATGAGCATGTAATCAGAGACGCCGAAGATTTCAAAACCAAGTTAGATTACATACACAAGAATCCGTTAAACGCATGTCTGGTGGAAAATTTAGAGGATTATCCCTTTTCGAGTTACAGGAATTATTATTTGAATGAGGATTCAGTCATCGAAATTGACAAGATTTTAGTACAGCCGAGGAAAGGATCCTCGGCTACGGCGATGCCGTCAGGCACAGGCGGGGAAGAGATCCCCGGCTACGATAATACCGTATGGTAACAGACAATTATAGAAAGTTCTTGAGGCCGGAGGTCATCTCCAAACTATCCGGTATGGAGATCCGGGCCAGATTAGTAGTGGAAGGGTTCATCGCCGGCTTACACCGCTCTCCTTATCACGGTTTTTCCGTAGAATTCGCCGAGCACCGGCCCTACATGTCCGGGGACCCATTAAAAAACATCGACTGGAAGGTCTTCTCCCGCACCGACAGATACTTCGTCAAAGAATTCGAAGAGGAGACCAACCTCAAAGCCTATCTCTTAATCGATACCTCTGGCTCTATGGGGTACCACTCCAACGGCATAAACAAACTCGAATACGCCAGCTATCTATCCGCAGCCTTATCTTACCTAATGCTCAAACAGCGAGACTCAGTCGGATTAGTCCTCTTTGATCAGAAAATTCAAAAATATCTCCCCCCTAAGTCAACCTTGACACATCTGCACGTCATCTTAACCCATTTAGAGCAAGTCAGACCCTCTCAGTCCACCAATATCGCCGAAACCCTGCACGAAATGGCCGAAAGAATCAAACGCAGAGGTTTGATAATTCTATTTTCAGACCTGTTTGATTCTCCTGAAGCAATTCTATCCGGACTCAAGCACTTCCGGCACCGAAAACACGAAGTCATTCTTTTCCATATCTTAGACCCGAAGGAACGGTACTTCGATTTTCCCCAGGAGGCCATCTTCAAAGACATCGAGACCGGGCAGGAGATTTCTACTTCGCCTTATCAGATTGGAGATGAATACAGAAAATCAGTCCGACAGTGGATAGAGAGATTCACATTAGAGTGCCGGCAGAGCTTGATAGATTATGTTTTGTTGGACACAAAAGTTAGTTTTGACGAGGCCTTATTTGCTTATCTTAACAAAAGAGAAAGGTTGTTTTAGGACAAATGTTAGAAAAACGACAAGGCAAGGAGGAAAAATGTTCTTCGGTTTACTTTTGATTTTAATCGGATTGATTTTTCTATTAAAGCAATTGGGAATCCTAAGCGGCTCGGTCTGGGGAGTAATCTGGCCTGCGCTTCTGATTATATGGGGGTTGGTGATTCTGACCAGAAAAGGCAAAGGAGGGTGCTGGATGTGCGGTGGAAAACAGGAAAAGAAGATGGAGGTGAATTTGTAATCGGCGGGGTAGGATAACCCCGCCTACGGAACCATATTAGACTTTTAGGAAAAATGGCTATTGAAGAACCAGAGAGATTGAAAAGCGATTATGGTAGAGAACCTAGCTCTTTTCAGTTCTTTCTTCTTTACATTGGCATTTTCCCTATACCTTCCTATTTTATCGATAACTTTGCGAAGAATCCAAAAACCCAGCTGTTTGCATTGTTATTATTTCTAGCACAACAACTCATGGCTCTGTTTATCTGTATATCTCTTTTAATCCCTAAGTCTGACTTGGGCATGTGGCTTAAGAGTGTAAAGGGAGGTCTCTTTCCAGTACCAATTACATGGGTTATATCGACAATAGCGTTTCTCATCATCGGATTAGAGATAATAAGATTCTAAAAGATGGGATTCCCACGTCGCCCCGACAAGTCGGGGCTCCTCGGAATGACAGCTTCAATCAACCGGCCAGGAGTAAAGTAACAGCCGACGAGCTTCGTTATCGAAATGATTACGAAAAAACCTTTAATCGGCGCACATATGTCTATAGCCGGCGGAGCTTTCAACGCTCTTGTTGCCGGAAAAGAAGTAGGCTGTGCCACCATCCAGATTTTCACCAAGAACAACAACCAGTGGAACGCCAAACCTCTAACCGATGAGGAGATTGCCGAGTTCAAAAAGAAACAGAAAGAGACCGGCATCAGACCAGTAGTAGCTCACAATTCTTACTTAATAAACGTCGCCTCGCCGGACAAAGCCTTAGCCAAAAAATCTATGGAGGCCATGCTGATCGAACTGCAGAGATGCGAACAGTTAGGAGTGCCGATCTTGGTCATGCACCCCGGCTCGCACGTCGGAACAGGAGAAAAGGAGGGAATCAAAAGAATTGCTGAGGCTATCGACTGGCTGCAAGAGAAAACTGAGAGATTCAAAGTTCGGATTGCTTTGGAGACTACTGCCGGACAGGGAAGCAATTTGGGCCACAGGTTTGAGCAGATAGCGGAGATAATCGATTTGGCTGAAGACAAAACCAGAGTAGCAGTATGTCTGGATACCTGCCACATCTTTGCCGCGGGATATGATTTTCGGACCGAAAGTGGATATAAGAAAACTATGAATGAGTTCGACAAAACTATTGGTCTGAAGCGACTGAAGGCCATTCACTTCAATGACTCAGTCAAAGATTTAGGCTCCAGAGTCGACCGACATGCCCATATCGGACAAGGCAAAATCGGCAAGACCGGGTTCGGATTTTTTATGAATGATAAGAGGCTGGAGGACATCCCCAAATTGCTGGAGACCCCTAAGGATAAAGAGGGAAAATTCGACCGGATGAATCTGGCCACCTTGAGAAAATTGGTGAAAAACTAGTCGACTACCGTCTCAAAAACTTGAAAGATTGCGTATTTTATAATAGCCGACAGAGGATTCTGCGGCTTTTTGTATGAAGAAAGAGATGGGGAAGAGATCCCCACCTACACCGGTTCGTTAAAAAGGCAAGATGAATAGTATAATATTAAGGTTATGAGAGCAGCAGCCTCAATGGCGCTGATGTTTTTGAGCTATTTCTGTGCTTCAGGAGCTCAAATAGTCAGCCTGGAAATCGAGATTCAGGAAGCCTGGCAGGATAAACCCCAAAGCTACATCATTGCCGACTATGAAAAAGTGAATCTGATCATAGGAGAGGAAAACCAGGTCTTCTTGGGGAGTACCAGTATGCTGCTTAGGCCCTTTTTAACCGACTTCAGCACCCTTCAAATCCGGGCCGATTTTTACGGCCTGCCGCCTAATATCCAACCCGTTTTCAAACAGATTACCCTTCGGAAAAACCAAGTGCTGGAGATTCTGGAAAGCTCTGGTAAACCGGGCCGGATCTATAAGATAATTTTCAAAAACTGGGAAGTCTCTAAACAGGAGATTACCTGTCTGGAGAATACATATGATACCAGCCTGTGGGCCAGCGACTTCTCGGTGCATTTCAATTTTCACTACATTAAACACTCCTTGGCGGATTATCTCTGGAATTATAACCAGGGTTATCTGGAAAGTGAGTTTGACAGAATCAGAAAGTTTTATGATGTCTATCCCCTGACCAAGTTGGAATTTTACTATCATCACTGTCTTTATCCTAAGCTAAATTGGAACCAAGACCTGGGAATAGCCTTGTTCCCAGCCAAAAAGGAAGTCCGCATCCTTTTCGGCCCGGAGACCAATACTCTGGATTCTCCCCATCTGCATATTTTCATGCTCCTAAACCAGTGGGGATATGCGCCCCTTTTTATGACCTATGGTCTGTCCGGATTTTTTACCCTGAATCACTATTACACCAAAAAAAGTCTGGAACAAAAAAAGTTAATTCCCTTAGACAGCCTTTTTTCTTCTGCCAGCTTCCGGCGCCAAGACCAGGAGGCTGCCTACTTTCAAGCCGCCTCTTGGGTGAGATATTTGATGGAGAGATTCAGCCCGGAAAAAGTCATCGCCTTTTATAAGGAGGTCTCTGAGATCAACGTACGAGGGCTGACTGAAAGATACTTCGGGAAAATCGAGCAGCTAGAAGCGGACTGGTTAGATTACCTGAAAAAATACTGGCCGGCGGAGGGAGACCTGCATTTTTTTGCTAAACTTTCTACTGCCCTGAGAAAATATAAGGAGGCCTTAATTCTTTATCAAGACTTGGACCGCGATTTTCCAGAACACCAGACTTCTGTCGATCTAGGCCAGGCCTATTATTTGTTAGGAGACTACTTTCAGGCGGTGATTAACTACCAGAAGTGGGTCAGCCAGGATAGTCTGAATCCTGATAGGCGCTATGCGCTA
>Ga0209323_10002847_pt1 | contig 11519 bp, 10 predicted proteins | sample Rifsed19ft2_FD_184014 | JGI IMG/M metagenome (GOLD analysis project Ga0209323, IMG submission 184014) | Soil microbial communities from Rifle, Colorado, USA - sediment 19ft 2 (version 2) | ecosystem: Environmental > Terrestrial > Deep subsurface > Rock core/Sediment | place: Rifle, Colorado...
CCCGCCGTGGTTTACGCCAATCTCCGCGATGATATAGGGGCGAGTGTCCGGGCCTATCTCCCGGCTTTTTATCTTCATCCTGTTCAAGGGTTGCTTCTCCTTTCAAGCAGTTCCATTATCCTGCCCATTACCTGGCGTTTGCCGCCCCGCAAGTCTATCTTCTCGAGGCGCTCGCGCATCATCTTCCTCAAGCCGTTGTCCACAAGTATCTTTTTTACCATGCCTGAGAGGTCTTCGTCCTTGAGTTCGTGCCTGATGCCGAGGTTTATGATCCCGTTTTCGCTGTTGGCGAAAGTGTGCGTCGTCTCCCTCAGGTTCTGGCATATGACGACCATCGGGACCCTCAGTGAAGCGAGCTCAAAGACTGTCCTTCCGGCTGAGGTGATGGCAAGGTCAGCCTTTGACATGTAGTCGCTTATCCTCGGGGTCGAGCTTATGACGGTCACATTGGTGAAGCCCTTTTCCTTGATAAGCCTGTCAAGGCTATCGCGGTGCTGATAGCCGAGCCCGAGAATTATGTCGGCCTCTATGCCTGCTTTGAGCAGCTCCGGGCCTACGACCTTGAGAGTCCTGCCGGTAAGGTCAGCTTCATCAACGCCGCCAAAGAGAAGAATGACCCTCTTGACCTCGCCTTCGGGTTCACGCTCCGGGGCATTGAGAAACTCGTCGCGCAGGCAGAAATACTTCGGCCCGACGAGTATGCGCGGGTTAGGCACCTGGTGGGGGTAGAGCGCGTTTATGGCCAGGTCAGCCACTTCGGCCCCAAGACCCATGTCCTCGAAGTTGACCGTGAGCACGCCCGCCTTCCTGAGCGCGACGATATAGTCGGCGTTGGTGTCGAGTATGTCGTTTATGACCATGTCGGGCTTCAAGGCAAGGACGCTTTCCAGCCTCTTGCCGTCAGGGCATGTCTCGACCCTGTAGTTTTGTCTGGATATGGCTTCGATGGCAAGGCAGTCCTGCTCGCAGCACAGGAAGACTACTTCGTGGCGGGTAAGCTCGTGGGCCACGAGAAGAGCCCTGAACGCATGCCCCAGGCCGGTCTTGCTGCTGCCGATGACCGTTATTACTATTTTTTTTCTGCTGAGTATGTTCTCGCAGAGCCACAGGTCGTTGTATGTGTCTATGTCGATGCTCTTGTCTTTGTCCACTAGGAATATGGAGACATTGCCGGAGATGCGCGTACCCGTGTCGATGACATGCCTTTTGCACCCGATGATGGCCCCGGTTTCACGAAAGGCCGCCGGGAGGAGCTGCCTGTTGACCCTCGCGGTGTACTCGGGGGCAAGCCCGTCCTTTGTTTCGACCCACCGGAGGTGCCTGTCGTCTGTTACCGACAGGATGGTGTCAGTGCCGTTGGAGGCAAGGGTGGCTATGGCGCTGTCAATCTCCGCGCTTGTTATGAGAGGGGAGGTCGGCTGGACTGTTATTATGACGGCGTAACGCTCGCCCCAACGCGCTTCGCATTCTTTTACGGCATGAATTATGACAGGGTCAAGCGGGGTAGAGTCGGCCGCGAGCTCGCCTGAACGGCGTATGACTTCAGCGCCGTACCTCAGCGAGAAAAGCTCTATCTCGTCGTCATCGGTCGTGACGACTACCCTTGGGGTCGAAGCCGCCTTCGCGCCCAGAGCCGCCTTTATGGAATAGGAGATAAGCGGCTGGCCAAGAAGGGGGCGGAGGTTCTTTCTCGGAATCCCTTTTGACCCGCCCCTGGCGGGGATGACTATCAGTGTTTTTTCCGGCATCGACGGCTGTCTCGCTTCCGTTCAGGAGTTATAAGGGGCTTAAGCCTTGCAGCCCACGCTTTCCATCAGCTTCCTGTGAAATTTGATATTGCTGTCCAGTTCCTTGTTCGCGCCCAAAAGGTGCTCCTGGTGCATCACGACCTGTATTTCAGGGTAAAGCAGCTTTACATAATAAAGCCCGCCGGTCCTGCACCCGTGCAGCACAAGGTTGTGCTTATCCCTGATGCCGTTCACATACTCTTCGATGGATACCCGTTGGCCCAAGACCTCGACCCGTTCAATGTGTTTTCTGAACGCGTCAACGGTCTCCGCGAACTTATCCCCCGATTCCCTGGGGTGCGGCTTCACGAACAGCTCTTCGGTCATCTTTGATATAGCCGCTGCGCACCCGTCGATGTACCTGAACCAGAGCTCCGGGCTTATTGTCCTGGCTTCTACCAGGACCTCGGAAAGGAAAATATGCGTTTTCTTGCCGAGAAAGGCGCTTTGAGCGCTTTGCGCCGCGTCTGCCAGCCCTTGCATGTCCAGGACGGTAAGGGGTCTTGAGTATTCGGTGCGTTCCTGCCGGAAAGATTCGTCTGAAAGGCCGACATAGTGGTCTGCCAGAGAACCGCGAAAACCGTTCGCGTTGAAGTAGTTGCCCGAAAACAATAACCTGTAGGCCTGTTTTTTTAAAAACTTCCACGGGCGTCGTTCCCGGTGCTCTTCTCTGTCTCTGAGGCTTCCGAGCCCGTCCTCGTACATGACAAGCTTCAGCTTTTTCGCGCTCTTTTTCAGGCAGCATATGGCGAACTGGTACTCGAACCCATCGTCGTTAGGGTAAAACAGGGCTATCGGCTTGTCCGTGACCTTGTTTTCAGCGAGCAGTTTTTCAAGGCTTTTGCGGATGTGCCTCAAGAGAGTTATTTTTTTCAAGAAGGAATTCCTGAGTTTCGAATCAACGCGAATGGTCTGCCAGTCGCCCTTGTTCTCGGTCCTGGAAAAGACCAGCGTAAGGTCAAGCGGCGTCATCTGCTGCTTTATGATGTCCTTCATCAGCAGGTGGAAGTTGGTGCTGCCCAGAAAGACCTTGAAATAGCCGTCAAGGTCCCTGGCTTTTTTAAGTGGCTGCTTCGCCTGTTTTTTCATTGTTTGCGCTTGGGCTGCTGAGGTTTTTTTGTTATGGCAACCCCGCGGACCCGTTTGAAAAAGAGGGGTTCAGGCCCTGCGTATTTTAACATGGTAAACACTGAATGCTCAAGATTTCTTCATATTCGGGCCATGGCCGACCTTGCGAAGAGCTTCACTAAGGATTCTCGCGGCCTGAAAATAAAAAAGGCCAGCTGAAAAACCAGCTGGCCTTTTACTGGGGGAAGGGGGTTCGAAGGTCTCTGCTCGGGCCTCCCGGCAGGCTTTTTCCTCGCACTTGCTCGGCTTCCATTCCTCGCCATCCCTGGCTCGTCATTGCAGTCCCACGCCTGAACTTCCGGACGCACTGGAGGAAGGGGACTCGAAGGTCTCCGCTTGGGCCTCCCGGCCCTGCGCTCTGACCCGCGTTTGCTCGCTTCCGGCCCGCCTCCCGGCAGGCCTTTTCCTCGCACCTGCTCGGCGCTCGCAACTGTTCTCGTCCCGATGTCAGCATGAAATTAAAAAAGCCGACCATTTAGGCCGGCTTTTTTTAATTTGGTGCCGAAGGGGGGACTCGAACCCCCACGGGTTTCCCCACTACCCCCTCAAGATAGCGTGTCTGCCAATTCCACCACTTCGGCGTGTAAACAGAGGGGTAAGAAAAGCCTGCGCCATAGCGCAGGCCGTTGACTAAACTAACATGAACCTTTTTGCCAGTCAAGAGGATTCCGGTTGAAATCCTCTTATTTCGCAGGCACCACGGGCGCTCCAGGAACTGTTGAAGGTGCGCTCGGCGGGACGGCCGGCGCCGCAGGGGCCGGGGCCGTTGCAGACGGCACATCCTGCATTATCGATTCAGTCCTCTGCCTCGTCGACATGTATGTAAGCGTGATCGAGGTGATCATGAAAATGGCCGCGCAGCCGTAAGTCACCTTGGCAAGCAGGGTCGCGGGACCCGCGCTCCCGAAGATGGTCTGCGAAGAAGATGAAGAGCCGCCAAAGGTCGAACCTATGGATGCGCCTTTTCCGGCCTGAAGGAGCACGGCCGCTATTATGACCAGGCTCACCAGGACATGAATGACTAGAATCAGGGTAAACATTGAACTCCTCCGGAATATGAGAGCCCCTGTCCGGGGCAGATGGCATCAATACCGCAAAACAGATATTTTACATATTGGCGGCGAAAAAGCAAGGGGAAAACAGGGCCTTTCCATAGAGGGCGTATGGCGGCGCGGGAGGTCAGACGGGCTGGAACTTTATTATCCTGGCGAATTCTTCGGCCTTGAGGCTCGCCCCGCCTACCAGGGCGCCGTCTATGTTGGGCTGGGCCATAAGTTCGTCTATGTTGTCTGATTTTACGGAGCCGCCGTAGATTATGCGCCCGTCTTTTACGGTTTCGGTGTCGAAAAGCTCGTACAGGAGTTCCCGTATGGAGTTGTGCACCTCTTCGGCCTGCTGCGGGCTGGCAGTCCTTCCGGTGCCGATGGCCCAGATGGGCTCGTAGGCAACCGTGATGTCCCGCATGGCGGAGCCGGTAAGCCCCGCTAGGGCCTTCGTGACCTGAGACCTGACCTTCGCGAGGGTCTTGCTATTTTCACGGTCTTCGAGGCTCTCGCCTACGCACACAATGGGCTTCAAGCCGTGCCTCAGGGCCGCCATGACCTTTTTGTTTACAGCCTCGTCGGTCTCCCCGAAGAATTGGCGGCGCTCGGAATGTCCGATTATCACGAACTTGCAACCGACAGAGACGAGCATCTCACCGGATATCTCGCCGGTATAGGCTCCGCTTTTTTCCCAGAAGATGTCCTGGGCGCTGAGGTCGATGTGGCTGTCCGCGAGAAGATGGCTCAAGTGGTGTATGGCCGTGAAGGGAGGCGCGATGACGCAATCGACCTGCGTGTGCCCTTTGACAAGTTCGCGGAGCTTCAATACCAGGTCAACGCCCTGGTTAAGGTCGGTGTTCATTTTCCAATTTCCGGCAATGAGCGGTCGCATTCAGGTTCCGGTTAGCCGCGCTCAAGAGAGTCGGCTCAGCTGAGATGGGTCGGTCGTAAGTAAGTCACGAATTTATAAGGGAAAAACAGGGCGCTTAGCCCGGGTAAATCAGTTCGCGGCTTTTTGCCTGTCCTTTTTGCGCCTCAGGGCGGCAATTCCGGGCAGCTCCGAGCCCTTGAGGAGTTCGAGGAACGCCCCTCCGCCCGTGGATATGTAGCTCATCTTGGCGTACTCTCCGGCCCTGTGTACCGCCACGTCCGTGTCCCCTCCGCCCACGATGGTGAGGGCGAAGCTGTTGGCCACGCTCGTCACAAGGGCGAAGGTCCCGCGGCTGAAGGCGTCTATCTCAAAGACCCCCATGGGGCCGTTCCAGATGATGGTCTTGGCGTTCTAGATGGCTTCCGTAAACAGGGTCACAGTTGCCGGGCCTATGTCCAGGGCCATCCAGCCCTTTGGTATTTCCTGATAGGTCACGACCTTTGTCTCCGCGTCTCCGGCGAACCTGTCGGCTACTACGAAGTCAACGGGCAGATAGAGCTTTATGCCATTTTTCTTTGCTTTTTCAATGACTTCCCTTGCAGTTTCAAGGACTTCGTCCTCGGCGAACGAGCTTCCTACCTCATAGCCCAGGGCCTTGAAAAAGGTAACGGCCATGCCGCCGCCTATGACGAGCTTGTCGACGCGGTCGCACAGCGACAGAAGCACGCCGACCTTGTCGGAGACCTTCTTGCCGCCGATTATCGCCACAAGGGGCCTTGTCGGCTTCTCCATGGCCATGCCGAAATAAGTGAGCTCTTTTTTCATGAGGAACCCGGCGCCGGTTTCCTTGACATGGCCGGTTATGGCCACATTCGAGGCGTGGGCCCTGTGGGCCATCGCAAAGGCGTCGTCTATATAGACATCCGCCAGCTCGGCAAGCTGCTTGCCGAATTCTTCTACATTTTTTTCCTCTTCGGGGTGGAACCTGAGGTTTTCAAGGAGTACGACATCGCCGGGCTTCATGTTGTCGACGATCTTCTTTGTCTCCGCTCCCACGCAATCCGGGGCAAGGACAACTTCCTTTTCAAGGAGCCTGCCGAGCCTTTTGGCCACAGGGGCAAGGCTCATCTCAGGAACCCTCTTGCCTTTGGGCCTGCCCAGGTGAGAGGCCAGGATTACCTTCGCGTTCTCGTCAAGGGCGTAGTTTATCGTGGACAGTACGCCCCTTATCCTGGTGTCGTCGGTTATATTCTGGTTTTCGTCCAGGGGGACATTGAAGTCGACCCTGATGAAGACCTTCTTGCCTTTAAGATTTATCTCGTCCATGTACTTAAGGCCCTGGTTCAATATCCACCTCCGGTAAGCCGTGTGGGCGACATTCCCTTGTCTTTGTCTTAAAAATTGCTATTTTTCCTGATCTCTGCGTCAGGGCGTAAATAAAAATGCTCACATATTGTCATATATGCTCCGCTTTTTATTTCCGCCCTTCCTTGACCTCAGAAAAAATATCTAATTTTTAGAGATGCTTGATATTTTTCCTGAATCTCTTCGTTAGGTTGAAAATAAAAATGCTCACATATTGTCATATATGCTCCGCTTTTTATTTCCGCCCTTCCTCGACCTCAGAAAAAATATCTAATTTTTACGGTCATCCTTGACTTTTCGACGGCCTGCGGTTTTTTACAGCCCCTTCTGGGCCATGTAGAGCACCACATCCCTCATCCTGGAAGAGAAGCCCCATTCGTTGTCATACCAGGCGAGCACCTTGACCATATTGCCGCCTATGACCTTCGTGGAAGGCGCGTCGAAGATGGAGGAATGGGGGTTGCCCTTGAAATCGACCGATACAAGCAGCTCATCGACATATTCGAGCACGCCCTTGAGCTTTCCGTCGGCAGCGGCCTTGAAAGCCGCGTTTATCTCCTCGGCGGTCCCGGGCTTTGAGAGCTCGGCCGTGAGGTCAACGACTGACACTGTCGGCACAGGCACCCTTACGGCCATGCCGTCGAGCTTGCCCTTGAGCTCGGGAAGCACCAGGGATACGGCCTTTGCCGCGCCCGTTGAGGTCGGTATCATGGAAAGGGCCGCGGCCCTTGCCCTTCTAAGGTCCTTGTGCGGCAGGTCGAGTATCTTCTGGTCATTAGTATAGGCGTGGACCGTGGTCATCAGGCCCTTTACAATGCCGAAGTTGTCGTTCAAGACCTTCGCCACCGGCGCAAGGCAGTTGGTCGTGCAGGAAGCGTTTGATATTATTGAATGTTTCTTGGGGTCATAGTTCTCATGGTTGACCCCGAGGCATATGGTTATGTCCTCGTCCTTGGCAGGGGCGGATATGAGAACTTTCTTAGCGCCCGCAGCCAGGTGCAGCTCAGCCTTCTCCCTGTTAGTGAACAGGCCCGTGCACTCGAGGGCGATATCGATATTCAGTTCCTTCCAGGGCAGCTTTGCCGGGTCCTTTTCGGCGGTGATCTTTATTTCCTTGCCGTTCAGGATTATCGAATTGCCTTTTACCGATACTTCGGCGGGTATCTTGCCGAATATCGAATCGTACTTCAGGAGGTGGGCAAGGGTCGGGGCGTCGGTCACATCGTTTATGCAGACGAACTCGATCTTGTCGAGGCTCCCGAGGGAGGCCCTGAGAATGTTTCTCCCTATGCGGCCAAAACCGTTAATCGCAACCCTTACCATTTATATCCCTCCGTAGCCGTATTTTTCTACCCCAAGGGGTAAGTTCTGGAAAAAATAAGCAGTTATTCTAATGCAAGCAGAAGGCCATGTCAACCGGGGCAAAGATTTTTTCAACCCTGGCGCACATCAGCTTTGAGAGCCGTTAAAAACCGTAACGCCTCAATTCGGTTTGCATTTCCTTGAGACTCATCTGTCCTGGCGCCGTGCTCCCGGTGATCGAGCCGTAGGTTATAAGGGAGCCGAGCATCGGAAAAAACACTCTTGACGGCTTGCCGAGAGGGCCCATGCCGATGACGATCAGATTGTCATCGGAGCATAACAGCCCGGCAAGCCGTTTCAAGTCGTCCTGTGTTTTGACCATTGAGGCAATCTTGACTATGTCGCCTCCGGCTTTACGGGCCGACTCGATGATTTTGTTGAGTTTTTTATCCCCTGGCGTGGATTCGAAGTCGTGGTGGGAGACAATAACCCTTTTTTTTGCCCTTTTCGCAAAGTTTACCACATTTTTTCGAATCCCGCTTGAGCTGAGCTCAATATCTACGAGGTCGGCAAAAGGAATAAGGGCGTGATACAAGTCGGCTCTTTCCCTGTCGGGAATTTCCGCCTGGCCGCCTTCCCTTGTGCTCCTTATAGTCAGGAGTATCGGCAACTTGGTAATTTTCTTTAATTTTTCAAAAGAGGCCAGCAGCCGTCCAGGCTGGGTCGCCGTGAAGGTGTCAACCCTGAGCTCAAGAAGGCCTGCCCCAAGGGAGGCGGCTTTTTTGATGGCCCCGGCGTTCACTCCGCCGGTTATGACGGCGGCTATAAGGGGGGGATTTCCCACGGCACCTGTCTTTATCCGGACTGACCCGGCCCTGCCGGAAGGTTTTCTCATAGCTAGCGCCGCAGGTTTCGGGGAATTTTCGACAATATAACTTGTACTTAAACAGGCCTCAAAAGTCAAGGAAAGACTTGGGATGGGAGATTCGCGTTAATTTAAAATTATTTAATAAAACGGTTCTTGTAATTTAATGTTCATGCCGCATAATGGTTTTGCGAGTGGTTGAACCTTTTCTCTCCTTTCTACAATAGATGTTTATAGCTTGAACTCAGGGGGTGCCACGGGGTATAATTCCGGAGAGCACCCCCCGTGTTTGCTTTCAGGCGCGTGGGCTGATTGCCCGCGCTTTGGATGTTGGATGGCGGGTGAAGCGAGCGGAATGAAGGCGCAAAAGCCTTTCGCTTCAAAAAGCGGCTTGCCGCGCAATCACTTGCTGGACCTTCATATCGTACTTTCAAGAGGTGTGGAATGGGTGGAGTAGGAGCGATAGTCGGCGTATTCCTGTTGTTTTCACTGGCTCTCTCATGGGTATCCGGAGACAAGGAAAAGACGCGCCTTGAAGACGCGATAAAGGAGAAGTCAACGGTAGAGCAGAAGCTCGAAACTGACCTCACCACAGCTAAATCAAAGTCAGTCAAGGACGCAGAGGCCTTCAAGGAGCTGGAAGACAAGCTCAAGGCCGAACTGAACGAGAAGAAAAAGCTTGAACGCGCCCTGGCCTTCGAGGAAAGGCAGAGAAGGATCGCCGAGAAGGAAGGCATGACGGTCGACCTCGAGAAAGAGCGCGAGAAGATGAGGGCTGAAATAGAGTCCAAGACCCGCCAGGAAATATCCGACCTCGAATCAAAGCTCGTTGCCGTGCAGGAGGCCAAGGCCCGCAGTGAAGCCGAGATGAAGCTCAAGATCGAGGAAGAGGCCAGGAAGAGGGCCGAGGAAGCCTGGACACAGGCTGAGCTTGCCAGGTCAAAGGCTGAGGAAGCGAACGCGAAGAGCCTTGAGCTGGAAAAAAAACTGGTTGAACTTGAGACGGCCGGCCAGTCCATGCAGGCATCCATAAAAGAACAGGAAGCCGCGCGCAAGGCCGCGGAGATCAAGCTCGTGGCCGAGACCGAGGCAAGAGAAGACCTCGAGGCAAGGCTTGTTGAGGCTGAGCAGTCGCTTGTGGCCGCCAAATCCACGATGGACGGCGTCAAGGAGGTCACAGTTTCTCAGGCCGGGCTTGCCAGCCCCGCGGAAATTGAGGCAGCCAGGGCGGAAGCGGCCGTGGCCAGGGCCGAGGCCGCTTCGGCAGCCCTTATCATAGCGGAGCTTGAAAAGTCCAGGGACGAGGCCCGCAAAAAAGTCTCCGAGAGCACAGGGGCGATAGCGGGGCTTGAAAAAGAGATAGCGAGGCTTAACAGCGAGCGTGACCTTATAGGGAAAGAAGCTGCCGAGAGGGCGGCCGTAAGCGCTTCTCTCAAAGGCGACCTTGACGCGACGAAGGCCCGGGAAGCAGCCCTTCGAGCCGAATTGGAATCAAAGCCCATAATAATGAACCCCAGCCTCATGGCGAGCAAGGCCGGGGAAAGGGATGAGCTTTCCAGGAGGGTAGTTGACCTCGAAGGCAAACTTACCCTGGCCGAAGAGTCCAGGAAAAAGCTTGAAGAGTCTTCAAGGTCCGAGCTGGACTCTCTGAAGTCGCGTACCGAGGAACTCCTGGCCCGGAACAAGGACCTTGAGGGCCAGTTGAGGGATACCAATGGCTCGCTTGCCAGAGCTGAGGCGGCAAGTGAGATGGCCAGGGACCTCATCGCCAAGAACACCGAACTCGAGCAGAAGCTCAAAGAGGCCGGCCTTGTGAACCTTCAGGGCAAGGCCGCCAGCTATGTGGCTCAGAAGCTTATAGAAAAGAATACCGAGCTGGAGATGAGGGTTAAGCAGGCTGAGCTGTCCCTGGTGCAATCCGAGGCAGCCAGGGGCCAGGCAGAGACGGTAGCCAGGCAGAACCGTGAGCTGGTCTCGAAGCTCAGGGATGCCGAGGTGACGCTCGCCAGGAGCCAGGCAACCGCACCCCTTATCGAAACTCTCAGCCAGAGGAACGCGGAGCTGGAGACGAGGATAAAGGCGACCAACGAGGCCCTGGCCCAGGCAGACGCAGCCAGGTTCATGGTCGAGGAGCTTGACGCGAAGAACAGGGAGCTCGAAAAGAAGCTTGTCGCGGAAGCTGCCAGGCAGGGCGTGGAACCCAAGGCCCTCGAAGAGTTCAAGGCAGCCAGGCTGGAGATAGACGCCAAGCTCAAGCAGGCGGCCCGGGTCAGAAGCTCTCTTGAAGCGCGTCTTCATGACGCGGAGCTGGCGAAGTCGGCAGGAGAGGCGGCAATAAATGAGATGAGCGTTGCCGGAGAGGCGACAAAAGCCAGGCTCGAGCAGGAGACTTCCGCCAGAGCGGCTCTCGAAGCCCAGCTCCGGGAGGCCATTCTGGCCATGAAGTCCGGAGATTCTTCCATAAAGGCCATCCAGTCCGCAAAGCAGGAGATGGAGGCCAAGCTTGCCGAGGAACGGGAATCCAGGCGAGTGCTTGAGGCGAGGCTACATGATGTCGAGACTTCGGATGGCGCAAGCAAGGCGGCTGTAAAGGAACTTCAGGACACCCTGAAGGAGACCGAAGAGAAGCTGACGAACGAGACGAACGCGAGAAAGGAACTTGAAATCGAGATCACAAGGCTCAGCAGGGAGACAGATACCCTCAGGAAGGCAGGATTGGACCTGGCGAGCATGACAGACCTCCAGCTTCAGTTCGCCAGCCTCAAGATCAAAATATCTGAAAAGCTCAAGAACGGGGAGATAGAGCCTGCTGATGTCATAAAATTCATGAAGGTCGATGATGTCCTTGGCTTTTATATCGTGAAAAAGGGAGATACCCTCTGGAAGATAGCGAAAAAAGGGGATGTATACGGTAACGCTTATATGTGGCCGCTCCTTTACAGGTATAACATCACAAGGATGAAGAACCCGGACAAGATAGAGCCTGAGGACATACTCATCGTCATAAAAGACGCGAGCCTCAGGGAGACCAGGGACGCCATACGCAAGGCAAAGAGCAGGGGCGACTGGAGAAAGTGGACGGACGGCGACCGCAGGAACTGGATAGAGAACTGGGTAAATTAAGCGTAACCGGGATAGGCAGTAAAAACGGGGGGGGG
>Ga0209323_10002853_pt1 | contig 11502 bp, 8 predicted proteins | sample Rifsed19ft2_FD_184014 | JGI IMG/M metagenome (GOLD analysis project Ga0209323, IMG submission 184014) | Soil microbial communities from Rifle, Colorado, USA - sediment 19ft 2 (version 2) | ecosystem: Environmental > Terrestrial > Deep subsurface > Rock core/Sediment | place: Rifle, Colorado...
GTCTCTTTTTTCCCCTGAGTGCTAAAAGTCGCCCATATTCTCGTAGCGCATGAGGCAGGTCGTTTTTAAGCCATCGGGCGGTTTTAATGGCACGTCTGGCGACGACCTCGGCACGACGCAGCAGATGTCTCCGTTTCCAGGGTGCGTATTGGTTTTGCGACTCGGCTTGACAGCGTAACGCAGCGGCCAGCCAGGAAAGATTCGGCGCAACATAGGCATTCATCACACCTGCCCGTTTGGCAATTCCCAGAGCTCCTTCGAATCGATGCGCCGCCGCTTCATAATCGCCCTTGGCCATCAGTTGGACGCCCTCCGCGAGAAAGACCTGTGCCGTTCCCTGAGCGTCCCGAAGCGTGTGTTCCAATTCCTTTTTAATAATTTCATCGGGAATCTTACCTCCTGTGGATAGTGCCCAGAGATCGAGACTAATCCCGGACGCTTGTTCGTCGCCAAGCTCTAGGCCGGTTTTATGTATCAGTTGGGCCTCATGGACGGCACTTCGGAGGTCACCCATGCGGTAGAACGAAGCAGCCATCTGATACCGGGCCATGTTCAATTCCCAATAATCACCCGTCCTTTGCAACAAGCGAATGGCCTCTCGGGATTTTTCCACGCACTCCGTGAATCGAGAGGCCGCGTAAAGCAAAATGCTATAGAAGTTCAGGGATTGCCCCTGCCCCCATAGATCGCCGAAGGATCTGCGCAGCAACAGTGACTTCTCGGCATAGCGGATACCTCGGCTATAATAATTAATAAGGGACATCACCGGCGCATGCTCGGAATAAGCTTGTGACAATTCGGCAGTGGGTGGATGTCGTTCCGCGAGGTTCATTTCGCGCAGGTGAGCCCAAAGCGTCTGGAATTTGCCGCGCACATACCAATACCCATGTGCCAAGCGGCTATAGAGTCGGAATCCAAGCAGTTCCTCTTCGGAAGGAGGCTCTTTCAGGCGTCCAACAAACAGAGAAGGAAACAGGGTATGGAAAACTTGAACTATGAGTTCCCAGACGACCATGAAAACAAAGATAATCGTGTGTCGGGGCACGTTTTTTCCCAGCATGCTAAGTGCATCTTCGAGGGCCAATGTGGCGCTTTCCTTGTCACCACGTTTGAATGCCAATTCCCCCAGTTTGCCACGGATCTGGGCCTGAGCCAACTTTCCCTCCGCCAACAAAGCGGCTTCGGCAAATAGCGCGGCCGCTTCGTCGTAACGTCCGCGCAACAACAGAACGTCGCCTAGCCCTTCCGCAATCGAGTAACGCGTGGATCGATCAGCGGAATGCGCGCCGCGTTGGGCAATACGATATTGTTGTTCGGCTACCTCCAATGAATGTTGAGACCTTGCTTGCTTCGCGGCGATAAGCGCCGGTTGCAGTGCTTGCTCGCTGTGACCCGCAGCATCAAAGTGATAAGCCAAATCAAACATCCGGTCGGGGAAATCCTTCTGCAATAAAAGAGCGATGCGATGATGCAATTCGCGGCGATCTTTGTCGGAAAGATATTCCAGCAAAGATGAACGAATTTTATCATGCACAAAGGTGCAACTTATCCTGTCCGGCTGAATCCACACAAAATGGCGATCTCGCGCTTTATCCAGGGCGGCGATCGCTTGCGCAGAAGATTGCCCGACGAGTTTCGCCGCGAACGGCAAATCGAACTCTTTGCCTAAAATGGCCCCTACTCCGAGTAAATCGATTGTAGGCTGAGGCAATAGTGATATGCGGCGGGACAAGAAGCTGCCGGCCCAGTTCGATGAATGCAGATCGGTCATGGCCAGGGGTTCGACGCGCCAGCCGTTGGGTTCGGCAACCAGGGCCCCTGATTCAACCATTCCGCGCAGCACCGCGGTGGCCATAAATGGACTGCCCTCGGAATGCGCGGTAATTACATCGATGGCTTCCTCCGGCAAGGGACCCGCCATCGATTCCAAAAGATGCTTCAAATCTTCCGAACCAAAGGGTTCCAGACGCAAAGACATCGTCGGGCGTATACGGCGCAGCAAATGATCTGCAAAAACTTCCTCCGAGCGGAAACCAACAATGAGCATTACGTAGTATTCGTTGCGAGCGTCTTCATTGTGGATCGATTGCCAATATGCGATAAGTTTGGCAGTTAACTCATCGGCCCATTGACAATCGTCCATCACGATCATAACAGGCTGCTGTTGGGTCCCTAATGCATAGAGGAAGTGCGCTAATGCTTGAATGCTTCGGGTTTCACCGAACGCTTCCGGACCCAACGAATTGGAGATTTGCCAGTTCAGGGCATCAGCCAATTCGGGAATTGCCGCAATCACGGCATCGCAATGCTCTCCGAGTTGGGTGTGGACTCGAAGAGCCAGTGTCTCGTCGGAACGCCCAGCCTCAATAAACTGATTAACTACGCCGGTAAGCACTTGGAAAGGCCGCAGGCCGACTTGCTCGGAGCCTTGACCGTGGAACACTCGCATCCCTTTTTGCGCGCCGCGCAAGGCAACTTCTTCAAGCAACCTGGTCTTGCCGCCGCCGGATTCACTCTCCACGATCACCAGCGACCCTCGCCCCTCGCAAGCAAGCCGAATTTGTGCTTCCAATTGTTCGAGCTCAGGGAAGCGTCCTACAAAAGCCGGCTCCGTGAGAGTGGGACGACGATCGCGTGAGCCCACAACCAAGGATGGCTCCCGCTCTCCACGATTCAATGCATCGCTTATGCCCTGCAGATCGACTAGTACGGCTTCGGCGGATTGGTACCGGTCGCGAGGGTCCTTGCGCAACAACCGCTGAACGAGTTCGTCCAAAGCGCGGGGAACGTCCGCCCGAAGACTCCTTAACTCCGGCGCATGAGCCGTCATGTGTTGAAGCAGAATTTCGCCAACAGTGCCTCCTTGATAAGGAGGACTTCCGACGAGACATTCAAAAAGCAGCACTCCCGCCGAGTAGAGTTCCGAGGGCGCACCCACGTCATAGTCTAGCGAACCGGCTTGTTCAGGAGACCAGTAGAGAGCCTCTTCCAAGCTTTGTGAGTCCACGGAGATTTCCCTTAGCATGCTATAGGCCAGGTCAAAATTAATCAAAACAGCCCTGGTCAGCGGCTCTTTTTCTTCAACTATGACATTGCGAGGCCGGATATCGCCATGCAGCATCCGGAGATGGTGGACTTCCTTTAAAGCGGAAAACAAACATTTCCCAATCGTCAAAGCATCAATCAGTCCGATTCGCCCCTGGTCCAAACGCGCCCACAGAGTAATGCCTGGAATAAATGGATAAATCAGATACAGCCAATTTGCCTCTTGTTTCACGTCCAGCAAGCGAGCCAAATAGGTGCCTTTTACCTCGCGCAGAGCTGCGACTGCATATTCTAATCGCATCGCTGTCCCGCCAGAAACCGACTGGTCAGGCAATGCCTTTACAATCACCAACTCGTCACGCGTCTTGTCGACCGCAAGTAGCCTCTCGACGCCTTGCCTCTTATCAAGCGATCGCAATACCTGATAACGATTCCCGACAAGTATGCCGATATGGGGACTTGTTGGCGACAGATCGTCCGGCTCCACAGAGATGTTATTTGATATGGTCCGGCTCATGGATCGTCCGCATATTAAGTCAGATTCTCCTGAAATCTAGCATTTTCTCTATATGTTCCAACAAGTTATGGCCGATGTTCGCCCAGACAATTTTATGTTCCCGCGAAAACTCTACCCGCTGAGAATGACTATAGGGAATATGCAGTTTATGAGGAGTCTTCGTGCTTATTTGCGTTGTTAATTCACAACATGAGATGACGAAATGTTGACACTTGCGGATTTTTTGGTAAATTAAGACTCATGATTTGGCTCTCAATTAACGACTTTTCTAGCTCGATAAACAGAGCTCTTTGTTAATTACCTAAGCAATACATGTAGTGATTTGCCAGATAATAACTATGCATTGACCATATAATTCCCCCCAAAATTAAACGGAAGGTCGGTTATGGCGATCGGACAATGTGAGATGCTCGACGCGAATCCACTTTCCCCAGATCAATGGGAAAAGTGGGTAAAACTGCGTTACAACTGTGAATCTTTCACTTCGATATTGCGAGAACAAGTTCCAGTGCTTGATTATGTGAAATGGGAAGTCACAAAGATCGATCAAGGCTTGGCACACTCGATGCTGCCTTTAGTGTCAACGGCGACAAATCAACATTGCACCCACCAGGCCGCCTTGTTTTTTCTTGCCGCAGATTACACCGGCGGAATTGCCTTGGCATCTTTGCTGCCGCACTATCCGATAGGAGGTGTTCATCCCATTCGTTCAACTGAAAAAACCATGGCACTTTGGTTAGTCAAGGGTGAGATCCGCTATGCCCGCCCGAGTGTTGGCCTTCTGGATATCATCGCTCGCATCGACCCCGACCGTCATGAAAGGATCCGACGCCGTTTTATTCAGGGCAAAGCCGTGCTGGAAACCATTACCATTTATTTTCGTAATGGTGATATTACCGTCGCCGAGGCCGACTTGACGTATTTCGCCCGACAGTCGCATATGCTCCGCTCGGATGGCGTAGAGCCGGAGAAGGTCAATACTCTTTATCAGCATAAACTCATTTCCTCGGCAGAGTTGATTGCCGGCGTCCGCGCGAAGGAAAATGGCAGGCTTTTCCACGATCCTTACGCCACTCAGATCGCCCGCGAACACGGTCTGGCATTGGCAAACCGTTTCTGCGAGAAATTGCCGCAACTAGGCGGGATGGTGGCGGCGCGTACCCGCCACCTTGACCAAGAAATCATGGATTTTGTAAAGCGGGGCGGAAGAAACCTGGTACTGCTGGGCGCGGGATATGATATGCGGCCGTTCCGCTTGAACTTTGCTCCCGGAATGATCGTCTATGAGTTGGATTTCTCCTCCGTACTCATCGACCGGCAAAAACGCCTTAACGAGTTCAGCGTGAAAGATCCAGCAGGAATGAAACGGATTCTTATTCCTATCGACTTGCGATCCACTTCACTCACGGCTGCTTTGAAAGATTGTGTCGACTTCACAATCCCGATCTTCATTGCTTGGGAGGGGATGAGCATGTATTTCGAAGAAGCGGAGGTTAGAAAAATCCTTCAAGGAATCCTCCCCGTAGTGGAAAATGAAAACAGTAGGATCTGGATCGATTTTGTCACCGAGCAAGCAGTCCAAAACCCTGAGATCTTCCCTGAAGTGAAAGCATTCATGCATGGGATGCAATTATTGGGCGAGCCTTTCACTTTTGGCACCGACTCCATAAAAGACTTCATGCAAAGCAATGGATTCCTTTGCCGCGGGGTTGTCCCCTCGGATGTCTTCTTTGAAAATCATTCGGATCCCGTATACTCAGTCTACAATTTCTGCGTGGCCTCTGCCGATACGGCCTGTGCCCTCATGCCCAAAACGCAGATCACCGAACCGTGGGCAGTACACCCTGCACACCCTACGCCTGCACCCGCCGACATGGATTCCCAGAAATCGAATGTGCGTGAAGAAATCTAGCCTAAGCCCTCAATTCTACCCGGGCTTAGGAGTCTGATATGCGATATTAGAATTTCTTCATCAGACTGACGGAAAACCAGTGCGCCTGGACCTGGTAGACGCTGTTGTCAAAATCGCCGCCAATAAAATCACTCTGGGCAACGTTATTGTCCGGTCCAAAGGCAAACTGATAAGCAAAGTCGATTTCCCACGATTTCTTCATCATCCACCCGTAACCCGCGGAAAATGCATGGACAAGAGTAGTGGGAATATAAGGGGTTAGCGTTTCATTGGGAATGGGATTGCGGTGATATACATATCCTAAGCGGATAATGCCGTAATCATCCAAGTGTTTTTCATATCCCAATCGTAAGGAAATTGAGTCTCGCCATCCTAGCGGAAACTGTTCTGCGAGTCCGGGACCAATCACCGCTTCAAACACAGGATTGCTGGGATTATCGAAGTATAAATCGAACTTATTGAAAGCATTCCACCAACCAGTCCAGATCACGTCGGCAGAGATGATCCGACAAGGACAGATTTCATGCCGGATTCCAATACCCGCCGTTTGCGGCCAAATCATTCTCATGTGAGAATCGTAATCGCTGGTTCCCAAAAGCGGCACCTCGAACCGGGAATTGCCCTCAAGATTCACAAATGTCTCGCTTTGATAGCTTAAGCCGATGGTCGTTTTGTCGCTAAAGCGATATTGCAATCCAGCGGACCAAGTCGGCGAAACGCCGGTGTTGTACATTGATAGTTTGAGAGGCGTTCCTTGAAATGGTCCCGATGATTGGAGAAAGTAAGGGCCTTCCATCTCGATGTGACTAAGTGCCAGACCAAAAGTTCCGCCAATGGAGAGACGATCGGTAAGTGCATAAGAAACGCCCGGAAGAATCTTGCCTAGTCCTCCCAGAGTTTTGTAATGCTGGGTGCCTAAAAAAGGGGCCGGCCCGGCCATATCAAAGTCGGCAGCCATCCCCGAGGACGCGAAAACACCCAAACCAAAGGCCCATCTCTCGTCCGCACTCTTGCGAATCAAGGACAAGTAAGGCAGTGGCAAGGGATTATCCCAGCCGTTTACCCCCGTGTTGTCGGGATCCCAGCATCTCAAATCGGTGAAGAGGAAATCAAATCCGATATCGGCCATACCCTGCCCTTCTATATTGACCATCCCGGCGGGATTATCGAGTAATATCACTCCGTTATCTGCAAATGCGATATCCGTGCCGCCGCGACCCATTGAGCGGGCGCCGACACTGTCCCGAAGTACGCCCTCTGCCATGACATAGGTGTTCAGAGAAAGCACCAAAAACATACCGTAGAAGGCTTTCATTAGTCGATTCATGACCGCTCCTCTAAATCGCATAATACGAAAAACTCGAAACTTCGATATATTTTACTATCGTCGAGTTTGTGGGGGATGCAGGAAAGATTCCTAAGCATTGCTCTCCAGGATTTACTGCGTCTGCGATAAAATATGACGATTAAGCAAAGACTATGCACGGGAGACTGGGTAAAGTAGAGTTTACGAAGCTTTACTATCTCTGCTGCCTGACGAAAGAGAAACTTTAACCAAAATGCTTAAAAAGATTTGCTGTTCCAAGCGAGGAGTGTTTTTGGGTATTTTGCAGATCACTGCTTATGGGCAGCAGAGGTTATAAGAAATGTTGAGGAGCGTCAAACACCCGCATCAATCACACATTCATACCATGAACCCGTTCAATTGACGCGCATCCAGACTGTTGCTTTTCCGCCTCATCGTTAAAATGCTCTTTTATCTCAATGAAACGATTTTCTTTCTCCTCGAAAGCCTCAACAACGTTGGGATCGAACTGTCCCTTCATCTCCAAAAGAATAATATCCTTAGCTTTACCATGGCTGAACGCAGGTTTGTACACTCTTTTGGTCGTCAACGCATCATAGACATCCGCTAAGGCCAAAATACGTCCGCAAAGAGGGATATCCTCTTCGAATAGATGATGGGGATATCCCGAGCCGTCGAACCTCTCATGATGCGTTAGCGCAATGTCTCTCGCCATCCACAAATACTTCGCATCCGGTTGGACATTTACTGCAGCGTCAAGCGTCTTGAACCCGATCAAAGCGTGCTGTTTCATAATTTCAAACTCTTCCGGCGTGAGTTTGCCGGGCTTGAGCAGCACGTTGTCCGGTATACCGACCTTGCCGATGTCGTGCATGGGACTAGTCAAATAAATCAATTGAATGTAATTGCCATCTACCATGTCCCGAAACTGCTTTTTTTGGGAAAGATGCTCACCAATAAGTCGGCAATATTCGCGGATGCGTTCCAAATGCGCACCGGTATCTGGATCACGAGATTCAGCGAGTTTTGCCAGGCTGAAGATCACCAGCTCGCGACTTTCGAGCGAAAGAATTCGTTCTCCGGCGCGCAGCCGCACAAGCAGTTCTTGAGGCTCAAAAGGTTTGTTGACGAAATCATCTGCACCGGCGCTTAGACCTTCCACGACGTTTTGTGTTCCCTTGCGGCCGGTAAGCAAAATAATATAAATGTAGCTGTTGTATTGTTGTGCTCGGATCTGCCGGCACATTTCAATGCCTGTTATTTCCGGCATTTCCCAGTCGGAAATCACGAGCTGATACAGGCCGCTGCGAATGAGTTCGAGCGCCTCGCACCCGTTGTGCGCGGTGGTGACTTCGTATCCGAACTCCAGCAGGGCATTTTCCAGCATTCCCGCTGCAATATCATCGTCTTCTACAATAAGTACTCGCACGGCATTAGTCTTTAAGTTGTCCCTGTCAGTTGATAACTTTATTACGCTACTGAGAAGTTGTTTTTGATAAGACCGACGCGGACCATGCCTGAACGCGTTCCCACTCTTTCCGAAATGCTTGGATGCGGGCGGGAATTTCCGCAAGACAACCCGAATGCCCCATATCTTCAATCTCTTGAGCTATGTGTTGCAGTCCCTTTGCGGATGTGTTTGCCGCTGTGCCTTTGATGCGATGCGCAAGACGCTGGACTAACTGTGCATCCTGCCCTGCCAAGGCTTGCTCCAGCTCTTCAAGATCCAACGGCAACCGTTCATGAAATTTCATTAGCACCCTATCGACAAAATCGAGATTTCCCATGCACCGATTGACCAGAGCCTCGTAATCCAATATTTCTGCATCATAGTCCCTCCCCGCTTGCCACTCAGCAGAGTCCGTAGAGGCCACATTGCAACTAGTAGATGTTTGCTTCATGGCATGTCCGCCAGTATTTTAAAACGCTCCGAGATTGAACGGGATTCACCAGCCAGGCAGCCAAGATTGCCTTCCAGCTATCCTTATTAAATCTAGGTTACTATGCAAAACGAGAAGATATGTGAAAAATAAGGACTCTTGGACCAAGCCTTGTGTTTCGGCCATATAGACCGAACATAACGATTAAACCGAAAATAACTGCCCTGCCAAAATTATCTTGATTGGGTAATACGAATTTCACTTATTCCACGTATGGTCAAAATTCTCAGCCTGAATTGAAGTGCTGATGCCGATTGAGGTTGGAATCTGTTGATCTTGGACCTCAATCGGGTGTCGGAAACGGTCGGGCTGCACATCGGCAAACAACGACAGATCGACGGTGCTCTGAAGGAAGTATTTCTCGGGTATACGATTGACCTTGGGCATCTACACCTACGTCGAACTGCCCGACCGCAGCGTGGCAATAGAGATGTTACCAGCCCCGCCAGAACTAGTAGCCGGGCAACCGGCACGGCAAGGTGTTCCGTCAGGGTCTCTGGCCGGTTGCTGGCGCGGATTCGTAATCAAGGCGTCACGCAATCGGCGAGGCAAAGCCCTCCCTCAGGCTCTCTGGCCGCTCGCTGGCGCGGATTCGTTCCCAAACCTCCTCACGATGGACGGGAACATGGGCATCGACCTCGAAACCCAATCGCACCCGAGCGCCTGTAATATCGAGCACCGTGACTTTCATCAGGCGATGGAATCCATCGGGCCCTCCGATCACAACCGATTCCTGACTTTTCCTCGATAAGACTAACATGGTTAAACCTCCGTTTTTAATGGATGATTGCCTAATTCATTCCCGCTCCAACTGTCCGCGGCTGCGCCACTGGCCAGCAGGAACACCTGCACCACAGTGCCGGTTGTGAACGCCTTCACCACGGTACCGCTAGTCGGCTCGACTTCGGCAGCCGCTTCGCGTACCTCCACCCCGGTGATTCGTTTGATCTCCTGCCGCAGCGCGTTGGCGGTGTTGTTGAACAACTGTTTATGAAACTCCTGCACCTGGGCGGCGCCTTCCGGACTCTTGGCCAGGGCCTTCTCGGCCGGCGTCAAGGACCCGTGCAGCGTAATTACCAGCGTGTTCTCACTCAGCACTACGGCCACCGATTCGGGCCTGCGGCCCGATCGCCGCTGCTCGAAAGTGCTTGCCACTTGGGCGATCTGATGCGCCACGGTCAAATCTAACTTTTCCATAGGATTACCCCTTGACCCGTTCATTTCGTAGAGCCGAAAATAAAAAAAGCCGACGTGGCGGAACACCCTCAGGTATTCGACCACGTCGGCTTACTCGTCATCGAGCCCCCCGGCAAGGCCGGGTTGCTATTCATCTAGTCGTCCGACGATTTCAAATCTCTTTAGCGGAGCCACATTCAAGTTCGCTAGGCCTCCACTCTTGGCCTAATTGTAAGGTTCCCAACAGGGAGGTCAAGTGGAGTTGACTCATGGGCCAAACTTGGTGGTTAGCAGGAGTCAACGATCGTTAACCTCTTTGCTGTTATGACGTTATGTTAACAACGACCGCCAACTTGGCCCCATGAATCGTGGATTCTTTGTTCTGCACTTGGTATTTTATTCCGCATTTGGTATCATTTTTCCCAGATCACTGGGGACTTGATGACTAAACTTATTCTGTCGCCAAATGGAGGTTTTCGCGCGTGCAGTCCTACGACCGTGAACGGGGACGCTAGCAAGGTCGCTATGAAAACGCAGGGAGAAATCGAAGCCGCTATTTGTGAAGGAATCAATCGCTTTGAACAGGATTACATGGGCCGGGGGCCCAAGGAGATTCACACCCACCTGCTTGGCGATCTGCTAGTGGTCCGCCTTCAGGGCGTTTTGACCGCGGCCGAACAGCAACTGGTCAAATCGCTTTCGGCCGATAAGGGAAGGGACCTGTTGAAGCAGGTGCGGACCCATCTGATCGAAACGGCCCGTCCGGTCTTGGAAGCAATGGTCCAGGAGGCCACCGGCGTCAAGGTTTTGACCATGCACCACGATATTAGCACCGTAACCGGCGAGGAGGTCATTCTCTTCACACTTGCCGAGTCACCCGATTTCCGCGACGCAAAGAAAAAATAGCGCTTCTGAATCCGGAAATTAGAAGATCGATTTCTCCGAGTACTATTAATTCTTTAGCAGCGACTGGTAGGGGAGCGGTTTTCAGTGGTCAGTGGGAAGCAAAAACGCAAGCGGTTTTATTGAGCATCCAATATTCACTCCTTCCGCCTTCCGCTATGTGCCACTGCTGGCTTACCCAGCAGTGCCTATCCGCTCACTGTCTACCAGCCCCTTCCCCCTATTACCTATCCCCTTTCCCCTATCCCATGACCAGTTAACATGAGGGGAAATCTATAAATCTCGAATTCCATGGCGGATAGTTAGACGAAAACCCGCTCGGCTCTCGTCATAACTGATAGGAGGGCCGAAAATGCCTCAGCCCGCTCCTATCAGTCCGCCCTATAGGAAATTGAAGATGAGCCTGGATCCCCAGCGGACCAAATCGACCAATACGTCGGGTGCCACGACCAACGGACCATGCTCTGCATGGTGCCCGTCGGTGCCCGGCTTGTCCAGCAGTGCATGTCCATATGGGCAAGTCTTGCAGTTATCTCAAAACGAGATACCTCAATTAGTCGAAACCTACGCCGAGAGCCTGGTTCGCTATGCCTTTCGCCTATTGGGCAACCTTGAGGATGCCGAGGACGTGGTACAAGAGGTTTTCGTGCGTACTTTGTCAGACCGGTCCAGGTACGCAAAGATTTCTGCAATCGGCCCTTAT
>Ga0209323_10002861_pt1 | contig 11485 bp, 6 predicted proteins | sample Rifsed19ft2_FD_184014 | JGI IMG/M metagenome (GOLD analysis project Ga0209323, IMG submission 184014) | Soil microbial communities from Rifle, Colorado, USA - sediment 19ft 2 (version 2) | ecosystem: Environmental > Terrestrial > Deep subsurface > Rock core/Sediment | place: Rifle, Colorado...
TCATGGTTATGCTCATTGGCATGTTGGAAGTTGGCAGAATGGTGTTTACCTATATCACCATTGCTTCAGCCAGCCGTGAAGCTGTCCGTTATGGTGCAGCTTCCGGTGACAACGATCCTGGAACTTTTAAACGCTACCTCGATTGTCAGGGTATTCGTGATGCTGCGGAAAATGTGGATGTTCTTGATGTGATCACGGACATAAGAATATCCTACGATCATGGTCCCGATGGTCCAGCATGGGATACTTCCATATTTGGTTCCGATGTTTGTGATGGTACCAACACAACCAGGATCAATGCCTGCGAGCCAGGTTCATATCCTTTGCTCTGCTATAAGGACCGTATTAAAGTTGAAGTGGATGGCATGTTTATCCCCATTGTCAACTACATACCGATTGAAGATCAATCCCTTTCTTCTACAAATTACCATACACTTCTTGATATCGTCGAAGTAAAATTTCCAACAGGTACATTAATACCCACGCGCACCATCGTTCCAACCAATACGCTCCCTCCAACTGCAACACCAAAGAAGTCACCGACACCGACTAAAACACCAATTGGTCCAACTGCAACACCTGCATGTGTTCTACATTCCTTGACTCCATATATATCATCAGATTATTCAACAATCTACTGGGAGGTAGTTAACGATAATAATTTCGATCTTGTTATTAAGAATATCTACATTACCTGGCCTAATGGGAGTGGTATTCTAACAAGTGTGGATATTGATTCAGATAATTTTCCATTAAACCTTAATCCACCCACTCAGAATATCTCAACAATTTCCAAACCCTTATCCCAGGGATCTCATTTATTTGCTTTTCATTTTCAATATAATCCATTAAGTGGTCTCTTTCAGGTTTCAGTGTCTTTCTCTAATGATAAATGTTCTGTGGCGCAAAAATCTTTATCTGTTTATCCTGTCACTCACTCAGGTGCTGTTCCTGGAACGTTACCTGGTTCCAATATTACAGGTCCATGGGTTCTTTTCAATCATTCTGATCAAGTCATTGAAATAGCATCCATTGAAATCGGATTTCCTTGTGCTCATCAAAACGATATCGTTGGATTGGTATTTGGTGGCCAGAATTGGAGTGGTTCAGGGTACGTATCTTCCTGTCATGGAACAATTATCACCCCGCAAAATTTCCAGCTTCCTCCTGGTCCTACAAATCTATCCGTAATTTTCAATAATCAAGATATCACCGGAATTACTGCAATGGTCACTTTAAAATGCTATGGCATTGGAGTCACCAATACCTGTCAAACTGTAGACTCGACCAACCTTTCTCAACTTACTAATCCTTAGGCTTATTGATGACAGTATTCATTTACATCTCGAATAAACTCAAACTATCGAAGGACAAAGGTCAATCACTGGTTGAATTTGCCATCTCTCTTACATTACTGCTGACTTTACTGGTCGGAGCATTTGATTTCGGGATGGCATTTCTTGATTATGTTGCACTTAGGGAAGCTGCCCAGGAAGGTGCCGTTTACGGTACGATTGAACCAACGGATGTTACAAGAATTGTTGACAGAGTTAAGGATTCATCGAACCGCCCTGTTGATTTCAGTACTTTTTCTTATAGTGCGGATTGCAGCAATACAGAAGATGGCATTTGTGTCACCATAACTCCAACTCCATGCAGTGGTAGTGAAATCATGGTCCGCGTAAATTACCGTTATCAGATTACTATGCCTTTTATAGGTACTATTATCGGCACTGATACCATTCCACTGCATGCAACAGTATCAAATGTGATCCTTTCACCTTTGTGTCCATAGGAGTCACAAATGAAAATATTTGAGAAACGACAAAAAGGTCAGGCATTGATCTTAATCGCATTAGCGGTCGTAGGACTTGTAGGAATAATCGGACTGGCACTCGATGGCGGAAACATCTATTCAGAAAGACGCCGGGCGCAGAACGCAGCTGACACAGCCGCTCTTTCAGCAGCCTTAGCCAAAGTGGAAAGCAGAGACTTTTCAGCCGAAGCGAATAGCTATATTGCAACCAACATGTCAGGAGGATCAACTGTCAGTGATATTGTTATTTCAAATCCCCCTGGTGTCGATTGCCAAGGCGATGCTAATGGTCCATACTCTGATCCATATGGCAGGGATATCACCGATCAATATATCCAGGTTCGTTTCCATATAACCATAGACTCTTACCTCTCAGATGTTATTGGGTGGAATACCTCGGATGTTTGCGTAGAGGCGATTGCCAGGGCAAAAGATAATTACAGAGGTCCATTATTTTTTGGGAATGCTATTGTCGGTTTGGCTCCAGGTGGTATCAGCTACCTGGCACAATCACAAGCGCAAACCTGGACTATTGCAGGTGGTGGTATTTTTGCCAATTCTGATGCAATGGACGTACATGGTAATGTTGTTTTTCCTGATGGAGATTGTGTTACTACTGTAGGTGAAGCGACAGGCTTCATCAACTGCACTCCGCAAACCAATCAAACAGATTCACGTTTTGTATTTCCAGATGAAGTTCTCCCTCTTCTTCCTCAATTTGACATTGATAACTGCGATCAGGATTTCTGTCCACCGCCGTGTGATGGGGTGGCAGTAAAACTTGCAGATGGTCTCTATTACCCTGACCAAACACCCGGTTTTGACATATGGAGGGGAAGCCGAGTTCCTACCTTTGAGAATCAATATGCTCCTGGCTTGTATTGTGTAGAAGACGCAGGTGGTGTGATCGGTACTGAGGTGACTGGAACTGGTGTCACGTTTTATTTTCTAGACCATGATTTTACAATGAAATATGCGGGTGAAGGAGCGGCTTTGGTTGCATCGGCACCGGATTCTTCTTCCGGTGCAGGTCCTTATGAGAATATTTTGATGTTTTCAGATATCACAGATGAGCCCTGCACGCAAAATATTGAATTACGGGGAAATGGGTTATCACCGATAACAGGAACAATTTTCCTGCCTTCTGCCTGTGTCAACTACCTGGGGAATTCCTATGGTGCCCTGGATAATGTTCAATTGATTGGTTACGAGGTTTATTCCAATGGTACAGCTGACTTGGATGTTTATTACAATGCCGACGATCAGGGTAGAGTTGACAGACCTGCCCTTATCGAACTATCCAAGTAACAAGGTATTCCTATATTATTCCTCCCCAGTAAGCAGCTTTATTCTCTTCCAGGGTGGTAAGTTTTGATCATCAGCGAGAATACCCTTCATTTCGTAAAGTTGATCTCGAAGTAAGGCGGCTTTCTCAAATTCCAGGTTCTTGGCTGCCTCTTTCATTTCCAACCCCAATTGGTCAATAATTCTCTTTATTTCTTGATTATCCAATTTGCGATTCTCTCTTTCAGCACCGTATACTGATTTGGTTTCAGCCACTGCATGAGAACTCAGGTCCTGCGTCAGATCTCTGATGGATTTAATAATACCAACGGGTTTTATTCCTTGTTCTTGATTATAAGATGTTTGTTTCGTTCTTCTTCGATCGGTCTCGTCAATGGCTTTCTTCATCGAATCGGTTATCTTGTCCGCGTACATGATCACTTTGCCAGACACATGCCTGGCCGCCCGCCCGATTGTTTGTATCAATGCAGTTGCTGATCTCAGAAATCCTTCTTTGTCAGCGTCTAAAATGGCTACAAGTGAAACTTCCGGTAGATCCAATCCTTCCCGCAGTAAATTTATACCAACTATCACATCAAATACACCCAACCGTAAATCCCTTAGGATGCCGACTCTTTCCAACGTGTCCACTTCTGAATGTAAATAATGGACTTTAATTCCCAGTTCCAATAAATAATCAGCCAGATCTTCCGACATACGTTTTGTTAATGTCGTCACCAGAACTCGCTCTTCTGATTCGACTCTAAACTTGATTTCTTTCACCAGGTCATCTATTTGACCCTTAGTTGGTCTTATTTCGACATCCGGATCCACCAATCCAGTTGGCCGAATGATCTGGTCTACTACCTGTTGTGCATGCTCTAATTCATATGGACCTGGAGTTGCTGAGGTATAAACGACAAATCCCATATGGGATTCAAATTCCTCAAATTTTAGTGGTCTGTTATCTAGAGCAGAAGGAAGACGAAAACCATATTCGACCAGGGTTTCTTTCCTGGAACGGTCTCCCCGATACATTCCTCTTATTTGAGGGACAGTCATATGGCTTTCATCGAGTATCAACAGGTAATCTGAAGGTAAATAATCAATTAAAGTCCAGGGTGCAGTGCCAGGTTCCCTTCGATCGAGCGGTCTGGAATAATTCTCAATACCGGCACAGCTGCCAACTTCACGCAGCATCTCGACATCATACCTGGTCCGCTGCTCGATCCTTTGTGCTTCCAGGTATTTTTCCTGGGATTTAAAGAATTTAATCCTTTCATCCAATTCTTGTACAATATCCAGGATCGCTTCCTTGACTTTATGTTCTGGCGCTATAAATTGCTTTGCAGGATAAATTGATACTTCTTCAAGTTCCGAATAAATCTCACCAGTCAATGGGTTCAATTCGATGATGTTTTCAATTTCATCTCCGAAGAAAGTTATCTTGTAGCCAACCTTTTCTTTTGAAGCGGGAATAATTTCCAGAGTATCACCACGTATTCTGAATACGCCTGGTTTCAATTCTATATCGTTCCTTTGATATTGGCTTTCAATTAATCGTCTTATCAATGCATTTCTTCTTTGGATCTCCCCCACTTTCATTTGTACCATTCCTTTTCCAAATTCTTCTGGATTGCCAAGACCATATATACAGGAAACTGACGCAACAATAATGACATCTTTCCTGGATATCAGTGAAGTGGTTGCAGCAAGACGCAATCTCTCTATTTCAACGTTAATATCTGTTTCTTTCTCAATATAAAGATCCCTTCTCGGAACATACGCTTCCGGCTGGTAATAATCATAATAAGAAACAAAATACTCCACTGCGTTTTCTGGAAAAAAATCCCTGAATTCAGTATATAACTGCGCAGCCAGTGTTTTGTTGTGTGCCATGATAATGGCAGGTTTTTGAACTTTTTGGATTAATGAGGCTATTGTGAATGTTTTTCCAGTACCTGTTGCGCCAAGCAATACCTGGTGTTTGTATCCCTTCTTAATTCCATCTTCCAAAAGCCTGATGGCCTCAGGTTGATCGCCAGTTGGTTTGAATGGAGCATTAAGTTTAAAATCCATCACTTTCCTCTATATTATTAATAATTGTCGTAAATACAGTTTTGGAACATAAGTTCTATTATACTCGAAAGATTAAGCTATTTTTATAGTATTCACTTAATATCCTTTGAAAGGAAATCCAATAAATCAACCAACTTCTCCTTCCACGATTGAGTATCGTCAATTAACATCCAATACGCATTCTTACCTGTTCGAATTCCATCTTTTTTAACTACAGGATATGACTTATTAATATCTTTCATATCTTCTTCTTGACTTGCATATTCATGAATACTCGGAAATCTGATAATCAATTGCCGATTATCGAAACTGATTGAAGTGATACCAGCATTTCTTGCTTTAATCTTTAACCTGATCAAGTAGAACAGATTTAAAACCGGTTGAGGGGGAGTCCCGAACCTATCTGTAAATTCTGCTTTCAATTCTTCCATCTCGGAAGAATTGTTGATTGCTGCAATTCTCCGATATAATTTCAATCTTAATTCTTTATTATCAATATAATTTGAAGGAATAGAAGTATCCAGAGGTAAGTCAACATTAACTGGCAAGCTTAATTCTTTGAATAAATTGTCCTCATCCACCGATAAAGACAAGCCAATGGATTTTCTGCTATTTTTCACAGCAGATGCAAGAAGACGTGTATACAGATGAAAACCTACGGCAGCTATATAACCGTGCTGCCTGCTTCCCAGTAGATCACCCGCTCCACGCATCTCCAAATCCCTCATTGCTATTGAATAACCTGAACCTAGTTGACTGTTTTCAGCGATTGTTTCCAATCGTTCCTGGCCATCCAGCGTAGGAAGTTTCTTTCTATGCCGGAAAAAATAAGCATACGCTCGTGAAGCTCCCCTGCCTACCCGACCTCTTAATTGGTAGAGCTGTGCCAAACCAAATGTATCTCCCCTGTCGACGATGAGAGTATTAGCATTTGGTATATCAAGGCCGGATTCTATGATTGAAGTACACAGCAAAACATCAATTTCTCCTCTTGTAAAGTTCCGCATAACTTCTGATAGTTGTTGTTCTGGCATTTGACCATGTCCTATGCCAACCCGCGCTTCCGGGACTAGATTGTTAATATGCTGTTTCATGGCTTGAATAGTTTGAACCCTGTTATGTACAAAAAAAACCTGGCCACCCCGTTCCAATTCTCGACAAATGGCATGTCGAACAATTTTCTGTGAATAAGGACCGATATGCGTTACGACCGGCATCCTTTCTTCTGGGGGGGTATTTAATTGAGAAATATCACGTATCCCTGTTAATGCCATATAAAGTGTTCTCGGTATCGGGGTTGCTGTCAGAGTCAGAACATCAATTTCAGTACGTAATTTCTTTATATATTCTTTATGCGTCACACCGAATCTTTGTTCTTCGTCAATAATTAATAATCCCAGGTCTTTGAAATTTACATCTTTTTGGACTATTCGGTGTGTACCAATAATTATGTCAATTTTTCCATCGGATAATTGTTTCAGTATTTTTTCTTGTTCTTTTAGATTTCGAAATCGGGACAGCATTTCTACAGATACGGGAAAAGGTGAAAGCCGTTGGTAAAATGTATCGAAGTGCTGCTGAGCTAAAATTGTTGTTGGTACCAGCACTGCAACTTGTTTTCCATCCATGACAGCCTTGAATGCTGCCCTAAGAGCGATTTCTGTTTTCCCATACCCTACATCACCGCATAATAATCGATCCATAGGACGATCTTTTTCCATGTCTCTCTTGACTTCTTTCAGAACCTTGATTTGATCCTGTGTTTCAATATAAGGGAAGCTGCTTTCCAGCTCTTTTTGCCAATTTGTATCCCTCTGAAAAGCAAATCCCTTTGCCAACTGCCGTTTAGCATAAAGCTCCAATAAATCTTCTGCAATGTTCTGGACAGATCCCTTGACCTTATTCTTGGTTTCGACCCATTCTTGTGTACCAAGGTTCCCCAGGTTTGGAAGCCTACCGGTTGATCCTATATAAGGAGTAACACGATCTGCCTGGTGAATTGGTACAAAAACTTGATCTCCACTCTTATACTGAATACTTAAAAACTCTTTTGAAATTCCATCTAACTCCCTGTCAACAAGCCCTTCGAAAAGTCCAATACCATAATCCACGTGAACAACGAATTCCCCCGGAACAAGATCTGAGTACTTTGTTTCAGGTGTTTCAAACAACCGATTTGAATGTCGTCTTGAATTAGGTTTGTCCCAGCCAAATATCTCCGAATCTGTTAACAGGTGTAGTGAAATTCCCTTTTTTGATTCAAATATGAATCCTTCAGATAATGAGTCTTCAATGAAATTTATTTTATTCTGTCCAATATCCTGCTTGCTCTCATGAAATAACTCTTGTAATCTCTGAGACTGTCTTGAAACAATTAATACATGGCTGTCATTTTGTAGAATGGAGCCAATATAATCCGCAAATGGTTTCAATCTTCCCGCAAATCTTGGGCAACTGGTAAAAAAAGAGTTGATTGATATTGATTCAGGAGTTTCAAGATCCGATAAATTGGTCATAAAGATGTTTGTACCCAAGTTAACGCTCAGCTTGTCTTCAATTTCGTCTTCACATTCCGACCAACTTTTGTAAGGAATTGGAAAGTCTTCTTCAATTATTCCTTCTTTAATATTTTCTTCCCTTAATTTAATTGCTGCTTCTTCGATTTCAACACTCTGGTTATTTATTAATTCTTTATCTTGGTAAATAAATATTGACTCTTGAGGAAAATAATCCAGGATGGTTGAATTTAAAGGATGCATACTTGGAATTCTGAATTCATTGCTTTCAATATTGGTGATGTCCTGAGTTTTAGGTAAAGAATTAGTCAGATATTCTCTCGCAGGAGTAACAAGTATTTCATCTACTGAACTTATAGTCCTCTGGTTTATTGGATCAAAAATACGAATATTATCGATTTGATTTCCAAAAAAATCTAACCTTGCGGGTGAATCTTCCATCGGGACCCAAATATCCATGATTCCGCCCCTGCTTGCAATCTGCCCTTGTTCTGTCACCGTATCAACGACTTTATAGCCGGAATGGAACCATTTTGTAAAAAGATCTTTGATATCTAATTTATCCCCCTGCCTAATCCTATTAGTTGCCTTTAAAAATTCTCTTCTGGAAATGGTTCGGATCATGATGGATCTTATTGAAGCAACTATGATTGGCGGATTTTCTGGTCTTTCAATATAAGGCAGATGATATTTTGATAATGTTGAAAGGACCCGAATTCTATTTATTCGTGTCTCCTGACCCCATTCAGCAATTTCATAAAAAAGAGGTGTTGGTTCGGTAAATATTTGAGAGTCTCCTTCTGCCAACCAAAATGATAATTCCTCTATATAATTCTTCGCGTGGTCATCTCTATCGGTAATAATTAATGCTGGATATTTAATATCATTTATTAATGTTGCAATAAATGGAATACGTGATGCACGGGAAAGACTTAACCCGTTAATACTTCTTCTTATCTTTAGAGATGCTTTAATTTCTGAGTACGGATCTGACATTCGTATCTCAGAGATTAATGATTCCTTGATTTGGTTTCCCAATTTCATCCTATTCTTTGATTCATCTTAAGTTATCGATTGAACATAGTCATAGCAGACTCAATTCCCTTTTCTGTAAACAGCAATACTGCTTCCACAGCCCTATCCAACACTTCTAGAACCAACTCTTTTTCTTCTTGACTAAATTCCTGTAAAACATATTCAGCGGCATCCATTCTTTCCGGTGGTCGTCCAATTCCTAAACGTAATCGGGGAAAGTCTTTGGTACCCAACCCTTCAATGATCGAGTTAATTCCCTTTTGCCCACCAGAACCCCCAGTTTCCCTTATTCGAATCGATCCAATTGGTAAATCAAGATCATCGCTGCATATGATCAGATGATCCAATTCAATTTTATAAAATCTAACCAGTGCCACAACTGATCGATCAGAATTATTCATAAAAGTTTGTGGTTTTGCTAAAATAATATTTCTCCCCTCTGTGGTAATGTTTAAAACCAATGAATAAAACTGAATTCGAGTAAAGTGACTATTAAATTTTTTCGCCAAATTATCTGCCAGCATAAAACCAATATTATGGCGTGTACTTCGATATTCTCTTCCGGGATTACCCAACCCTACAACTAAAAATTTCTCATTCATATTTTTCTCTTTTTCAATATTTTTGAACTTTTAAGTTTAACATGAAGAAATTTGTCAGTCAACTTCCTTAGGCATAATCGGTATTTTTATTTTTATATTTAATTATGGTAAACTCGTAAAATAATTTATAATCTCACTGTCTTAGTAAATTCTCAGTAAATTAATCATTCACCATTCTTGCATTTCTATGAAAACAAAATTTCATTAATAAATGAAACCCTGTTCAATTTTATTAATATCTAATTCTTAATCTGGGGAGGCATTCTACAACGACCTCCCCTTCACCATTAAAAAGGCTTAATGAGGGATTTATGAATACCAAATACATTTTCTTTACGGGTGGAGTTGTAAGTTCTGTCGGAAAAGGCGTGACTGCCGGAGCAATAGGATTGCTTCTAAAAGAACGCGGCTTCAAAGTAGTTGTCCAAAAATTGGATCCATACATTAATGTCGATCCAGGCACAATGAGTCCCTATCAACACGGTGAAGTATTTGTTCTTGATGACGGTGCTGAAACAGATCTTGACTTGGGTCACTACGAAAGATTCATCGATATTAGGTTAAGCAAGGAGAGTAATTTCACTACCGGGCAAGTTTATGCAGAAGTAATTTCCAAAGAAAGAAGGGGGGATTTTCTTGGTGGTACGATTCAAGTTATACCCCATATTACCAATGAGATCAAACGAAGAATAGCCCTGGTCGCTGAACAATCAGGTGCAGAGATTGTTCTCGTTGAGATAGGAGGTACTGTCGGTGACATTGAATCTCAACCTTTCCTGGAAGCTCTCAGGCAGATGCGTAATGAGATTGGACGCGAGAATACATTTTTTGTTCATGTAACCTGGTTGCCTTATATTCAAGCCGCTGGAGAGTTAAAAACCAAACCAACTCAACACTCAGTTGCAGAATTAAGGTCTATCGGTATTTCACCAAATATGATCATAGCAAGATCAGACCAGGATATCGAACAGGAATTGTTAGACAAGATTGCATTATTTTGTGATGTAGAAGTAAAAGCGGTTGTACCGATGACAACAAGTTCGATATTATATGAAATTCCTCTCCTTCTCGAAGATGCAAAAGTAGGTGAATTCCTTGTTGAGAAATTGAACCTTAAGGCGACAAAAAAACCCGACTGGGAGGAGTGGGAAAAATTAATCGAAAAGATCCGCTTGCCAAAACCAAGCATGAAAATTGCACTGGTGGGGAAATATGTTGAATTGAAAGATGCTTATATGTCAGTTCGAGAATCCATCAAGCATTCTTCCCTTGCAATTGGAGTAGATTTATCGATAGAATGGATTCATGCTTCTGATCTTGAAAAAGGGAAAAGTTGGGAATTATTGGAAACCATTGACGGGATCATTGTCCCAGGGGGATTTGGGTCCCGGGGAATCGAAGGAAAGATACTTGCAGCGAAATATTCCCGTGAAAATAAAATTCCTTATCTTGGGTTATGCCTTGGAATGCAATTGATGTGCGTGGAGTTCGCCAGAAATGTTCTTGGCTATGAAGATGCTAATTCTACAGAATTTGACCGATCGACTTCTCATCCTGTTATAGATTTAATGTTGGAACAAAGATCGATTACCGATATGGGTGGAACGATGAGGTTAGGCCTTTATCCATGTTCAATTATCCCAGGCACAAAGGTGGCAAGTGCTTATCAACGCGATTTAGTGAACGAACGTCATCGCCATAGATTTGAATTCAATAATGCGTATCGAAAACAATTTGAAGATGCTGGAATGGTATTTTCAGGGATTTCTCCTGAAAATAAACTTGTTGAAATTTCCGAGCTGGTTGATCACCCCTTTATGGTAGGCAGCCAATTTCATCCTGAATTTTTATCCAGACCCAATAGTCCTCACCCTCTTTTTTTGTCTTTCATGAAAGCTTCTGCAGAACATGCTGGAGTTATACCCAATGGATAGTGAGTAATAACTTTAATCTTTATGATCATTTTCCTCTAAGCAACGTTATATACACCTCTTAATTCAGCCGGCAGATTTCTGGCAATTTCGGTCATTATACGATCTGTCATACCGATCGGTAATTCACCATACTCTGCCACTATTGGCTTTCCAATAACAACATTGACCTTGCTTTTTCCTGGAAAATTTTTAGAAAATCTGTAACTTCCCTCAATGCTT
>Ga0209323_10002863_pt1 | contig 11477 bp, 8 predicted proteins | sample Rifsed19ft2_FD_184014 | JGI IMG/M metagenome (GOLD analysis project Ga0209323, IMG submission 184014) | Soil microbial communities from Rifle, Colorado, USA - sediment 19ft 2 (version 2) | ecosystem: Environmental > Terrestrial > Deep subsurface > Rock core/Sediment | place: Rifle, Colorado...
CTTCTGACCCTTTCGCTCGACAAAGGGTGGCGCCGATTCACCGTCGCGCAGTGCGGCCTTCGCCCCGGCGCCGCAGCCCTGGACTTGGCCACCGGGACGGGGGAACTGGCCCTGGAACTCGCGCGCGCGGTCGCCCCGAACGGCAAGGTGGTCGGTCTCGACCTCTGCCCGGAGATGCTGGCGCGGGCCCGGGAGAAGTTGGCCGGGAGCCCGTGGGCCTCAATCGTGGAGCTTCGTCAAGCTGATGCGGGCCTCGAGCTTCCGTTCCCGAACGAGGCGGCGGTCTTCGAGAACCGCTTTCCGTCGTTCGTCGCCCAGCCGCCGCCTCCGCCCGCAGGCGACCTCACCGCCCCCTCCTGCGGACGGTGCGAGGTCGTCATCTACACCTCGCGGCACGACACGTGCTTCGGGCAGCTTGCGTCGGTCGAGCTCGGGCGGCTGCTGGCGATCTGGGTCGACCGCTCGCGCGAGCTGTGGGACGACGAGCGGCACGAGCTCGTGCTGATCTTCGAGAACCGCGGGGCGGAGGCGGGCGCGACGCTGTCGCATCCGCACGGCCAGATCTACGCCTTCGATCACCTTCCGCCGATCACGACCGCCAAGGCCGAGGCCCACCGGCGCTACCGCGCGCACGAGGCCCGCTGTCTCGGCTGCGACATCGTCGCCCGCGAGAGCGCGTCGCCGCGGATCGTCACGCCGAACGACAGCTTCGCGGTGGGCGTGCCGTTCGCCGCCCGCTGGCCCTACGAGGTCGCGGTGCGCGCGCCGCGCCACGGCCTGTCGCGGCTGGGCGACCTTGACCGTGCGGAGCACCTCGACCTCGCCCGCGCGATCCGGGACGTCGCCCTTCGCCACGACGCGCTGTTCGGCTTCGAGTGCCCCTACCTGATGGTCGTCCAGGAGGCTCCTCGCTCGCAGCCGGACTGGCACCTGGCGTTCGAGTTCTTTCCCTTCCACCGGAGCCGCACGACGACGAAGATCCGCGCGAGCGTCGAGACGGCCACTGGGCTCTTTCTCAACGACGTCCTGCCGGAGGACGCGGCACGCCGGCTCGCCGAGCTCGAGGTGCCGGCCGCGCCGATCGACGCGGGCTGCCTCTTCGTCGCCGAGGCGGCGGCCGGCAGCAGCGTTTCCGGCCAAATGGAGGCTCGATCATGAAAGCGCTTGACCCGTTCGAAGTCTGGCTCGTCACGGGAAGCCAGGAGATGTACGGCGACGCGGTGCTGCGACGCGTCGACGAGCACTCCCGGAAGGTGGCGGCGTCGCTCGACGCGGCGGAGGCCGTCCCGGTCCGGATCGTGCACACGCCGGTGATGACGAGCGCCGAGTCGATCCATCGGCTCTGTCTCGAGGCGAACGCGGCCGTGGGCTGCGTAGGCGTGATCTGCTGGATGCACACCTTCTCTCCCGGGAAGATGTGGATCGCCGGTCTCGGCGCGTTGCAGAAGCCGCTGCTCCACCTGCACACGCAGTTCAACCGGGATCTTCCCTGGTCCGAGATCGACATGGACTTCATGAACCTGAACCAGTCGGCGCACGGCGACCGGGAGTTCGGGTTCGTCGAGACCCGGATGCGGCTGAGGCGCAAGACCGTGGTCGGGCACTGGAGCGACCCGACGGTGGTCGACCGGATCGGCACCTGGTCGCGGGCGGCGTGCGGCTGGCACGAGGCGCAGACGCTCAGCGTCGCGCGCTTCGGCGACAACATGCGCCACGTCGCCGTCACCGAGGGCGACAAGGTCGAGGCCCAGCTCAGGCTGGGCGTCGCGGTGCACGGCTACGGCATCGGCGAACTGGTCGACGCCGTGCGCGACGTCTCGGACGCGGCGGTCGACGGGCTCCTCGACGAGTACGAGCAGCAGTACGAGCTCGTGCCCGCGCTGCGACGTGACGGCGACCGCCGGGAGTCGCTGCGGGATGCGGCGCGGATCGAGGCCGGGCTGAGGGGGTTCCTCGAGGCGGGGGGCTTCAAGGCCTTCACCGACACCTTCGAGGACCTCGACGGCCTACCGCAGCTGCCCGGCATCGCCGTGCAGCGCCTGATGGCCGACGGCTACGGGTTCGGGGGAGAGGGTGACTGGAAGACCGCGGCCCTCGTCCGGATCGCCAAGGTGATGAGCGCTGGGCTCGACGGCGGCACGTCGTTCATGGAGGACTACACGTACCACCTGGCGCCGGAAGGGCCGAAGGTGCTCGGCGCGCACATGCTGGAGGTGTGCCCGTCGATCGCGGCCGAGAGGCCGTCGTGCGAGATCCATCCGCTCTCGATCGGCGGAAAGCAGGATCCGGTGCGCCTCGTGTTCACCGCCGCGCCGGGACCGGCCGTGGTCGCAGGTCTCCTCGACCTGGGCGATCGCTTCCGTCTCGTCGTGAACGAGGTCGACGTGGTGCCGCCGGACGAGGAGCTGCCGCGGCTGCCGGTTGCCCGGGCCGTGTGGGAGCCGAAGCCGAACTTCGCGACGGCCGCGGAGGCCTGGCTGCTCGCGGGCGGTCCTCACCACACTGTCTTCTCTCGGGCGCTCCGCAGCGAGGCCTTCGTCGACCTGGCCGAGATCGCCGGGCTCGAGCTCCTGCTGATCGACGAGCGAACGCACATGAGCGACTTCAAGAAGGAGCTACGCTGGAACCAGGCGTACTTCCACCTGGCCCGAGGCCTGTGAGCGGTCATGCACGCTGAGCTCCGTGAGCACGTCTACGAGGCGAACCGCGAGATCGTTCGCGCTGGGCTCGTCGTCCTCACCTTCGGCAACGCGAGCGTCGCCGACCGGGCCGCGGGCGTGATGGCGATCAAGCCGAGCGGCGTGCCCTACGACATGCTGCGGCCGGACGCGATGGTCGTCGTCGACCTCGAGACCGGCGAGGTCCGCGACGGCGAGCACCGGCCCTCGTCCGACACGCCCACGCATCTCGTGCTCTACCGCAGCTTCGAGGGGGTGGGCGGGATAGTCCACACGCACTCCCCGTTCGCGACCGCCTGGGCGCAGGCGTGCCGCGAGATTCCGTGCCTCGGCACCACGCACGCGGACCACTTCTCCGGAGCGGTGCCGGTCACGCGCTCGTTGACGCGCGCGGAGATCGAGGGCGAGTACGAGCGGCTCACCGGCGACGTCATCGTCGAGACGCTCGCACGCCTGGAGCTCGACCCGCTCGCCGTGCCGGCGGCGCTTGTCGCCTCCCACGGGCCGTTCGCGTGGGGGGCCGACGCGGCGCAGGCGGTCGAGAACGCGGTCGCGCTCGAGGCCGTGGCCGCCGCCGCGTACAGGACGGAGCTGCTCCGGCCCGGTGTGGAGTCGATCGGAGACGACCTGCTGCGGCGGCACTTCTCCCGCAAGCACGGCCCCGGCGCCTATTACGGCCAGGACCCGTGAAGGCGCTGCGTCTCCACGGCAGGGGCGATCTTCGCCTGCACGAGGAGCCCGAGCCGGACCCGGGCGAGGGCGAGCTCCTCCTGCGCGTGACCGCGGTCGGCCTCTGCGGCTCCGACCGGCACTGGCTCACGGAGGGAGGGATCGGCGACGCCGTCCTGACGGTGCCGCTCGTGCTCGGGCACGAGTTCGTCGGCACCATCGAGTCCGGGCCGCGCGCCGGCGAGCGGGTCGTGGTCGACCCGGCCGTTCCGTGCCGCCGCTGCTCCGTGTGCCTCGCCGGCCGGCCGCATCTCTGCCCGGAGCTGCGCTTCGCGGGACACGGCTCGACCGACGGCGCCCTCCGCACGCTCCTCGCCTGGCCGGAGCGCCTCGCGCACCGGCTGCCCGACTCGCTCCCGGACGCCGAGGGTGCCCTGCTCGAGCCGCTCGGCGTCGCGCTCCATGCCCTCGACCTCGGGCGCGTGCGGGCGGGCGCGACCGCCGGTGTCTTCGGCTGCGGGCCGATCGGGCTCCTCCTCGTCCAGGCGCTTCGGGCCGTCGGGGCGACGGCGATTCTCGCGACCGACCGCCTACCGCACCGGGTCGCCGCCGCGGCCGCACTGGGAGCGACCCATGCGCTCGACGCGGACGAAGCGCTTGCCGACCGCGGGCTGCTGGAGCGCCTACACGGCGGCGGGGGCGTCGACGTGGCGTTCGAGGTGGCAGGCGAGGACGCGGCGCTGGCGGACGCGATCGACGCCGTGCGGCCCGGCGGGCGCGTCGTCGTCGTGGGCATCCCCGACGGCGACCGCACGAGCTTCACCGCCTCGACCGCGCGGCGCAAGGGCCTGACGCTGCTGCTCTGCCGGCGGATGGAGCCCGCCGACCTGCCCCGCGCGATCCGGCTCGTCGAGACAGGATGCGTCGAGCTCGCGCCGCTCGTGAGCGAGCGCTACGCACTCTCCCAGTGGAACGAGGCGTTCGGCGCGCTCGTCGAGCGTCGCGGGCTCAGGGCGATCGTCGAGCCGCAACGAGTGAGCGAGGGAGCGACGTGATGAGCAGGCAGAGGTACGCCGTCGGCATCGACTTCGGCACGGAATCGGCGCGCGCGGTCCTCGTCGACTGCGCCGACGGCCGCGAGCTCGGGACCGCCGTCTACCGCTACCGCAACGGCGTGATCGACGAGCGCCTCCCGGAACCGGACGCCGACGTGCTCCTCGAGCCCGACTGGGCGCTCCAGGATCCGGAGGACTACCTCCGGACGTTCCAGGAAGCGGTTCCCTCGCTGCTGGCCGAGACGGGCGCGGATCCGGCCGACGTGATCGGCCTCGGCATCGACTTCACCTCGTGCACGATGCTGCCGACCCTTGCGGACGGGACGCCGCTCTGCCTGCTCGACGGCCTCCGCCGTGAGCCGCACGCGTGGGTCAAGCTCTGGAAGCACCATGCCGCTCAGCCCGAGGCGGACCGCATCAACGCGGTCGCGGCCGAGCGCGGGGAGAGCTGGCTGTGGCGCTACGGCGGCAGGATCTCGTCGGAGTGGTTCTTCGCGAAGGCGCTGCAGATCCTCGACGAGGCGCCCGAGGTCTACGACCGCGCCGACCGGCTGATCGAGGCCGCCGACTGGGTCGTCTGGCAGCTGACCGGCTCCGAGACGCGCAACACCTGCACCGCCGGGTACAAGGCGATGTGGTCGAAGCGCGACGGCTTCCCGGCGAACGAGTACTTCGCAGCGCTCGACCCGAGGTTCGAGCACGTCGTCGACGAGAAGATGTCGCGCCACGTCGTGCCGATCGGGAGCCGCGCCGGCGGGCTGAGCGGGCGGGCGGCGGGGTGGACGGGGCTGCTGCCCGGCACGGCTGTGGCGGTCGCCAACGTCGACGCCCACGTGTCCGTGCCGGCGGCGACGGTGACGGAGCCCGGGACGATGGTCGCGATCATGGGCACGAGCATCTGCCACATGCTCCTCGGCGACGAGCTCGCGACGGTCGACGGGATGTGCGGGGTCGTCGAGGACGGCATCGTGCCGGGGCTGTTCGGGTACGAGGCCGGCCAGTCGGCCGTGGGCGACATCTTCGCCTGGTTCGCCGAGAGCGCCGTCCCACCCGAGTACCACGAGGCGGCGCGCCGCCGCGGCGTCGGCGTGCTGGCGGTGCTCGAGGAGGAGGCGGCGCGGCTCCGCCCGGGTGAGTGCGGGCTGCTCGCGCTCGACTGGTGGAATGGGAACCGCTCCGTGCTCGTCGACGCGGATCTCCGCGGCCTGCTCGTCGGCATGACCCTCGCAACGCGAGCCCCCGACGTCTACCGCGCGCTGATCGAGGCGACCGCATTCGGGACGCGGGTGATCGTCGACGCCTTCGAGTCGGCCGGCGTGCCGGTCGCCGGGATCGTCGCGTGCGGCGGCCTGCCCGAGCGGAACAAGCTCCTGATGCAGATCTACGCCGACGTCACGGGTCGCGAGTTCGCCGTCGCCGCCTCCACGCAGACGCCCGCGCTCGGCGGGGCGATGTTCGGAGCGGTGGCGGCCGGCGCCGCCCTCGGCGGCTACGACTCGATCGTCGACGCCTCGCGGCGCATGGCGCACCTCGGGCACGAGCGGTACCGGCCCGTCGGCGCCCACCACGCCGTGTACGACGAGCTCTACCGGGAGTACGTCCGCCTCCACGACCTCTTCGGACGCGGCGGCGACGACGTGATGACGAAGCTCAAGAGCATCCAGCGGCGAGCGGCCGGGGCCGTTCGCAGCCCGTAGCGCCCGCCGTGGTGACGCCCGCGCCGTCGATCACGAAGCAGCCGTTCGGGACGACGCCCGACGGCGCCGCCGCCGACCTCTACACGCTGACGAGCCCGTCGGGGCTCAGCGTCGCCCTCATCACCTACGGCGCCTGCGTCCAGCAGCTCTGGGCGCCCGATCGCGACGGCCGGCGGGCGAACGTCGTCCTCGGGTTCCCGACCCTCGACGGCTACGTCGCCCACGACGGCCACTACTTCGGCGCGACGGTCGGCCGTTTCGCGAACCGGATCGGAGGCGCGACGTTCATGCTCGACGGTGTCACGTACCGGCTGCCGCTGAACGACGGGCCGAACTCCCTGCACGGCGGCACGACCGGCTTCGACAGGCGCGTCTGGGAGGCCGCCGTCGTGCCGCCCACGCCCGACAGCGTGGGGCTCGATCTCCGCTATACGAGTCCCGACGGGGAGATGGGCTACCCCGGCACGCTGTCGGTCACCGTCACCTACACGCTCTCGCACGACTCGCTCCGAATCGACTACCGGACGACGACGGACGCGCCGACGATCGTCAACCTCACGAACCACACGTGCTGGAACCTCGCCGGCGAGGGCACGGGAACGATCTACGACCACGTGCTCACGCTCGCCGCCGACCGCTACACGCCGGTCGACGCGACGCTCGTCCCCACCGGGGAGCTCGCGCCCGTCGCCGGAACGCCGCTCGACTTCACGAAGCCGACGCCGACCGGGGCACGGATCCGGGACGGGTTCCCCCAGCTCGCGGTCGCCGGGGGGTACGACCACAATTTCGCGCTCGCGCGCCGCGACTCGACCTCACTCATCCCCGCGGCACGCGTGGACGAGCCGACGAGCGGACGCCGGCTCGAGATCGCCACGACCGAGCCCGGAATCCAGCTCTACTCCGGGAACATGCTCGACGGGACGCTCAACGGGACGAGCGGGAAGGCGTACAGGCAGAGCGACGGCCTCGCGCTCGAGACCCAGCACTTTCCCGACTCGCCGAACCACCCGAACTTCCCGTCGACCGAGCTCCGACCCGGCCGGGTGCTCACGTCGACGACCGTCTACCGGCTGTCGACGGAACCGCACGCACGGGCTGCTGGTCGCGCAGGACGATGGTGACCTCGGCGAAGCCCGTGGGTGCGCAAACACGATCTCCCTGCAAAACAAGCGGATCCGAGCGAGGTGACCGCCCCAACCACCCCGTCATCGCCGCAGCAAAGAGACGAATCGAGGGCCTCGCCCAGGAACACCGCGCGATCGAAGAGCAGCTCCGCCAGCTCCACGCCCAACGACTTGAACGCGCCCGTCCCGAAGAGATCGAGTCCGTGCTCGCCGCCACCGTCACCGCCGAACTCGCGGCGACCACAGAAGCACCGCGACCGCCTCGCCGGCGGTCGCAGGGTTCCGACATAGCGGGGGCGAGATGTGGACACATTTCCCCGACCGGCTGGCCTACCGCTTCAGTGAGGTTCGAACGCTCGATCAGTCCGACGCGCCGCAGAGGTCCCCCGCCCGCACCGGCGCCGCTGCCGCCGCGTCCACCGCTGCTCCTGCGGCCGGCCGATCCCGGAGGAAGTGCGGCGCTCTTCGTCGCGGAGGTGTCCCGAGCGAGCGATTTCGCCGGTCGAGCCTTTTTCGCTCTCGGCAATGACGGTAGGCTTGCGTGCCTGAGCATTCTCGGACATCGCGTCCTCCGCAAGGAGGACCCCCGCTTTCTCCGCGGCCAAGGACTCTACGTGGAGAACCTGCCCCTGGAGGGTGCCCTCACGGTCACGTTCGTCCGCTCGCTGCTCGCGCACGCCCACATCGTCGGCATCGATGCCACGGCGGCGGAAGCCCTCCCGAACGTGCAAGTCCTCACGGCGGCCGACATGGACCTCGGCCTGTTCGGGCCGCCGCCGTTCCCCGGGCTGAACCCGGGCATGGGACGCCCGCTCCTCGCCGTCGACCGCGTCCGCTTCGTCGGCGACATCATCGCGGTCGTGATCAGCGACGACCGCGCCACCGGCGCGGACGCCGCAGAGCTCGTATCCGTCGACTACGACCCGCTGCCGCCCGTCGTCAGCCCACACGAGGCCGCGAAGGACGAAGTGCTGCTCTTCCCGGAGGTCGGCACGAACGTCGCAGCCCGCTCCGGCTCGCCCGAGCACGACGAGAAACTGTTCGACGGATGCGACGTCGTCGTCCCGGGCACGCTCGTCAGCCAGCGCATGGCGCCGTGCCCGCTCGAGCCGCGCTCGGCTGCCGCCGCGGTCGGACCGGACGGCCGGGTCACCGCCTGGCTCTCGACCCAGACGCCGCACCAGGACCGTATGGTGCTCGCAGGGACGCTCGGGCTCGATCCGGCGCAGGTCCGCGTGGTCGCCCCCGATGTCGGCGGCGGCTTCGGCGCGAAGATGATCAACGTCGAGGAGGTGCTCGTCGTCTGGCTGGCCCGCCGCCTCGGCCGGTCCGTGCGCTGGACGGAGACACGCAGCGAGAGCATGGTCGGGCTTCCACACGGCCGGGCTGCGCGCCTGGAGTTCACCCTCGGCGGGACGCGGGACGGCAAGGTGCTCGCCTACCGGCTCGGGGTCCTGCAGGACTGTGGCGCGTACCCGGTGCTCGGAGCCTTCCTGCCGAACCTGACAGGGCTCATGGCGAGCGGCGTCTATGCGATCCCGCGGATCGAGTTCGAGGGTCGCTCGGTGGTGACGAACACGACGCAGATCTCGGCCTTCCGGGGCGCGGGCCGGCCCGAGGCCGCGCAGGCGATCGAGCGTGCGATCGACGCGTTCGCGGCCGAGCTCGGGATGGATCCAGCCGAGGTCAGACGGAAGAACTTCATCCCGAAGGACGCGTTCCCGCACACGACCGTTACCCATGCCGCTTACGACTCCGGCGACTACGAGGGCGCGCTCGACCTCGTGCTGCGGTCGGTCGGCTACGACGAGCTGCGCGAGGAACAGCAGCGCCGCCGTGAGCAGGCTGCCGCGACGCAGCTCGGAATCGGCATCTCGACCTACGTCGAGATCACGAACGGGGTCAACGAGACCGAGTTCGGGGAGGTCGAGATCACGCCGGACGGCGGTGCAATAGTCCGCACCGGCTCGTTCTCCCATGGCCAAGGCCACGAGACGACGTTCGCGATGATCGCGGCTGAGCGGCTCGGGCTGCCCCTCGAGAAGGTGACCGTCCGCAAGGGCGACACCGACGAGATCGCCAAGGGCACCGGAACCTACGGGTCGAAGTCGACACAGATCGGCGGGGCGGCGGCCAGGCTCGCAGCGGACAAGGTGGTGGAGCAGGCGAAGAAGCTCGTCGCCGACTACCTCGAGGCGAGCCCGGCCGACATCGTGCTCGACCCGGCCGTCGGCCGCCTGCACGTGGCAGGCGACCCCTCCTTGGGGATCTCGTGGGCCGACCTCGCCTCGCGCGCGTCGGCCGACGAGCGGCTCTTCGAGCTGAAAGCGGAGCACGAGTTCCAGGCCGCCCCGACCTTCCCCTTCGGCGCCCACGTCGCCGTCGTCGAGGTCGACACGGAGACGGGCCAGGTCGAGCTGCTGCGGCTCGTCGCCGTCGATGACGCGGGCACCCTGATCAACCCGCTGATCGCGGAGGGGCAGGTGCACGGCGGCATCGCGACCGGCGTGGCGCAGGCGCTCTACGAGCACTTCGTCTACGACGACGACGGGAACCCCCTGACGGGCACCTTCGTCGGCTACGCGTTCCCGTCCAGCGCCGACCTCCCGTCGTGGGAGGCGGTCGAGATGGAGACGCCGACCCCTCTGAATGCGCTCGGCGCGAAGGGGATCGGCGAGTCGGGGACGATCGGTGCGACGCCCGCCGTCCACAGCGCCGTCCTCGACGCGCTCGCGCCCTTCGGCGTGCGCAACGTCGACCTGCCCGCCAACGGGGAGAACGTCTGGCGCGCCCTCCAGGAGGCGAAGGCATGACGAGGATCGCGCTCACGGTGAACGGCTCGCGCTGCGAAGCGGACGTCGAGCCGCGTCAGCTGCTTGCGTACTTCCTGCGCGACCAGCTGGGACTGAAGGGGACGAATGTCGGCTGTGACACGACCTCCTGCGGGGCGTGCACGGTGCTGCTTGACGGTGAATCCGTCAAGTCGTGCACCGTCTTCGCGGTGCAAGCCGACGGCTGCGAGGTGACGACAGTCGAGGGCCTCACGCTGGGCGACGAGCTGCACCCGGTGCAGCAAGCGTTCCACGAGCAGCATGCGCTGCAGTGCGGCTACTGCACGCCCGGGTTCGTGATGGCCACGATCTCGCTCCTGAAGGAGAACCCGAACCCGTCGGAGGCGGAGATCCGCGACGGGCTCGAGGGCAACCTTTGCCGCTGCACCGGGTACCACAACATCGTCCAGGCAGTGCAGGCGGCGGCGAGGGCGGGGGCATGATCCCTGCCGCCTTCGAGTACGAGCGGGCGGGGTCGGTCGACGAAGCGGTCGCGCTGCTCGGCCGCGACGAGGACGCGAAGCTCCTGGCGGGCGGGCACTCGCTCATCCCCACGATGCGCCTGCGCTTCTCGCGCCCGTCCTTGCTCGTCGACATCGGCCGACTCGATGACTTGCGCTATGTACGCGAGGACCGCGACCGGCTCGCGATCGGCGCGCTCACTCGGCATGCGGAGCTCGTCCGCGACCCGGTGCTCTCGCAGCACTGCGCGCTGATCGGAGAGGCCGCCGCGCTCATCGGCGACCCACAGGTGCGCCACCGCGGCACGATCGGCGGCTCGGTCGCGCACGGCGATCCAGCCTCCGACCTCGGAACGATCCTGCTCGCGCTCGACGCCGAGCTCGTCGCGCGCGGACCGCGCGGAGAGCGGACGATCCCGGCGGCGGCGTTCTTCACCGGCCCGTTCGAGAACGCGCTCGAGCGCCAGGAGGTGCTCACCGAGATCCGGGTGCCGAAGGCAGTAGGGACATACCTCAAGTACGTGCGGCGTGCGCACGACTGGGCGACGGTCGGCGTCGCTGCGGTCCGTGTCGACGGACGCGTGCACGTCGGTCTGACGAGCATGGGGCCGACACCGCTTCGGGCGCGGAGCGTCGAGGACGCGCTCGCAGACGGAGCCTCGCCGGCCGACGCCGCCGCGCATGCCGCCGACGACACCATGCCGCCCACCGACGCGAGCGCCAGCAGCGAGTACCGCGCGCACCTCGCGCGCGTGCTCGTCCGGCGCGCACTCGAGAAGCTCTAGCCGTCCCGGTGCCGGACTGAGGCGTACTCTCAAGGACTCACGACGCAGTCGCGCCCGTTCCATAGCGGGGGCAGGATTTGAACCTGCGACCTCCGGGTTATGAGCCCGGCGAGCTACCTGGCTGCTCCACCCCGCGGCGTGGTCTCAAGTGTAGCAAGGCTCCTGCGCGTCCTC
>Ga0209323_10002867_pt1 | contig 11462 bp, 18 predicted proteins | sample Rifsed19ft2_FD_184014 | JGI IMG/M metagenome (GOLD analysis project Ga0209323, IMG submission 184014) | Soil microbial communities from Rifle, Colorado, USA - sediment 19ft 2 (version 2) | ecosystem: Environmental > Terrestrial > Deep subsurface > Rock core/Sediment | place: Rifle, Colorado...
GAGCCACAGGGCGAGGGCGATGACCGCGATGCAGGGCCGGCGGAGATCCTTCACTGGCGCTGGCTCCACGGCGGCGTGGGGAAGCGCGGCTTGCCCGGCGCCAGCTCTTCCGGCCAGACGATGACCTTCTTGCCGTCCTGCCACTGGAACATCACCATCTTGTGCGCGATCTGAAAACCGTCCGGATCCACCTTGAACGCGCCGAAGACGGTGTTGTGGTTCATCTTCAGGATCGCGTCGCGGAGCTTCTCCACGTCCAGAGACCCGGCCCGCCTGATGGCCTCCACGAGAATCTGACAGCCGCCGTAACCGGCAGCGGTGTGATAGGAGAGATCGGCGCCCGGGAATTCTTTCCTGTGAGACTCGAGGAACTCCCGCGCCCCGGGATACTGCCGTGCGATCGGGATCAAGCCGCCGGCCCGGACCTCGACCAGCTCGGGCGCCCAGGGGGTGGCGCCATAGACGAACTCCGCATCACGCCCCAGGACGTGTTGGAACTTGGCCGTGTCCACGCCCACTGTGAGCCCGTACATCCGGGGATTCACGTTCGATGCCTTCAACTGCCGGACGATGGCCACCGCGTCGTCGAAGCGCGTGGCGGCCGCCAGCACGTCGGGGTCGGCCGCCCGGACCCTGGCGATGAGGGCGGAAAAATCGGAGTTGCCGAGGGGGTAGCTGTCGGCGAAGAGCACCTGAAGCCCCTTGCGTCGGGCCAGCTCGATGGTGCCCCGGGCCGTGGTCCTCGCGAAGAGCTCGTCGACGTTGAAACGGTTGTGCTGGTCGAACTCGATGTTGTCGTTGAAGAAGTGCTGGTGGATATAGTAGTGCTTGTGGATTGGGTCGTTGATGTCGAAGAACTCGTAGTCGTCGAGCTGGTGGAAGTAGACAGGCTTGTCGAACTCGATGTGGACTGCGTGGTGGATGTCGAACTCGATGTGGTGGTGGATGAAGTAGATGTGCTTATCGAAATCGTAATCGAGGTACTTTGTGTCGTACTCGTAGATGAACTCGTGGTAGTGGAACTTGTACTGGTAGAACTTGATGTCGTGGTAGAACTGGTTGAGATACTTATTGAAGTTGAAGTTGACTGAGTCGTACTCGTCGAAGAGCTGGTCGTTGTCGAACTGGTACTGGTCGAGATTGAAATCGACGTACTTGTGGTCTGGGTCGTTGAAGTAGACGAAGAAGTGGTTGTAGAACTGGTGCTAGTTGACTGAGTCGTACTTGTACTGAGCGTAGTCGAAATACTGGTAGAGCTTGATGTTGTGGTCGAACTGGTACTAGTCGAAAACGACGTAGACGTGCTGGTCGAACTGGAAGTTGTCGTACTGCTTGTCGAAGTACTCAAACTGATAGACGTACTGCTTGAAGTCGTAGTGGAGCTGGTTGAAGTGCTGATAGATATGGTAGTCGAAGTCGAACTCGATGTAGTCGTGGACGAAGTGCTTGTCGATTGGGTCGTACTTGTCGACGAACTGGTCGTAGTGGAACTGGTTGATGTGCTGACAGTAGTGCTAGTGGAAGTACTGAGCGAAGTCGAAGTACTTTGGGTAGTCGACGTGGAGCTAGAAGTAGTGGTAGAAGAAGTGGAAGTCGACGTACTTTGGGTGGTGCTTGTGCTGGTCGAAACCGTCGTGGAGGTCGAACTTGAAGTCGTCGTGCTGGAGGTGGAAGTGGATTGCGTGGTGCTCGTCGACTGAGTGGTTGAAGTGCTTGATGAAGTCGTGGTCGAACTCGTCGACGTGGAAAAAGACGTCGATGTAGAGGTGGACTGGGTTGTACTCGTTGAGCTTGAGGTAGTCGTTGAGCTTGTGGAGGTTGAAGATGAAATAGTTGTACTGGTCGACTGCGTCGTCGAGGTTGAAGAACTTGTCGTCGTAGAACTTGTAGATGTGGAAAGGCTTATTGAGGTAGATTGACTCGTGCTCGTAGAACTACTGGTTGTCGTACTGCTTGTCGATGTGGAAATTGAAGTCGATGTACTCGTAGACTGGCTGACCGATGTTGATGAAGATGTGGTCGTACTTGATGTAGAAGTTGAAACCGTTGTGCTTGTTGATCGGGTTGTCGATGTAGAAGAACTCGTGGTGGTCGAACTGGTACTTGTAGAAATCGAGGTTGATGTGCTTGTGCTTTGAGTGATCGAAGTACTCGAAGACGTGGTCGTTGAACTGGTTGATGTTGAAAGCGATATGCTCGTACTTTGAGTCGTAGAAGTCGAACTGGAAGTGGTCGTTGAAGAGGTTGATGTGGAAAGACTCGTTGAGGTCGATGTGGTCTGAGTCGTGCTTGTGCTGCTCGACGTCGTAGTGGAAGAAGTGCTTGTACTCTGGGTGGTACTCGTTGAAACCGTTATACTCGTAGACGACGACGTGGTAGTACTTGACGTGGAAGTCGATTGAGTCGTACTAGTACTCTGCGTGGTCGAAGTGGAAGAACTTGTAGTGGTTGAACTCGTGCTTGTCGAGGAAGAAGTTGTTGTCGAGCTGGTCGAGGTCGAAATGGATGTCGAAGTGCTCTGTGTAATACTCGTCGAACTGCTGGTCGTCGTCGAAGAAGTTGAAGTTGAAACGGTCGTGCTTGTACTTATCGTCTGGGTGGTGCTGGTCGATGAACTAGTCGTAGTTGAGGATGTAGAAGTACTAATCGATGTCGAAGTTGATTGGGTCGTACTCGTACTCGTACTACTACTGGTTGTGGTTGAAGACGTGGAAGTAGAAACCGAAACGCTGGTGCTCGAACTTGTGCTTGTCGATGATGAAGTCGTCGTAGAACTTGTAGATGTGGAGACAGATGTTGAAGTACTTTGGGTGGTCGAAGTCGAGCTACTGGTCGTCGTACTGCTCGTCGACGTCGATAGGCTCGTGGACGTACTAATCGTCTGAGTGGTTGATGTCGACGAGGAAGTCGTAGTACTACTCGTCGAAGTAGAAAGAGAAGTCGATGTGGAAAAACTCGTGCTGGTTGAAGACGATGTCGTTGTTGAACTTGTGGAGGTACTCTGCGTCGTGCTTGTTGAAATGGAAACTGTCGTGGACGTGCTTGACGAAGTCGTCGTACTGCTGGTTGAGGTCGAAATGGAAGTAGAAGTACTTTGAGTTGTACTAGTCGAGCTTGACGTGGTAGTGCTGGAGGTGGACGTCGATATTGTTGAACTAGTACTTGTTGAAACCGTCGTACTCGTGGACGAAGATGTTGTGGTGCTGGAGATGGAAGTGGATGTCGATTGCGTCGTAGACGTGCTTTGCGTCGTCGAAGTCGACGAACTTGTGGTCGTTGAAGAAGTCGATGTTGAAATACTTGTACTGGTCGAAACTGTTGTCGAAATGCTTGTCGAGCTCGAAGTGGTGGTCGAACTGGTGGACGTAGATATCGAACTAGATGTGGAAGTACTTCTGGTCGTCGAAGTACTGCTCGAAGTCGTGGTTGAAGAAGTGGATGTTGAAGATGAAGTCGAAATCGTTACCGTCGTGCTGGTCGAAGAAGATGTTGTAGTGCTAGACGTGCTCGTGGATGTCGATTGCGTCGTAGAGGTCGTAGTCGCCGCGGCCCCGAACTGCACCACGTCCCACTGGGAAGTCAGAACGAGCGTGCCGTCGGTACGACTGACCAACGAAGTGAATCTGTCCCCGCTGGTTATGGTTAGTGCGCTGGTACGGATCCTGTCCCTCGTAGTGCTATCGAAGGCGATTGCGCTACCCGAAACCGAGGAACCGCCCGTGCCACTGTCATTGGTGGAATCGTCTTTCAATTCCGCCGTCACCGTTCCCAGCGTGCTCTCCCTGCCCGTGGCTTCGTGGAACACGCTCGGATTAGAAAATAGGGAAGTATCGATCAAGACTCTCTGGTATTCAAACGTAGTCGTGGCGGATAACGTATCGTTTCTGGAAAACCTGTAATAAACTTCTCCTTTAGAAAGGGCGGTCAGCTTAATATATAAATTAGCTTTAAAAATAGTTATCCCAGTTCCTACAGTATTCTTAATGCGTATTTCATAATCTTTGAGATCAAGAAAATTAGAACTGCTAGGCGAAAAAGAAATCTGTTTATGATCATAGAGAGGCCATTCGGTCGTAAGAGATAATTCCGAAGCAGTCACTTGAGTATTGTCAGTTTTATTAAAAAGACTGACATTACCAACATCTCCAGGATTATTTACTTGGGAAACGACTTCTAATATGTATTCTTCAACCGTGGTGAAGAGCGAATCATCTCTTTTCCAAATAGAATATAAATCGCTATCACCCTGTGTATAGGAAGTGGAAGTAGTCGTGTCACCCGTAGTGGAAGTACCGCTTCGAAGACCATTAATTAGAGGAATTTGAATTCTGGTCGAACCGGCATCTATCTGCTTGACAATAATTCTGGCCGCAAAAACCTGTAGCTGGCCATTGCTGGTCGTTTGCGCTAAGCGGATCGTGTATTCGGTATTGGCAGCAACTGGGGTGAAGGTACCCGACCTGATCCTGGTCGGCGTGCCGGCGGAAGTCGGCACGCTGATCGTGGCTGTCGCTGAACCTGCATCCACGTTCCACAAATCCACGTCCCTAGCTACCGAATCCGTGTTCTGGGCGACTATTTCAAAAAAATACTGCTCGGTTGCCCCATCGTAAAATATCGGGTTCAAAAAGGTAACTGCCGCACTTAAAGTGACTACCGTGAAATTTAAAGACCCCCCACCAGTATCTAATATCTCAATCGGCACTTCTACATCTTTGCCCGTTCCTGGAGCCAGAGTGGTGGTTGAAGTGGAAGTCGATGTCGAAATCGTAGTCGAGGTGGACCGCGTCGTGCTGGTGGAAGTCGAAATGGAACTGCTGGTACTCGTCGACCGGGTCGTTGAGGTAGACGTAGAAGTAGAAGTTGAACTGGTAGTAGAAGTAGTATAAATATTTACCAATATTCTTGCCGCAGCCACATCCCCGGCATTAGTGGTAGCCTTAGTATCCATGTTCTGATCTGCTGGCATGGTAGCTGTAGCTTGTCCTGCATTATCAATATTAGTGACAGTAGCAGCAGTTCCTCCTCCATCCGCTTCTTCCAAAGTAACGTCAGAGGTTGACCCATCTGCTGCTTCGGCTTGGAAAGTATAAACATTGTTTATCCCACTCCATTCAGTAGAATCCCATTTAGTAGGAAAAATTTGTAATGCTGTTCCTGCGGCAAAGAGAGTGTTGGCGAGGAGGTATTGGGGTTCAAGGAGAGTAACACCGGCTTGTCCGATAAGAGTAAACTGGTGGTCAACGGCACCTGAAGCCCATGAATTAGAGTTTCGTTGTTGGCTGGCACCATCGGAGTATCCAGAAGCCGTATGACTCCATAAAATATAGTTTGTAGCGTCAGCGGTATCAGGGGAACGAGTAAGTTGGATGTAATATGTTTGACCTCCAGTTAGACTGACTGGTGTGCCGAAGGTGAGATTATATTCCAAATAGGATGTTGTTAGAGCCGATGCGGACTGTGTCACATTCGCTAATGAACTACCACCTAAGGATGAAACAATATCCACATTTAATGTATCAGTTGGACTTCCGACTTTTGCTAAAAACAACTTTACACCAGTAATAGTAGAAGTGGCTCTAATTTTGAATGCCTGTGCTTCAGCCTGAAAGTTAGTTGCTCCTGTTCCTCCTTGAATAAACTGTTCATTACCGGATGAGTCGGCTCCACTCCAAGCACCATCTGTTGAGTCAATAATAATCTTCGCGTTGGAAACAGTAATTCCACTCTTAGAATTACCTGCTTTCATTACTGCTCTATACCATCTACCATTAATAAGGGTAACAGGTGTAGTTGTTCTTACTCTGGCTGTCTGAGTTGTAATTGTGGTTACAGCTCCATCAGTTACATTAGCCCAACCTGTGAATCCATCCCCTGTTCCATCTGCTACCTGAAGTGTCATTGTGGCAGCAGATTTGGAAGTTCCTGTTTTAAATACTCCTTCAAAATAAGCAGTTATAGTCCCATTCCAGTTTGCTGCTGTATATTTCCAGTATTTAGGATTGGTTAAAGGTGTATCGGTTGTAGTTAGAGTGTTAGATTCATTTCCTATTTCTATCTGGGTTTCAGTCTTGGTGATAGGAGTAGCATTTTGGATAATGATTATTCTGGCAGCCTTAACAGTCACGTCACTGCCAGATGCTTCTCCACCATTTACAAAATATTCATTTAAAGTAGAATCCGGTGTGAAAGTTGTTCGAAATAAAGTATAAGATGTAGTATTAGCAGGGATGGTTAGACTGGGGTTGGTAACTCCTCCGCTTAAAAGAACTGTCCTTGAAGAAGAAACATTTGTATTTTTAGCAAGAGCTTCAAAATAATAAGTAACTGTTCCGTTATATTTTGATGTGTCAAGTTGCACCGAAGTAGTTACCCCGCTAGTGGTATTGGTTGTCAGAGTTGTATCTAAAATATTTATTTCTTGACGAATCTGCATAAATTACTCCTTAAGGTGCAAAACTGAAAGCACATAGTAAAGCTCTACTGTTTTATATCCCCCATGGCTTTGCACCCAAGACCAAAGTTCACTATCGGGACTATCGTCAGCTATCGTGGTATCATCCCAGTTAAAATCAGTCATTAGCTTGCGGGAAAGAAGTGAACATCCTATTCCTGCCATCCAAGTTTTAGTTGGGGAAGCTGGATAGACATGGGCTATCCAATCAGCGTCCTGTCCATATTTCATCAGCTTTTCAATCACATCTGGTGGGGGAATAACATCAGCCTCTATATTCATCCAATGGGTATAGTCTCCTTTTAAAAACTGTCTTTGTACCTCTGCCATGCTTTTACAAACTCTATACATTCCATCATTTTTTTCATCAGGTTTAAAACTCATATGAACCATAGGTATTTGGTCTTTATATTTATTATAGAAATCCTCTGTTTTAGAGTTATCTACAGCTAGAATGTCATAATTTGGATAAGTTAAACTTTTTGCCATATCTACCCACTGTTGGAAACAATAATCTTTACCATCATAAGTAGGACAACTAACCAGAACTTTATTTACTTTCTTAAACTGCTCATCCCACCAAGCTCTCGGTTTTACATTTATTATCTGAAACTCTGGTAGTAAATCACATTCCTCTGAATCTATATTATGGTCTTGGATTTTACCTACCCGTTTTAATTCCTTTATCATCGGCTCTACATCCATGTCATAGCCAAAGAGTCCGTTAGAGTGAACTACATCAAAATAATTGTCAGCAAATGGAAGTTTAGAGGCATGGGCTTTTACTATATAACCTTTAGCACAGGAGTTTTCTATTGCATAGTCTGAAATTTCCATCCCCCACGCATCACAACCTTTTTCTCTGAGGAGTTTAACTAGATGCCCACAACCAGTTCCTGCATCAAGTATTCTTACCTTTCCATACTGTTGGATTAGTCTGTTAGCTAAGGAACTGGTGTAATCATGACGATGTATAGTTCCCCATATATTTTTATAATATTCTTCATTAAAGATAATCATTTTTCCCACCAAAAAAGCCCCCGCCACGACGTCATTGTCGGTGCAGAAGCTTGTAATTATCTCGAAGCCCCAGAACCATTCAGTTCAGGGCGGAGACCCTGAGCGTAGTCGAAGGGCCAACTATAATTCGGACTTCTCTATCTAAGTTATATCACTTGGGGAAACCTAAGACAATCGGAGACTTTATTGTTATCACATCAAACCTAGCGGATATCATTCAATTTCGCGAACTCGCCGAAGTATTTAATTGCTCCGATATTATACGCTTTGGCCGCATCTAATTTATTATCAAAAGCTCCCAAAGATATTTTTTTATCATTAATCTCAACTCTAGCTAACCATTTCTGTCTTCTCTTATTCCAATATACTCCTTTATATCCAGATGTATTCCTAATTTCCAACTTATTATTAAAACGATTCTGTTGATGATTACAAATTCTTAAATTACACTTTCTATTATCCAATTTATCCCCATTGATGTGATCTACTTCTTTTTTCTCAAATTTATCTTCTAATTCCTTTCTTAATATTTCTCTATGTAAAAATATTTTTTTAAATCTATTTTTTGATTCTATTTTGCCTAACCATTGTATTCTTTGAACATAACCATATTCATTAACATGCCATTTATTTTTATATAAATATTCATAGTCTTCATCATCCACTAAGGTATAATTTTGTTTTCTATATTTACCTAATGATAATATTATTTTCTTCATCTTGGATCGTCAATAAAATACCCTTCGACTTTCAGTTTTCTTTTATTTCCGAAAGGCTTATTTGGTTCATCTCTCGGTGGGAATATCGGTGAATTAACTCCGTCTGGACTAAATTCAAATAAAGCATCAGTATTTTGAAAAGTGCCTCTTTTTGTTTCCATAGGTTCGTTGGAAGTATTAACGACATCCTTGCTTTTACCCCATAAATGGTGTGCAAATGCCCGCATGGTCGCAGAAGCCCTACCTCCAGCCAGATAAATTCTATGGACCAAAGAGTAATCATCTCCGCCGCCAGGCATGAATCTTTCATCATAAAGACCCACGTTCTCCCACATCTCACGTTTGCCGACAACGCACCAGCCAGCGAAACCTTCGATATGACCTCCTCCTCTATGTTTCAATAAAAATTCATAGCCCTCTTCCGTCTGTGCCTCCTCCAAGGTTAAAGCCGTACCGTCTGGTTTTTTCGGCCAAATATCTCCGCCTACTGCTACTCCCCAATTTGGGCATGAGTTTCCTGGAACCCACGTTCCATCAGGATTAAGACCATAGCCCCAACCGGCCTCGATCAATGAACCAGGATTAACTGCTCCCATTTCGGGATAGGTTTCAAATTGTGAAAGAATCCCAGCCCACCACTTTTTAGAAATCCAAATAATATCATCATTGCTGGCTACCACATATTTCGATCCCCAATTGATCCCGTGAACAATTCCCTCATTCATGCTCTTTGCGAAGCCGAAATTTCTGTTCCCCTGAATGTAAAGATCGATCATAGGCTTGATTTCTTTCCATAACTGCGGATCGGAATACAACCCCAGCTTGGTATTATCTACAACAATAGTTCTAAATTTTATGGGAGTAAATTTATACAAACTCTCCAAACAATCTTTGATATATCCTTTTTGAATAACTGGTATAACAAACGTCGCTTCAATCTGTGCCATATTATTATAATTATAACATATATCTTATGGGAAAACAAACGTCGCTTCAATCATTTTTACACTCACAGTTCTCGCAACCACAATTGCTACATAAAAGTGGAGTGCGAACATTGCTGCCAACTAAACCTGCTAGTTTTCTCATATCTTCTAAGTGATATCTTGTAGCCTTGAGTTCGGCATCAACAACTTCTTTTTCCACAGGCGGCTGGATTTCGGTCATTGCTTCCACGAATTGTTCCCATACCATTCTAGGCAAAATCATAAATGGCACGGGCATCGGATCTCCTTCTTTGAAAAGCTTCATCAGCAGATGCCCATCTTTTTCAGCATTGGCATTGTAAACTTCTCCATTCGATCTGATCTGCAAAATCCAGATCCGTTTCTGATCGGCGTAAGGCACTTGTTCGACCACGACTTTCCACTCGATACCATCAATCCTACTCATATTCATGGATCCAATATCCACTTGATCAGCCTCACAAAAATATTCTCTCTTTTCTTTTCCGCTGGCGGAACCGATTTAGTTTTTGTTTTATTTTTTGTCATCTATTCTCACCTTCTTTTAATCACCCTCCCAAAAATTTTCTTCCCAATTCTTAATACCATAGCTTTCAAATAAGTACCGTCTTCCATGATTGTTTCTGGAAAATAAATTCCGATAGGCCATCTGAATTTATAAGCTGATAAGTTCTGCTCCAAAGTTTCTTTAATTGCTTTTAGTTTTTTCCCCATCTCACCATCCTCCCCTAATTATTCCGCAAATCCGCTCCACGTCTTTTCCAGTCACGTACATGTGCAGTGGCAGATGAATATATTTGTCCTCGATCCAATTCATATTTGGCAGGTTTCGCCTTTTTCCACCGAAAACGGTCAGAATGTCATTCCTGACTTGGACCAGATTCGTTTCTATGCCGTTGTCGGCGAGCTTTTTCGCAAAATCGTCTCTTCTCTCAACCAAAACAGGAAAAGACCAAATGCCTCCGATAACCATCAATCCAGAGATATCGGAAAGATTATTCTCATAAAGGATACACAATCTTTCATGATGATCCATAATTTTTTTGTATTCTTTCAAGGCCCCAAGTCCCAATGAGGCAGCCAGATCAGTAGTCTGCCATTTAAAGCCTACTTCTTCAATATCCGTCGTCATCTCGCGCCCCAAATAAGCCTGATAATTAGCCCACCTTTTTTTCTCCCTGTCTATACCAAACCATCTCAGTTTTTTCGCCCTGGCATATTCTTTTTCACTCCGAACTACAATCATTCCGCCATCGCCTATTGTTAAGTGTTTGATCGCTTGGAAGGAATAACAGGCATAATCATCGCTAGATAACGGAGAATAGTGCATCTGGGCATAATCTCCTATTACTGGAATTCCGAAATTAGGTATAATGCTCGGATTTCCACTAAGATGGACATTGATAATCGCTCTTGTTTTATTTGTGATTTTCTTCTTTATATCTTCAGGATCGATATTCATCGTATCCCGCCTTATATCGGCGAAAACTATTTTGGGACCGAAATGAGAAAGAGCAACTGCATCTGCTGAACAATTGAGTACTGATGTAATTACCTCAGAATTCTTATCGATTCCTATTAAATGATATGCCAAAGATAAAGCCGAAGTACCTGAGTTAACCGCTACTGGATATTTAACCTGAAAAAGTTTTTTTATTTTTTCCTCAAACAAATCCACCTTCGGACCCTGTCCGATCCAGCGGGAATTAAGCGTATCCTGAACTTCTTTTCGCATGTAATCATTAATATACGGATGAAACATTACTATAGTTTTTCTTTTCATCGGTTCCTCCATCGCATCGTCACGATCCCTTCTTCTTCCAAAATCTTTTCGAAACCGAGCTTCTTGTAAAGGCTGTACGCCCCCCCATTCGATTTGCGTACTTCCAAAAAAAGGGATCCGGCTGCGAATTCATCAATAAGATACTGGAACAATATTTTCCCCAATCCTTTTCCCCGCACACTGGGGACAAGTCCGCCACTCAGCCAATACTCATTCGGAGAAACCCCTATCTTGAATCTCCTGACAAGGCCGTAACCGACCGACTTCTTGCCTTCAAGCATCAGATAACACCATTTGTCCACGCCCTCAGCCTGCTTGTAGTCGTTCCACCATTGCAATTGTCTCAAAATGCCTATTTTCCGGGTATCCCTGGTCATGAACTGGCGGCAGGAGTTGCGGACCGCCCTCACCTTTAAGGCATCCCAGAAAGAATCAATCAGCCTGAATGAAATCATTATTGTGTTTATAATTATAAGCGGAGACTTTACAATTGTAAAGCACCCGTAAAGCCCTAGAACGTG
>Ga0209323_10002869_pt1 | contig 11460 bp, 6 predicted proteins | sample Rifsed19ft2_FD_184014 | JGI IMG/M metagenome (GOLD analysis project Ga0209323, IMG submission 184014) | Soil microbial communities from Rifle, Colorado, USA - sediment 19ft 2 (version 2) | ecosystem: Environmental > Terrestrial > Deep subsurface > Rock core/Sediment | place: Rifle, Colorado...
CGCCGTCGATCACGCTGACGTCGCCGACCGCGACCCTGACGAGCGCCTCGGCAGTCCTGGTCGAAGGAGTCGTCGATGACGCCGCCGCGAGCGTGAAGGTGAACGGCTCCCCGGTCACGGTCGCCCCCGACGGCTCGTTCAACGCAACGGTCGCCCTGGCGGAGGGCGCGAACTCGATTGTCGTCGTTGCGACAGACGCCGCCGGCCTGTCGGGCAGCGCGACCCGGTCCGTCACGCGGGACTCGACGGCTCCCACGCTAACCGTCTCGACGCCGGCCGCGAGCGCCGTCCTCGGGACGAGCGCCGTGCGGGCGTCCGGGACCGCGGAGGTCGGCGTCGAGCTCACCGTGAACGGGATCCGGATCGTCGTGGGGACGGGCGGCGCATGGAGCGTCGACCTCTCCCTCGCGGATGGATCGCGGACGATCACGACGGTCGCGACGGACGCCGCGGGGAACAGCGCCCAGGACGTCCGGTCCGTGACGGTCGACACCGTCGCGCCGACCGTGACCCTGACGGCCCCGACCGCGCCGTACGCGACGAGCGCGTCCGTCGTCGTGACGGGTCTCGTCTCCGAAGCAGCGGATGTCCTCGTGAACGGCGTGACCGCGACGGTGGCCGGTGGGACGTTCACCGCGACGTTGAGCCTGTCGGACGGCCTCCGGGCGATCGCGGTGGTCGCCACAGATGCGGCCGGGAACGTCGGCACCGCGTCGACGGCGATCCTCGTCGACACGGCGGCTCCGATCCTCACGGTGAGCGGGCCCGCGAACGGAGCGGAGACGGAGACGCCCACGATCCTCGTGAGCGGCACCGTGTCCGACCCCGACACGACGGTCCTCGTGAACGGCCAGCGGATCCGCCCCGAAGCGAGCGGAGCCTGGAGCGTGATGGTCGCCCTCACGGAGGGCCTGAACACGATCGACATCTCCGCGGTCGACGAGGCCGGGAACGAGGCCACCGTGGTCTCGCGCACGGTCACGTACACCTCGCCGGTCCCCGACCTCGAGACGGACATCACCGGGAACACGCAGGCGATCAACAACCTCGGCGGGCAGACGACGATGGGCCTGATCGGCCTCCTCGTCGCGCTCATCGCGGCGCAGATTGCCTTCTACTGGATCCTGAACCGGAAGATCGAGGGCATGAAGGCCGGGAAGCCCGAGGAGACGCCTCCGCCGCCGGAGATGAAGGGAGAGCCGTAGGGTCTCTCCCCCTTCCCCTTTTCGGGATCCGACGCGCGGGCGGGAGCGCTCGATCCGCTGTTCGGTCTCCCGAAACCCTTATCGCACCCTGTGTGGATGCCCTGCCCACGGGGGAGATCGTCGGTGGCAAAGATCGAGTCGCTCGCGAGCGTGGGCATTTTCACGAAGGACCAGAGGAAGGCACGGGAGTTCTACACAAAACGGATCGGCCTCGTCGTGCGCGACGCGATGCCGAAGTCCGGGTACCTCGAGCTCGGGGCGAGGAAGCGCGGCACCGATGCCGGGATGACCGTGTGGAAGCCCGACCCCCGGTGGGGGGCGGACTACGACGCCGGCATGCGGTCGATCGGCACGGTCACGGGCCTCGGGTTCCACACGGACTCCGTCGACCGGACCGTCGAGATGTTCAAGAAGCGCCGCGTGAAGCACGAGATCGCGGCGGACGAGGAGGACCGCTACGTGCGGTTCCAGGACTCCGACGGGAACACGTCCTTCGCGTTCGAGTCCTCCCGGCCGAAGACGCACCGCGGCGGGCTCACGCGCCTCGCGTTCATCACGATCGTCGTGCGGGACCTTGCACGGGCGGAGGCCTTCTTCACGGGAGCCCTCGGCCTTCAGCGTGTGCGCCGGAAGGGCGACGAGTACACGACGTACCGCGTCCGCCCCGGCGGCACCGTCCTCATGCCCTTCATCCCGAACCGCGAGATGTACGAGGACCCCGCGGACTACGACGCGGATGTGGCGCACACCGGGGAGAACACGTCGATCATGTTCGCGACCCGGGACCTCGTCGAATTGCAGGACGAGCTCATGGCCCGCGGCGTCCGCTTCAGCAGGAAGGCGCAGATGGAGGAATGGGGCGGGATGCACGCGAAGTTCCTCGACCCGGACGACAACGTGTATTCGGTAATCGAGCCTCGCCCTAAGGCCAGATGACGGCCTCCGGTACCCATGCGGCCGTGACGATTCGCCCGCCAGGATCGACGGCCCAGACCTCGTAGTCCGCGCCAACGTCGCCCGTAGGGTCGAGAGTGAACGCGCCCGCGGCCCCGGAGTAGTCGATGCCAAGCGCCGAGGCCATGGCCTCTACGGCGAGGATCCACTCCGTCGGCCGGATGAGGACGCCCGGGCCGTTGTCCACTTCCCAGAGGCTCCCGAGTATGCCGAGGGGCGTTCCCGACTCGCCGGCGAGAGCAGCGAGGGCGATTGCGAAGACCGCGTCGTACGCGTGAGGTGCGAAGATCCCAGGCTCCGTGCCGAAGGTGCGGAGGAACCGATCGTGGAACAGCCGGTACTCCTCCCGGTCCGGGTCTACGGGCCACCGCGGAGCGACCCCCTGGAACACGCTCACGTTCACGCCCATGGCGGCGAGATCGCCGAAGAACGGCTCGGACCGCAGCCCGCCCGAGAGCAGCCAGTCCACGGGCCAGAGGTCGCGGTTGATCCACCACTCGGACAGGATCCGCTCGGCGTCGGGCGGATAGCCGACGAAGTAGACGGAATCGAAATCGTAGGTGAACAGGCGCTCGAGGTCTGGCAGATAGGTCAGCTGGGCCTCGGGATACGCCTGGGAGACGACGACGGTGCCGCCGAACCGCGTGAAGTTCTCCCGGAAGGCCGTCGAGACGCCCCGTCCATACGCGTTGTTCGCCCAGAACACCGCGACCCGTCGGTAGCCGCGCTGGACGTACTCCTGCCAGGCCGCGGTCCGTCCCTCCAACGCGTCCGACGGGACCGTCCGCACGAAGACGCCCGCGGCATCCACCGTCGTGAGGACCGATGACGTCGAGCTCGGCGAGATCTGGGGAATGAACGCCGCCTGCGTGACCTCAAGGATCGCGAGGCTCTCCGCGGACCCGGCGCCTCCGATGATCGCGCTGACGTTGTCCTCGGAAATCAGACGCCACGCCGCCTCCCGGGCCGCGCTGGGATTTGTCTGGGAGTCCTCCACGACGAGCTCGATGAACCTTCCGTGGATCCCGCCCTGGGCGTTCACATCGTCCGCGGCCAGCCGCGCGGCCCTCACCATGTCCTCCCCGAACACCGCGAGTGCCCCGGTCAGCGGCAGGACGACGCCAATCTTCAGCGTGGGTCCCATGGGCCTCTCCGGCTGGAGCCGGATCGCACCCCAAGACTGCAACGGATAGCGGTCGTCCGCGGCTCCGGGCGCGCCGTCCGGTCCCGGCGTGCCAGGGGGACCTTCGCGTCGGGTCGGGCCCATGACGGTCCACGTCTTCGCCACGGCATCCCATGCGCCCAGCAGCGGGGGATACGTGTTGAGATACGCGAGCGGCCCGCGGATCTCGGCGTACTCGCCCGCCCGTGGGTCCGCCCCGATCGGCGTCAGATTCGGGTCATAGAAGACGACGTCCTCGGTCGGGAAATCAAACCGCCAGGTCTCGCCGGCCCTGGGCGTCCAGGCAATCGGCACGTAGTCGTAGCTGCGGTTCAGCCCGTATTGCGGGCTGCCCGGCGTCGAGTGGACGTACGCATACGGTGGGTTCGGATATCGGTCCAGCTCGGAGATTGTATGCATCGGGCTGAAGTCGTTCGTGTAGTCGCCAAGAATCGGTCCCCAGGTCCAATACGGGGCGTCTCCGACCTGGTCGTAGCCGCCGTCCGGTCCGGGCAGCGCGAGGTGCCGGAAGTGGTTCTGGATCACGGACGACAGTCCGAAGTTGAAGCCCGTCGCCCCGAGGCTTCCAATGAAGACCAAGTCCTCGAACCACGCACCCTCCATTCCAAGCCAGCCTGCGGCCCTGGAGGAATCGAGGTAGTGCTCCCGATAGGATGCATTTCCCCAGTAGAACATGCGGGCCAGCAGGACCTCCGTGCCCCAGGCGGCGGTGTCGAGAGACACGTATGTCGTGCCGTCCGAGGCGACCGTTGCGTCGATTTGAACGTAGAAGGGCGTGTAGAACCATTCGAACCCGGACGCGAGGTCGTACTTGCCCGCGACCTGGGGAGTGCCGCCCATCGCCTTGAACCAGTTCGCGACGCGCGTCTCGAGAAGCCCATGGACCGAGCAGCTTGCCGCGGTGTTCGCGTTCCACCAGGTCTGGGCCGCCGCCGCGTCGGCCGCCACGACGCCGAAGACGCGCCGGGACTCCTGCAGGTCCAGCGTCAGCGTGACCTGCGAACGGACGATGTAGCCATCGAGCACCACGGGGCTGATTCCGCAGCCGGCTGCATCGAGCTCAATGGCCGTCGCCGTGTCCACGTACTGCATCCGCCAGTCGAAATCCAGGCGTCTCCCCGAAGCCGCCGCGTAGTTGAGCACGGGCAGGAAGACCGGTTCGGAGAGGTTATACCCGCGGACGTCGACGCCGCTCACGCGAACCCGGTACGGCGCGTAGATCATGGGATTGCTCCTCGGGCTTCCGGGCGAGATCGCTCCCGGCAGCGGATTCCAGTTCGCGTACGGGTATTCGCTCGCATCTCGCACGTCTGGGAGGCTGGGGACACAAACCCCGTTCGAGATCGCGGTCGTGTTGAAGCACTCCGCGTTCATCGGCAGCTCCCCGTAGACTTGGATCCGGTAGTCCCACCATTCTCCGTACGGGACGTTGAAGAAGTCCCAGAACTCGAAACTGAGGTTGCCGGGAGGAGGCGGGGGCGGCGGCGGTGGCCGGTAGGTGCCCGTGATCGTCGTGAGCGTGCCGGGCCGAACGGTCGCGCTCTGCCGGGCCGGGGTCTCGTATCCCGCGACCGGCCCGAAGGACACTGTGTACGTGCCAGCGGGCATCGATTGCCACATCTCCCAGTCGTTCCGCGGGATTCCGTCCACGAAGATCGTGCCCGGGACGGGCGGGTCCGTCAGGACTCGGAGCCAGCCGTGCACCGAGAAGACCCCTTGGACGTACGTCGTCTCCGCGGGGTAGATTGCGAACCACTGCGGTTCCGGCGTCCCGAGGCCCGGGACGTCTGTGAACTCGAGGAGGTGGTATCCCGGTTCGAGCTTGAGCCAATCGAGGCCCCACTCGTCCCGCGCGATGCCGTCGATGAGGATCTGGGTCAGCACGCCCGCGGACGCGTTCGTGCCGAGCGTCGTCGTCACGCGCAGGAGGCCGTACGTCGACGGATCCGGGCCCCGCGAGTTGTGGGATTTCCTGTACGTCCCGACGACCTCCGTGAGTTGCTCCGCGACGACCTCCACGGTCCGCGGGCGTGGAGGGCGGAACCCGTCCACGGTGCCGAAGGCGACCTCGTAGGTCCCCGGAGGCAGGGCGAGCCACACGCCCCAGTCGTCCCGCGGGACGCCGTCGATGGATATCGTCGCGGGGACCGCCGGGTCCGTCGTCACGCGGAGCCATCCGTACGCCTGGTACACACCGACGACCTCCGCGACCGCGTTGGAGACGACCTCCACGCCCCAGGCGGGAGGCGTCCCGAGGTCGGGGACGTCGGAGAAGGAGACCATGTGTCGTCCGGGGTCGAGCTTCAGCCAGTCGAGGCTCCACTCGTCCCGCGGAACCCCGTCCACGAGGATCTTCCCGGGAACGCCAAGCTCCGGATGGAGGTCGACAGAAGTCGTGACCCGGAGGAGTCCAGGTGCCAGGATGCCGCGCGTCGCCAGGTAGATCCGGAGCCCTGGCTGCGTCTCGTGGAGGTACGGCCGCGCGGTGTAGTAAACGAACCACATCCCGGAACGGTCCGGCAGGAGCGCGGGCATGCTCACGACGCCCTCGTCCGGCGGCAGCACGTCGAGTACCATCCCCAACCGCGTCCAGTTCACCCCGTTGGCGGACGTCGCCTCGAACAACCGCCCCGTGTCGCCACGCCCCTCGTAGAACATGCGGTAAGTGCCGTCCACGATCCGGACCGTCGGCGCCCACACGCTGACGTCCTCCAAGGATTCCGGCGGGCCGCGGTCAAGTGCGACGCCGCGCCGGGACCAGGAGAGTCCGTCCGTGCTCGTCGCGTACAGGATCCGTGTGACGCCGTCCGCAGCCTGCGCGGAGTACCACATCCGGTACACGCCGTCTGCGAAGACGACCGTCGGCGCGAACACGTGGCGGGCTTCAGGCGATCCCTCGGGCCCGACGTCGAGCGCGAGGCCGAGCCGCGTCCAGTTCACCCCGTTGAGACTCGCCGCGGCGAAGATGCGGTAGTGAACCCCATCGTACGCAGAGTACCACATCCGGTACTCCCGGCCGAGGTCGATGACCTCTGGGTACGCCTGGAAGTAGCCGTCGGAGATCGGGAACTCCACATGGCCGTCCCGCGCCCACGAGCGGCCGTCGAGGCTCGTCGCGTGCCCGATCCGGAAGTTGTCCCCTCCGGACGCACCCTGGTACCACATGTGGTACACGCGTTCGTCGAACAGGACGGTCGGGTCGCCGACCTCACCGTCGTCGAAGCTCCCGGGTGGGCCGTATCCGAGGACCAGGCCGCGGCGTTCGAGGAGGCGCCCGGGCGGCGGCGATGGCGTCACGGTCACCGGGGCCGTCGCGATGTCCATGAGGCCTCCCGTGTCCCGGACCTGGAGGGTGATGTTGTACGTCCCCGCCGCCGCGTACCGGACGGCCCCGACCTTGCCCAGGGACCAGTCCGTGTCCCAGCTCCCATCGCCCTCCCAGTCCCAGCGGACCGCGAGATCCTCCGGGCGGTCCTCCGTGTCCCAGGAGGCGGACGCGTCCGCGGTGAAAGGCGTGTTGACGGTCCCCGAGGTCGGCGAGACGGTGAACGCGGCCACGGGCGGCGAGTTCTCCGGGTACGGGGGAGCCGCCCCGGGCACGAGCTCGATCCAGGGCGCGCCCTCGAGCGGCACGGACTCGTTCGCCCAGTCGTGGGGTCCCGCGAACGACAGGACCCGGGCGTCCGCGTCCCACAGGAAGTAGTCGCCGCCGGGCCTCACCTCCCCGAGGGTCATCCCCGCGTCGAACGTCGTGTACTGTCCGATCTTCGCCACGGGATCCCACGAGGAGCGGACGGGGTCGTACCAGGTCACGTTGTTCCGCGGGAGGACGACCGTGAGGCTCGAGCCCGCATCGAGGCGCCAGCGCGTCGGCGCGTACGTGAACTCATATGGCAGGCCGTGAGCGTAGCTCCCGGGTGATCCGTGGAGGACCGTGGTCCCTTCGAACCACCGGAGTTCGGAATTCGGATATCCGCTCGCCGCCGGACTCCCGGATCCCGCTCGGGGCACGTAGTCCGCGAGCCAGGGCTCGAGGACCCACGTGGGCCGGTCGTCCGAGGTGTTCGCGAAGCCGTCGGGACCCCAGTTCGACCACGCGCGCATGTGGTACGCGCTCACGGCCTGGAAGTCGAGGTCGAGGTGCCCACCGATCGTCCCTCGCAGGGTCGCGGACTCGATCGAGAGGAGCTCCATCGGCATCCAGCCGCGCGGTGCAATCGACCCGTGCGGCGCGTTCACCGCGTCCACGTAGCTCGCACTGCCCCAATAGAACCACCGCGCGAGGAGGATGTCGAGGCCCCAACCGTCCCAGAACAAGCTCACGAACGTCGTGCCGTCCGGCGAGACGGACGCGCGGAGGTCCGTGATGTCCGTCTCGTAGAACCACTCGAAGCCGTTGTAGATGTCATACGGCCCGTTCCCCTGCTGCTGAAGCCAAGCGGCGACGGCGCTCTCGAGCGCGCCCGCCGAGCGGCCTGGGGCGGTGTTCGCGTTCCACCACGCCTGGGCCTCCTCGGGCGTCGACCCGACGACGCCGAAGAGCCAGCGGCTCGTCTCGAGGTCCATCGTCAGGTTCCCGCGGAAGAGGTAGCCGAACCCGTCGCTGAACTTCGGGTTGATCGCGAAGTCCGTGCCGGCATACGTGTCGATCACGCCTTGGTCGATGTACTTGAAGCCGAGGTCGAAGGTCACGCCGGGTCCCGCGGGCGGCACCCCGGAACCGAAGACAGGGAGGAAGACGGGGTCCGCGAGGCTGTAGCCGAGGTGGTTCCGCACACGCGCGTTGATCCGATACAGCGTCTGGACGAAGGAAGGATTCGCCGCCTGGAGGTCCGACGAGGAGGAGAACAAGACCCAGGGGCGGAAGTTCGTGCACGGCACGTAGTCCTGGAGGAGCACGTCCCCGTATGTGTTCCACCGGAGGCTCCAGTAGTCTCGGTACGGGCAGTTCACGCGGAACATCTGGTCGACGACGACGTCCACCGTCGTGTCCGCGGGGCTGACGTACCGCGTGGTCACGTCGACGTTCCCAAGGTCGTCCGCGACGGCGAGCCAGACCGTGTAGCGACCCGGCGCCGCGTATGTGTGCGAGATCTGCACATACTCGAAGCCGACGGCTCCCGTCCCGTCCCCGAAACTCCAGTTGTAGTACACGATCGGTCGTCCGATCGGCGAGAAGGACCCGCGGGCATCGAAGGCGACGGTCCTCCGGTCGTGGCGAGCCACGAAGTCCGCGATGATCGCAGATCCGACTTGGTCGGGGACGGGTCCGCGCGGCCGATTGTCTTGGATGGCAGGTGTCCCGATGCCCGCGTCGGTCGATACGAGGACGAGGGCCGCGAGGCCCGAGGCCACGAGCACAATCACGATCGCGAGCGAGGCGAGTCTTCCGAGGAATCTCCCTCCACGCACTGACATCCCCGAGGCTGCAATGGCTTATGGCACGATAAGCTTGTCCGATGTTCTCGGTTCTGATTCCAGCAGAGCCTCCAAGACCTACGCAGCGAGCGGCGCGGGAGGGGAGGCGGGTCGGCGGCGCCATCTCCAGAGGACGAACGCGAGGATTCCCGCGACCGCCACCGCGACGGGGACGACCACGTAGAGCCATGGGAACTCCCCGCGGCGGCCGATCGACGTGGCTCCCGTCAGGGTGAGAGACGTCACGAAGCCGTTCTCCGCGTTGCCGTTGACCGTCCCGTCAAAGGCCCCGGGCGTCGTCGGGAAATCGCTCGCGTTCGACATGCCGACGACGTATGCGTACCCTTGCGGATCGACCGCGAGCCCGTTGACGTTATCCGCCCAGAACCCGTCCATGCCTCCAAGGAACGTCGAGTAGACGAGGCCGCGGGTCCGGTTGAGCTTCAGCAGGAACGCACGAAACATCTCCGTCTCGGGGAAGCTGCGATTCACGGCCCCCGAGGTCGTCAGGAACTCGTGCGCGCACGTCTCGCCGGCGACGTAGACGTTGCCGGCCGCGTCCACGGCGACGTTGGAAGCGTACTCGGGGCCGCAGGCGCCCCCGAACAGGGCCGAGAAGAGGAGGGGGCCCGGCGCGAGGGCGGTCGCGGAACCGACGGTCGGAATCGATCCGAAGAACGCGAGGGCCAAGACGGCGATCGCCACGCCGACGGCCGGTGACGAACGTCCTCTCTCGAGGCTCCCCCCACCCATGACGAATCCAGGTCATCAATGCCGTGGCGTCGCATAAGGGTTGTGCGGCCCTGCCGCCGATGAGCATCCGACGAGGCGGGGGACGCGAGCCCGCAGAAGCCAAAATCGAGGTACCACGGCGCCGACGCGCGAAGGTGCCGATCTCAGTCGGAGGGCCCGCTCGGGCCCGTTGACACCGTTCCTGAGGGGCCGCTCACACGTGCCGTATGAACTCCTCGACGTTGACGGGGGCGTCTCTAACGATTTTCCTCAGGAGGCCGCGGCCGATGTCCTCCCCGGGATGGACGCGGACCACCGTGGTCCTCCCGTCAGGATGCCGCATGACCATATGGCTGCCCATCTGCCGGATTGCCCGGAGGCCCAACGCTTCCAAGGCACGAAGCACCTTGCGCGGCGGCAACGGTGTGAGCCGAGACAGGCGTCAAACCTTGACCGTCTGGACGCCGACGAACGTGATGCCCTTCGGCACTAATCGGCGCGGGCCGATGTACGCCTCGATGGCCTCCCGGATGCGGTCTCGCAGCTGGTCGAGCGACTTCGCCTGTGTGTGGCAACCGGGAAGCTCCGCGACGGAGCCGACGTACCAGCCATCCTCGTCGCGCTCCACAATGACATGGAACGAGCGACGCGCCATCGCGACTTCAAGCGAGTGCGGGCATTTAAGCCTTCCAGGTGGGACGGTGGATTCCGGCCTCGGTCTCTGCTTCGAGAATGTCGACGAAGAACTCCCCCGTCGGGTCGACGTACCGGAGGGGGCTTGTACTGGGTCGCCCAGGCGATCGCGCCAGCGGAATCCGTGACCGCCTGGGTGGACCCGAGGGCGTCCTAGTGGTGGTACGTCGTCACGTAGCCCTCGATCCGGGCGCCGAGGCGTACAGGTGACGGGCGAGGGTGGCAACACGTGCGGGCTACGCGAGAAGCAGCAGCGGGCTCCGAATCCTTATTAGGGGCATCGAGCATCCGATAGGTTGTGCCCCTCACCGTGAAGGTCGAAATCGACGAAACGGGGACGTACGTCGCCGAGGTGGAAGACCTGCCTGGGTGCGTGACGCAGGGCTCCAGCTTCGAGGAATTGCTCAAGAACCTTCGGGAGGCAATCTCGGGGAACATCAAGGCCCGCCGCTCCCTCGGCTACGTGGTACCATCGGACCGCCGGATGCGTCTGCTCGTCGAGGCCACGGTGTAGATGGCGAAGCTCCCACGGGGCGCCGACCCTCGGAGGGTCATCCGAGCCTTCGCCCGCTTCGGATGGCAAGTTCACTCCACGAGAGGAGGCCACGTCCATCTCGCGAATCCGAGCAAGCCGGCCATTGTCCTGACCGTACCGTTCCACCCGGGCCGTGGTGTGTCTCCCGGGGTGCTCCGAAGTCTCCTGCGGACGGCGGGGATCACCGTGGAGGAGTTTGTCCAGCAACCGTGATCCGGATTCGCGGCGGCGCGAATCGGCTCCGCCCACGCTTGGCGCCAAGAGGAACGCCGCGTTCATCGCGACGTCCGCCCACGATCCTCGGCCCTGGAGCACGTCGACGATCGCCCGGCCGAGGAAGTACGCGTCCGAGATGACGTCGAGACCGGGGATGAAGTCTCATTCTGTACTGGAACTGCCTCGTGCGTCGTTCTAGTGCATGGAGTAAGACGATCACCGTCGGCGCTGAACTCGTAGAGTGCGACCCTTCGCACGTCTGCGATTGTTGGGTCAGCCGGACGAACGACCCCTTGCTGAGCTAGGGAAGTCTAAAGAGCTTCAGGTCCGCCGCGTCCTTGCGACGGATTTCAACAAATCCAGCATCGCTTCCAGGGGCTGAAAAGCCTCCAAAAGGAAAGGGGCGACATCGGGATGATCCTGGCGCAATCTCTCTAATCTCTGCGAGAGTACCCGGTGGGCTACAGGCTCGACTTCTGCAGGAATCAAGGTCTTGCCGGCCAGGGCCCGTTGCGCTAGGATCA
>Ga0209323_10002871_pt1 | contig 11457 bp, 7 predicted proteins | sample Rifsed19ft2_FD_184014 | JGI IMG/M metagenome (GOLD analysis project Ga0209323, IMG submission 184014) | Soil microbial communities from Rifle, Colorado, USA - sediment 19ft 2 (version 2) | ecosystem: Environmental > Terrestrial > Deep subsurface > Rock core/Sediment | place: Rifle, Colorado...
AAGACGATATGGCTGTCCACAGTGAAAACATTTTAGTAAATCTAATTCTTTTGTCATAAAAATCATACTAATTATATCAGCAATTTTCTCTGTGTCTAAATAAATTCACGTCTATTTATGCCAGTGACATAAAGTACATGCGAAGGAATTTCAATCTTTTAAAAAAGAGATGCTTCACGGAGTTTACCCTGAGTAAAGATACCGAAAGCCATGTTTTTTTCTTTAATTTTCCATTATTATGTGTAAACTTATACGCATTAAAATTAAGATTTTGCAATCGATAGCAATTATAGACCAGAAAGATATTCCTTAAATATTTATTTAATTCCCTCATTCCTGCCTTTCTTATACAAAAAATGCTAAAATACTATTTAAAAGGAATATACGAAGTCTCCAGTCGCGGAGATGCCAGGGAGGAAAGCTACTATTCTATCCTTGAAGGTTTTTTGCAGAAATATGCTGAATCAGTTGGCAAAAATAATGTCCACATAACCACCCTGCCAAAGAAGACCGAAGCCGGTAATCCCGATTTTAGAATATGGGATGGCAATCAACATATTGTTGGTTATATAGAAGCAAAAGCGCCAACAACTGAGTACTTAGACCAGATAGAAACCACAGATCAGCTAAAACGTTACTTAAAGACATTTCCCAACCTGATACTCACCAACTTCCTTGAGTTCAGGCTCTATTGCAATGGCGAACTAACAGACAAAGTCCGCATCGGCAGGCCGTTTGTCATGCGTACGCTTAAAACAGCCTCTCCAGTTGAAAACGAACCAGATTTCTTAAACCTGCTTGGAAAATTCTTTTCTTTCTCACTGCCAAAATTCTACGATGCCGAGTCCCTTGCAAGGGTACTGGCAGATAAAACACGCTTTTTAAGAGATGAAGTGGTTGCCCAGGAATTACAGGAAGAACGCAATCACACAACAGGTACACGGAGCGCTGCATCCCTACAGGGCTTTTATGATGCATTTAAACAGTTTCTCATAAGTGGTCTCACAAAAGAAGACTTTACCGACCTTTATTCACAAACTATTACTTACGGACTTTTTGCCTCCAGAGTTCGGGCAAAGAACGGCTTTAATAGAAAACTTGCCTACGATAACATTCCGCACACGATTGGAATTTTAAGGGACGTATTTCGATTTATTTCACTTGAAGAACTCCCCAAACAGATGGAATGGATCGTTGACGATATCTCAGAAGTCCTGGCAGTTACTGATGTAAACAATATTCTTCACAAATATTTTCGCGAAGGAAAAGGAAAAGACCCCATTGTCCACTTTTACGAGACCTTTCTGGCAGAATACGACCCGAAAACGAGGGAACGCAGGGGTGTTTACTACACGCCAGAGCCAATAGTATCTTACATTGTCCGTTCCCTGCATACCATCCTAAAAGAATATTTTCAGAGAAAAGATGGTTTTGCGAACGAATTGGTTACTGTCTTAGACCCTGCAGCAGGGACATTAACCTTCTTGGCTGAGGCCTCGAAAATTGCTATCAAAGAATTTACGGCAAAATACGGCGAAGGAGGAAAAGAACGCTTAATCAAGGAACACATCCTCAGAAACTTCTACGCTTTTGAATTGATGATGGCGCCGTATGCCATAGGCCATTTGAAGATGTCCTTTCTTTTAGAAGAACTTGGCTATAAACTCCAGGAGGACGACAGGTTTAAACTCTATCTCACGAATACCCTGGAGATGGAAGAGCTTGCCCAAACCAAACTTCCCGGCATGGCATCTCTCTCTGAAGAATCCCATTTGGCAGGCAAGGTCAAGAAAGAACAGCCTATTCTGGTTATCCTTGGAAACCCTCCGTATTCGGTAAGTTCAGGCAATAAATCTGATTTCATTGAAAGAGAGATGGAAATCTACAAGGAAGATGTTCGTGACGAAAAGAACATCCAGCCCCTTTCTGACGACTACATCAAATTTATCCGATTTGCTCACTGGAAGATTGATACAGCAGGCAAAGGCGTTATCGGGATGATTACGAACAATTCCTATCTTTCCGGGTTGATTCATCGCGGCATGAGAAAGAAACTCCTGGAAAATTTTAATGAAATTTACATCTTAAATCTTCACGGAAACAGCAGGATCGGGGAAAAGTGCCCGGATGGTTCCAAAGATGAGAACGTATTTGATATTCAGCAGGGAGTATCAATCGCGCTCTTTATCAAAGACAAACATCAAAAAGATTTGGGGAAGATATTCTATCAAGATGTTTATGGTTCAAGAGGTGAAAAATACAACTATTTGGATACACACGACATTAAATCAACAAAATGGGAAAAGCTGAAGCCTAACAAACCGTACTATTTCTTTGTGAAAAAAGACTTTTCGCATCAGGCGAGTTATGACAAATTCTGGAGTATCCAGGAAATATTTATCCAATCATCAAGCGGCGTAAAAACCCATCGTGACCATTTCGCCATAGGGTTTACAAAAGACGAAATCAAGCAAAGGATGATGTTATTCACCGGTGAGTTATCGGATGAATTGGTAAGGCAAGGATTGAATTTAAAGGATACGCATGACTTTAATCTAAAAGAAGCAAGAAATAAGATTGGAAAAGAAAGATGGGAAAAATCTATTATTCCATACTCTTATCGTCCATTTGATAATAGATTTATCTGTTACAGACCAGAGTTGATTGACAGAGACCGATACGATGTTATGCAACATTTTTTAAAAGATAATTTAGGGCTGATTTCCCCTCGAAAAGTCGATATATTTTGCCATGGATTTGTTACAAAAAATGTTACGGATGTATCAGCAGGCGGCAGAATTTCTGGTTCGGAAACAAATGTCGCTCCGCTCTATCTATATCCACAAAAGAGTGCTGCTGAAAAACAGTCCTCAGTTCGTAATTTGATGCTCTTTGAGCCACAGGCTGATTATGGAGCAAGAAAACCGAATATCTCTCCTGAACTTGTCGAGCAATTGACAAGGCATTTTAAGAAAGCACCTCCTCCCGAACAAATCTTCTTCTACATCTATGCTGTCCTCTATTCAAATACCTATCGCACAAAATACTCAGAATTCCTGAAGATTGATTTTCCGCGAATACCTTTCACGAAGGATTACAAATTATTTGGTAAAATGGCAGAATATGGGGAAAGGCTCGTTGATTTACACCTGCTGAAATCACCGGAACTTGACCCGCCTGTCGCCAGGTTTCAGGGCAAGAGTGACAACACCATCGGGAAATTGAGATATGAACCCACAAGATTATTTATCAATGGAAACCAGTATTTCGAATGTATAGAACCAGAAATCTTTGGTTATCAAATTGGAGGCTATCAGGTATGTGAAAAATGGTTGAAGGATCGGAAGGACAGAAAGCTATCGCTTGATGATATAAAACATTATTGCAACATTGTCACAGCCATTAAAAAGACTCTTGAAATCCAAAAATCAATTGATGATTTTTATCTGAAAATTGAAGATGAGACAATTTGAATAACTAATACTTTCCTGATAATCCATACTCACCGCATCAGAATGAAGACCCACGTGTACAACATGCATATCACCAGTTCCTTGTTTCAAATTCATATGAACGATGAGACGTATCCTTAGACATCCCATGCTCGATTAACTTCCAGTAATCCTGCTCCTTTTCATAGGTAATTTTGTAAGAATAATCGACCATTCTCCACCGCCAGAAAAAGAAATGCGAAATGCCAGTCACAAATATATCAAGATGCCTGGACTTAGGGTCTACATCCTCAAACATAGCCACACAATGCTTTGTCGCCTTCGGAGCGAGTTCTCCCTTTGCAATAGCAGCGTACTTATACTTTTTGCCTTCTTTATAATCCGCATCCAATTTTGCCACATGTTCCATAATTTCAGGATAATATGTGTCGAGATGTTTTTCGCCAGTATCTGTCATTAAAAACACTTCAATGGGAACTAATATTGGCTGGTCTATGGTATTCCCAAGATTGTAAAACCATATGATGTATCTGACCTCTCCGCCTGTACCTTTATTATGTATATAGGTTTTGGGCGCATTCCACGAAAAATCAAGCTGGGAGGCGCTGGAAACTCTGACTATGCTTAGTAAAAGTAGTAGCAGTCCGAAAATGGAAATTTTTATTTTCACCGAATTACTCCTTCTTTTTTATTACACGAATTTGTTCTTTCTTGGTCTTTTTTGGCTCTACAACTAGCAATCTTGTTGCCTTGTAAATATAATCACCCATTGGTGTGTCGTCATTATTGGCTTCGATACCCATCGCATAAAACCTTACCGGATTGGCCACCCAGAAATCCGCAGGAGGCGCCTGCCATTTTACATGCCAGAATTTCTGTTTTATCCCCTTTTTCGTATGTGTTGCAAAGCGGCCCCCGGCTTCTACCTGTGTATCCTCATCGTCCCCAACGTTAATAAAGGTACCAACCAATCGATTGAAATAGGTGTCCTGCGCAGTAATTTGAAATCCATGAAAATCCGTATTCGTCTGTTTAAAAGATACCAGGATATCCACAATCTCACCTGGCGCGCATTTGTCTAACACGAATAACATAAACTTAGCCTTACCAGAATTAATGGGGTACTGATAATGGCATCCTAAACTACCACAGGTATACCAACTGGGGGCAACAAATAATACGTTAAATTTATCAATCCCGGCGCCAAGACATGCTATAGGCGCACCGTCTGAACGAGCAAATGTTGAATTGCAAAATATACCTGATGAAAACATACCCAAAATAATTATAAAACAAATACCCTTTAATCTAACTTTCACATTTTTAATCCTTTTTACTTGACGATGTTGATTTAATCAGATCTAGACCATAACTTACCGGTACACCAAAATTAGACCCTCGAAATCCAGGAAAGACACCATAATTGATCCCGATTACCTTTCCTTTATTATTAAAAATAGGGCCACCGCTGCCACCTGCGGTGGTTTGGGCATCGTATACAATCCTATTTTGCAAAATATCGCTTAAATGTCCTTGCGTTGAAAGCGGCCTGATCAGACCCCAATTTGATAATTCCTGCACCAAGGGAACGAACGGCATGTTAAAAAGCTGCCTTACAATCTCCGGGTCTGCCTTCGCAAAAATAGCCCCCACCCCGGCTGGATATCCTAACAATATTATGGGTTCGCCTACTACAGCGCCGCGTCCCGTATAGTCTAATGCGAGAGCGGGGATTTTTGCGCCCCGCATATCTATGCGCAGCAATGCAACATCTACCTCATCAGAAATTTTCTCTACCTTCAAAGGGAACGATTCTTTAATACCGGGGAAAAATGCCCTGAATACCTCAAATCTCGGCTTTATAGTTGGCCCTAATTGGATATAATAAGGAGACGTTTCCATTTCCCACCATGGCTCGGCAATGTGACGATTTGTCAGGATCAAACCATCAGCGCTGACCAGGAAGCCGGTGCCTGTATATTCATTGATACCCCTTTGCCCCATACCCATCATCGTAAGAGGCTCTCCAGTCTCTTCATCTAGAAAATAAAAGGTTCCCTGTATCAGGCATATTCCACCACTATAGGTCTTAATTATATTTTCAGCAACGAACCTCTCTACCTCAAGAACACGCACTGTTTCCACTGTCTTTGACAATCTTGTGTATTGGTTATAAAAATATAACACCAAACTACCACCGATGATAAACAAGATAGTTATTATCCCTATCTTAAAGGAATGAGAAGATTGAGTAAAAGCCTCCCACAGAAGTTGCTTAAAAAATGCCGTTGCCGTGTTAAGCCGTCCTCTTCGGGAGGAACGTGCAATACCTAACGAATCTTCCAGCATCTCAGATAAAGGTTTGCACACATCTGCTTCATCCGTTTTAATTCGAAATCGTACTCTGGGACCACCAGCGCCAAACTCAATCAAATCACCGTCTTTCAGTACAATTTCGTTAATTAATCTATTGTTTACCTGTGTTCCTTTTACACTTCCCTTATCGCGTAATATATAATCGCATTCATTGAGTTGTATTTCGGCATGATGGCTGGATGTGTTTCCGTCGATATCCGGATCAAAACGAAGGTCATTTGAAGAGTCTGTTCCGATAGATATCTTTTCAGAAGCAAAGACTTCCGTATTGCCTCGATGGCTACCTGTTAAATGGACAAAGACGGCCTTCAAACAATGTTTTCCTTATTGTTTTATAAAAATTAGTTACAAAACGAGGCACGAAGTACTAGTAGTTCGTTCTTGAATTAGTATTGCAAATAAAAAAACAGTCGGCAGTCGGCAAACAAAAGGCAAATTGCAGGTTGAAGACTGCCGACTTTATTCAATTATTTGTATTTTTCAGGATTTTCAATCATATGGTTAAGCAATCTACCTATTTCTTCGGAGCGACGATTGTAATCATTGTAAATCGTTTTATTGATATATCCACATTCAAAGGCAAAGTCAAGCCAAACTTGTGTCTCGGTGTTTTCCATGTCAGCATCAGTCATTTTACTTACAAAATGTGCTGGATATAAGCGTTTGCGATAACCCTCTCCAATGCAAGCGCAAACAGAACGGGAAGATTTTCTTATTTGTGATGTCAGCGCATATTGTTCTTCCTTTGGAAAAGTTTTACTTGTATTGAAAATATCCATTCCAAGGGCAAATGCTTTTTTATAAACTGTAAGATTTCGGAATCCTGTTACCATTTGTTCTTAATTTTTTATCGACTGCCGATTGTCAACTGCCGACTTATTACTTATGGAAGATGTAAAAATTTTTGATATGTTATTTCAAAAACGTACTACGATGTACGATTTTAAATCCCAAATCGTACCTCCCAAATCGTAAATCTATATTGTTGCTTCGCAAGCGTTGTGAATTGATACCAATTATACAATGGCAATTTTACAAGGTCAACTTTTTAAGTTTAATTTCTCCTGAATCATCCTGAGCATCTCTGCCGCTTCTATCACATGAGGAACTGTCGTTCTGTCAGCTCCTGTTTTCTCCCATTCTTTACTTTCTGCTATATCAAATGCCCTTGATATGATGAATACGTTTGGATTACATTCTTTTGCAAATCGAATGGCTATTTGTTTGGTCCTCATATCGGGCAACGCTAAAATCAATACTGAGGCTTCATCTACATTCGCCATTTTTAAAATCTCCGGGCTGACTGCATCCCCGTAAATATAAGAACATCCAATCTTTTTTATTTCATCTATTTTTCTCGGATCATGCTCGATTATGAGTATAACGCCCTTTTCTTTTAGCTCTTTAGCCAAATAGCTTCCTGTCCTTCCATAACCACAAATAATTGTATGCCCTCTGAGATTTAATTTTGTTTCGGGATATTCTCTGTAACTCTGCACAGGCTTCCCTTCTGATAAATATTTCACAAAAGGAAGTTTGTTTATTATTTTACAAGCACACCCAGCCCTTCTTGCAAAAAAAGGCGTCGTAAGGATTGTAATCAAAGTAACAGCGATTACGGAAGAGGAAAGTTCTTGCGAGACCTGTCCGTACATTTGTCCTACTGCAAGGAGTATGAATGAAAATTCTCCAATTTGCATAATGAGCAAAGCGACCTTAGCGCTGGTTTCAACGCTATACCCAAATAATTTAATAGTGACAATCGAAGTTGTAAATTTTCCCAGCAGTACGAGCGATACTAAACCTAAAACAAGAGGGATTTCGCTAAAAACCAACATCGGATTGATTAACATGCCCGTAGAAACAAAGAAAATAACAACAAAAATATCCCGGAAAGGTTGTATTTGCACTGATATTTCTGCATTATATTTTGCTTCTGATAACGTAAATCCAGCAATGAATGCTCCTAATGCTACAGTAAGACCTACGGCATAAGTTGACAAAGGGATGCCAACCGCAAGGGCAAATATCGACAAAAGGAACATTTCTCTGTTACGTGATTTTATAATATACGTCAACACCTTTGGCAAAACCATTCTACCCACATATACGATAAAAGATACCAGCAATAAGCTCTCTACGACGGTCATTAACAGGTTTCGTAGGTTTCCTTCCTTGATTGCTTCAAAATTTGATATAAAAAATATCATCATTACAACCATCAAATCTTGCACAATTACAAAACCAGTCGTAATTCTGCCGTGCAAGGTATACATTTCTCCTCGTTCCATAAGTGTTTTCATAACAGTCATGGCGCTGCTGATCGCCAGAATCATTCCCAATAATAAGGAATTATATGTGTTCCAGCCCAAATATTTTGACAGGAAAAACCCCAACGATACCATTACAACAACCTGAACTGCGTTCCCCAGAATGGAAATCTTCCATATCGTCTTTAATTTCGGAAAGTTTAGTTCTACTCCTTTCACAAACATCAATAATGCCACGCCCACCTCTGCCAAGGCCTTTACTTCGTTTAGATTTTTTATCAACTGGAATCCATATGGGCCGATTAATACCCCGGCAAAAATGTAAGCCAGGACAATGGACTGCTTAAATTTGTGTGCAATAAATCCAATGAGAAAGGAAGCGGTTATGATTATTGCGATGTCAATAATTAAAGTAAGTGATTGTAGATCATGCATGTTTATATTTCCACTATAACTACTCAGCATATTGAGTAACTTAATTTTAATAAATAACATATAACAAGAAATAAAAAATGTTTAAGTGCTTTTTTACTTTTTAATTATTCATTTCTTGTTATATGTTATTCATTTCTTTTGTAGTCAAAAATAACGCCTGCTGAGCAGTAACTTTCCACATAAAAAGTAATAGCGCTATCCCAACCTGATAAAAAAATAGCAAAAACAAGTTAGCGCTTATGGGGGTTATGGGAGGGGGTGAACTGTTACGCCTTAACTACGATAACATGCGTCTTTCAGCACGGCTATAAAAGGCAGATTTCTATATTTGTTATTGTAGTCCAATCCATACCCGACAACAAAGTCATCACCGATGTCAAAACAGCAATATTCGGGTTGGATATTAAAGCGTCTCCTGCTTGATCGGTTCAAAAGAACACAGCTTTTGAGAGTTCTGGGTTTGTATTTCCTTATATCATCCAATACCCTTTTCAAAGTGCTTCCCGTGTCGGCAATATCATCGATCACCAACACATGTTTACCCTCTATGTCGATCTTAAATTGACGATTGATCTTTGTTTCTGTCGTTGGGAAAGTAGACTCTCCGTACGTAGCGGCATCGATAGTATCCAGTCTGATAGAAAAAGGAATCAACCGAATCAAATCCGCAAGAAACACAAGACTTCCATTGAGGATCGCAATGATTGTCCACTCTTTGCCTGTATAATCCGAAATCAATGTCTTCGATAATTCAAGGAGTTTATTTCGTATCTGCTCTTCGCTGATTACAATCTTCGCAATATCTTTTTCCACTTCATCTATCCTCCATTTAATTCAATTGTATAGGAATTTTCATTTTTTTAAGCGGGTTATACGATGTATGGCATAGAGAATCCCCCTTAGAAAAGGGGGTTAGGGGGTTGTAAAATAGCCCAGAAAAAGCACAACCCCCTGAATCCCCCTTTTTTAAGGGGGACTTAAACGGAATAACTTGTTTAGTTTTATTATTTCGATTTATGGGTACTATGGGCTTTAATTAGTTTCTTTGCACGAAAGGTTAGATACCAACTGATGCCTATCGCTATAGGTACAAAAATGGCTTTTAATGTGGTTACTGAGATGTTAATGACGTGACTAGCCTCCAAACTTTCAAAGACAAAACCAAACAAATGAATGGTATAGTACGAAAGAACTATCACCGATAAACTTTCTACTGTACGTTGCATCATTATCTGTGTCTTTGTCGTTTCATCCACGCTCCGTTGAAGTTCCAGGCTCTGCTCCTGCAAAATGAGGTCTATTTTTGTGCGCAACATGGTAATCAAATCCCCCATTTCTCTCCGTATGCCATCGATACGAATAAATAATCGCTGGTATTGATCCCCAAGAGTATCCGCCTTTTCCAAAAAAAATCTGGAGAGCGTCGGATAATTAAACCCACCTTCGCTTTCCCCCCAATCCTTAAATATTCTTCGTATCACATCCCTTTTCAAGAGTGTGTCGTTCATACGATGCCGCGATTCCTCAGCAATGCCAGAGATATCACCAAAGTTATTGCTTAATCCATGCAGCCACCCTTTTAGCGCTTCTGGAAGGGATTTTGGTAAATTCATACTAATGATACGCATCTTGGACACAATGGTAGATTCTAAAATATCCAGTTTGTCCATTGCTAAAATATATCGTTGTCTTTCCACACTCAATAGTTGATAATTTGTTTCCAATGCAACAATCTCTTCGACAATCCTATCGAACATCTGATCATCCCGTGATATAACAAACGTATCTTTCCCCGTTCCCTCCACCTCAAAACCTGCTGCAACTTTGTACTTGTCATAAACATGGCTCATATATCTTTGTCCGGGCAAAAGGAGTTGCAAGTCTTCTTTGGTGTAAGCCACGCCCGGCACAATCAGGTAACACTCAAAGAGCTTGTTTTTATGTTCAGGAACATTTATTTTTTGAAATAGTTTTTCTCCATTCAATAACTTTTCATTAACCGACTCACCTGCAATTTGATATGTATATACTTCAGTATCCTGTCTCAGTTTTATAATACACTTCGTATCGTCAATAATCTTACTTACACAAACTGTATCTTCATTCCACTGAACAGCCGAAACCTGTGCATCCAGGCTACTAGCCATTCTTAAAAAGCCGTCTCTCGCTCTATTTTTATCAGACGCATCCTGCATAAAACCAACGACCTTTATGTGAGTTTTAAGCGGGATTGCAGGCGCTTCAGCCACAATCTCGGAAACTTTCTCTGCAACATATACTGCTCTCTTTTCTCCAAGTTCACTTCTTTCCCTTGAATCAGACACATACTGGGGGAAAGATGTGCCGCCTGAAACGTAACGATCCGATACAAATAATGAGCAATAACACCTGCCGTTCTTTTCAACGTCCAAAAAACAATAAGAACACGGGCAGACAATGTCGCAATCCAATTGATATTTTCCCGTAGCCAAACGACAGGGACACGCCTTATACCCATAGCGTCTCTCGTTTTTAACCAGTCCCACAAGAATTTCTTCAACTACCTTTTCATCAGGATTAATTGTATAACCGTGACTTTCTGCCTCTCGTAACAACCATTCTCGCATTTTTTGGATAGCTTCTTGGTGCTCTTTATCCTCTAAAGAAAAACCTCCCTCGACACCACGTTCTTCTAATTTAATACTTTCGCGTTCTTCTTTTTGGGAAGGTAACTTTAATAACTGGCGCAGCCTCGACTCGTGGAAACCAATTACACAAGTACCATCAATATAGGTTACGGGAAATGATCGTTGTTTACTGAGATGATACGACTCGGCAATAGCTTTTTCCTGCTCGGTTCCGGACAATAAATCTACAACAATGGATCTGTAATTTACTCCATGTATTTTTAAAAATGTCTCAACCTTATCACACCAATGACAGGT
>Ga0209323_10002872_pt1 | contig 11455 bp, 10 predicted proteins | sample Rifsed19ft2_FD_184014 | JGI IMG/M metagenome (GOLD analysis project Ga0209323, IMG submission 184014) | Soil microbial communities from Rifle, Colorado, USA - sediment 19ft 2 (version 2) | ecosystem: Environmental > Terrestrial > Deep subsurface > Rock core/Sediment | place: Rifle, Colorado...
CGCCTGCGAGTTCGCCCGATCATGACCGGGGGTTGAACCCAGGCCGCGCGAGGCGTTCGACCCGATGGCGGAGTTCCTGCAGTTCTTTTTCTCCGGGCTGACCGTCGGCGCGATCTACGCGCTGGTCGCGCTGGGGTTCACCCTCATCTACAACGCCTCCGACGTCATCAACTTCGCCCAGGGCGAGTTCGTGATGCTGGGCGGGATGACGACGGTCTTCCTCGGCCTCGCCGGGGTGCCGTTGCCGCTGGCCGCGCTCGTCGCGGTGATCGCGACGGTCGCGGTCGGGCTCGCGCTGCACCGCTTCGCGATCGAGCCCGCGCGCGGGGCGAGCGCGGTCACGCTGATCATGATCACCATCGGCGCCTCGATCTTCCTGCGCGGCGCGGCGCAGGTGGTGTTCGACAAGCGCTTCCACGGCCTGCCGCACCTGTTCGGCACCGAGCCGATCCGCCTGGGCGGCGCCGCCATCCTGCCGCAGAGCCTCGTCGTGCTCGTCGGCGCCGCCTGCGTCGTCGTGCTGCTTTGGCTGTTCATCGACCGCACGCTGCTCGGCAAGGCGGTCATCGCGACCGCTGCCAACCGCCTCGCCGCACGCCTTGTCGGGATCAATACCGGCCGCATTGTCGGGCTGTCGTTCGCGGTCTCGGCGGCGATCGGCGCGGTCGCCGGCCTGCTGGTGACGCCCATCGCCCTGACGAGCTACGACGTTGGCACCCTGCTCGCCTTGAAGGGTTTTGCGGCCGCCATGCTGGGCGGCATCGGCAGTGCTCTCGGCGCGGTCGTGGGCGGACTCCTGCTCGGCATGTTCGAGGCGTTCAGCGCCGGCTACGTCTCCTCGAAGTACAAGGACGCGGTGGCCTTTCTCGTCATCCTCGCGGTGCTGTTCGCGATGCCGCAGGGCCTGCTCGGCCGAGGCAGGGTCGAGCGGGTGTGAGCATGCGCGCGCTGGTCACGCACCGCCTCGCAGCGCTCGCGCCGGTCGCGGCGATCATCGTCGCGTTGCCGGCGTTCTTCCCCTCCGCCTATTACTACCGCGTCGCCGCCCTCGTGCTGATCTTCGCGCTCGCCGCCGTCGGCCTCAATCTGCTGATGGGTTTTGCTGGGCAGGTCAGTCTCGGCCATGCCGGATTTCTCGGCATCGGCGGCTATGTCGTCGCCATCGGGCCGACCTATTTCGCCCTGCCGTCGTGGCTGTGCATCGTCGGCGGTGCTGTGGTCTCGGGGGTGGTCGCGTTTGTGGTTGGCCGGCCGATCCTCAGGCTCAAGGGACATTATCTGGCGGTGGCCACCCTCGGATTCGGCGTGCTGGTGGCGATCGTGCTCACCAACGAGGCGGCGTGGACGGGGGGACCGGACGGCATGTCGGTGCCGCGACTCGTGCTCTTCGAGTGGCGCGTGCGCGGGTCCGACACCTGGTACTGGGTCGCGGGGGCGAGCTTCCTGGTGGGAGCCGTGCTCGCACTCAACCTGATCGACAGTCCGACCGGGCGCGCGCTCAGGGCGATCCACGACAGCGAGATCGCATCCTCGGTGCTCGCCATCGACGTCGCGCGCAAGAAGCTAACGGTGTTTGTCGTCTCCGCCGTCTATGCCTCCGTTGCCGGCTCCTACCTTGCGCTGTTCAATGGCCACGTGACGCCGGACATCGCCGGCTTCCTGCGCTCGATCGAGCTGGTTGCGATGGTGGTGCTTGGCGGCATGGGCTCGATCGCCGGCTCGCTGGTGGGCGCGGCCGTGATCGTCGTTCTGCCGCAGACGCTGACCGCGTTGCACGATTACGAGCACATGGTGCTCGGCCTGCTGCTGATGGTGTTCATGATCTTTTTGCGGCGGGGCGTTGTGCCGAGCCTTGCCGCGCTGGCGGGGCGGCCGGCGTGACGATCCTCCAAGCCGAGCGGTTGTCGATCTCCTTCGGCGGCGTGCGCGCAATCGACGACGTCAGCCTTGCGGTCGAGCCCGGCCTGGTGTTCTCGATCATCGGGCCGAACGGCGCCGGCAAGACCACGCTGTTCAACGTGTTCTCCGGCCTCTACGTGCCGCACCAGGGACGCGTGCGCTTCGCCGGCGAGGACATCACGGGAATGTCGCCGCACCGGCTTGCTCGGCGCGGGCTTTCGCGCACGTTTCAGAACCTGCAGATATTCTTTCGCATGACCGCGGTCGAGAACGTCATGGTCGGGCGCCACCGCCACGAGGCGACCGGCATCCTGTCCGAGCTTCTGCATCTGCCCGCGGTCGCCCGCCAGAACCGGCGCACGCGCGAGGCGGCGCGGGCCGCGCTCGGGCGCGTCGGGCTTAAGACCGAGGCCGAACGGCCGGCCGGTTCGCTCCCCTACGGCGCGTTGAAGCGTCTTGAGATCGCCCGCGCGCTGGCAAGCGAGCCAATGGTGCTGCTCCTCGACGAGCCAGCCGCCGGCTGCAATCCGGTCGAGACGCAGGAGTTGGAAGGCGTCATTCGCTCAATCGTGAAGGATGGCGTGACCGTGGTGCTGGTCGAGCACGACATGCGCCTGGTGATGAATATTTCCGACCGCATTCATGTCCTCGCCAACGGCCGCACGCTCGCCGAAGGCAGCGCGGCCGAAATTCGCTCCAACCCCGCCGTGGTGGAGGCCTATCTTGGCGTCCACGGCGCGCACGAGGCCGCGCGTGCTCACGGTTGACAGGCTTGCCAGCGGCTATGGCCGCATCGAGGTTCTGCACGGCATCTCGATCGAGGTGCGTTCCGGCGAGATCGTGACCTTGATCGGCGCCAACGGCGCCGGCAAGACCACGCTCTTGCGCGCCATCTCGGGCGTGCAGCCGATCACCGCCGGCTCCATCCGCTTCGACGAAGAACCGATCGAACGACTGCCGAGCCACGCTCGCGTCGCCATGGGAATCGTCCAGGTGCCGGAAGGCCGGCAGTTGTTCGCGCCGTTGACGGTCGAGGACAACCTGCAGCTCGGCGGCTGGCCGCGCCGCGCGACCAATCTCGCCCCCGACCTGGCCCGGGTCTATGCGCTGTTTCCCGTGCTGCGCGAGATGCGGCAGCTACCGGCGGGTGCGCTGTCCGGCGGCCAGCAGCAGATGCTGGCGATCGGACGCGCCTTGATGGCAAAGCCTCGCCTGCTGCTGCTCGACGAGCCGTCGATGGGCCTCGCGCCCATCCTGGTCGATCAGATTCTCGACATCATCCGCGGGCTCAAGGGCGACGGCCTCACCATCCTGCTGGTCGAGCAGAATGCGCGCGCCGCCTTCGCGATCGCCGATCGCGCCTATGTGCTCGAAACGGGCCGGGTGACGGCGAGCGGAACCACGGCCGAAATCGAGGTCGACCAACGCCTGCGCGAGGCCTATCTCGGCGTGTAGCGGGCGGACGGAACCCAAGATTGACTGTGGTCAAGCCGAGTGACCTGCTAAATAGTCTAGTGTTTCGACTCTGACGGTTCGTTCCGAACCGTCAGCCCGGAACACTAGCTATTTGAACGCCTTGTGTTGTGTCGCCAACACGATGATCAGGAATCAAGCGTTGGCGACACAACACGTGGCAAATCGTTGCAAATCCTCTTGGCGCGGGAGAACGTTGATGAAGGACAGCCTTCGGCCGGGTGTTTCGACGGTCAGGCGGCTCGCCGTCGACAGCGAGCGGACCATCGGTTTCATGGGCGAGGGGGGTCGCGTCTACGGGACGCCGGCGCTGATCAAGGACATCGAGCACACCTGCCGCGATCTCTTGCTGGAGCACGCCGATGCGGGCGAGGATTCGGTCGGCATGGAGGTCGCGCTGCGTCACCTGGCGCCGACATTGCTCGGCATGGAGGTGGAAATCACGGCGAGGGTCGCCGCACTCGACGGGCGCAAGATCACCTTCGAGATCAGCGCGCGCGACGAACTCGAGCCGATCGCGGCCGGCACGCATGTCCGCTTCATGGTCGACGTCGCCAAGACCCTCGAGCGCCTGAAAGCCAAGGCGGCCAAGCGCCTGGCCGCGCAGTCTGGATGAGGTGACCATGCGTCGTTCCGGCAGCGAACGAACCGTCTCCACCTATTGCTACCAGTGCGTGGCGGGCCCCGACCTGGTGAAAGTCCGCGTCGAGGACGGCGTGGCGACCGAGGTCGCGCCGAATTTCGATGCCGCCGAGATTCACCCCGCCGGCGGCAAGGCCTGCGTCAAGGCCTTCGGCCTCGTGCAAAAGCTCTACAATCCCCACCGTATCCTGCATCCGATGAAGCGCACGAACCCGAAAAAGGGTCGCGGCGAGGACCCCGGCTTCGTGCGGATCTCCTGGGATGAGGCGCTCGACCTCGTGGCCGAAAAGCTCAGGGCCGTACGCGCGAAAGGTCTCATCGACGAGTCCGGATATCCGCGGGTGGCCGCAACCTTCGGCGGCGGCGGGACGCCGACCGCCTACATGGGCACCTTGCCGGCGTTTCTCGCGGCGTGGGGGCCCATCGACATGAGCTTCGGCTCCGGACAGGGCGTCAAGTGCACCCATTCGGAACACCTTTACGGCGAGCTGTGGCACCGCGCCTTCACCGTCTGCCCTGACACGCCGCTGTGCGAGTACATCGTCTCGTTCGGTGGCAACGTGGAGGCCTCGGGCGGCGTGTGCGGGGTCAAGCGGCACGCCGACGCCCGCAAGCGCGGCATGAAGCGCGTGCAGATCGAGCCGCACCTGTCGGTCACCGGCGCCTGCTCGGCCGAATGGATCCCGATCAAGCCGAAGACCGATGTCGCCTTCCTGTTCGCGATGATCCATGTGCTGCTGCATGAGCACCCGCGCACGCGCCTCGACGTGCCCTTCCTCAAGAACTTCACCTCCTCGCCCTATCTCGTCGGGCCGAACGGGTTCTTCTTGCGCGATCCAATGAGCCGCAAGCCGCTCGTCCATGACAGCCGGCGCGGCGCTGTGGCATTCGACACGCCCGATGCTGACCCGGCGCTCGAAGGCGAATTCGTGGTCGAAGGCATCGAAGTCGGCGCCGACAACGAGGTGATGTCGCACGGCGCGGTGGCGGTGCGCCCGGCGTTCGATCACCTCGTTCGGCATGTACGCGACTATTCGCCGGAGTGGGCGCAGGCGATCTGCGACGTGCCGGCCGCCTCGATCCGGCGCGTCGCCAACGAGTTTCTGGATCACGCCCATGTCGGCGAGACAATCGAGATCGACGGCATGACGCTGCCCTACCGGCCGGTCTCGATCATGTTGGGCAAGACCGTGAACAACGGCTGGGGCGGCTACGAGTGCTGCTGGGCGCGCACGCTCATCCCGTGTCTGGTCGGCGCGCTCGATGTTCCCGGCGGCACGCTCGGCACCACCGTGCGCCTCAACCGGCCCGCCGACAATCGCTGGTCGAGCGTCAGGCCGGGGCCGGACGGCTTCATGGACTATCCCATGAACCCGACCAGCAAGGAGGCGTGGCTGGCGCGCCCGCCGGCGCGCTCGGGTCATCGCACGCTGGTGCCGCTGGTCGCCAACTCGGCCTGGAGCCAGGCGCTCGGGCCGACGCACCTCGCCTGGATGCAGCAGAGCGAGGATTTCGAGCACTTCCCGCACGCAACCCCGCCCGAGGTGTGGATCGTCTACCGCACCAACCCGGTGATCTCGTTCTGGGATACCAAGCGGATCGGAGAGGCGGTCGCAAAATTCCCGTTCACGGTGTGCTTCGCGTTCACGCGCGACGAGACCAACCACATGGCCGACGTGCTGCTGCCGGACTGCACCGATCTCGAGGGCCTTCAACTTCTGCGCATCGGCGGAACCAAGTTCATCGAGCAGTTCTGGGACCATCAGGGTTTTGCGCTGCGCGATCCGGCGGTGCCGCCCCAGGGCGAGGCGCGCGACTTCACCTGGATCTCAACCGAGTTCGCGCGCCGCGCCGGCGTGCTCGAAGCCTATAATGACGCCATCAACCGCGGCGCCCATGGCGTCAGGCTTGCGGGCGCGAACTACGACTTCTCGCTCGACGTCAGCGCGCCGCATGACACCGAAACGATCTGGGATGCGACCTGCCGCGCCGCGAGCGCCGAGATCACCGATGGCGCCGCCAGTGACGGCCTCGATTGGTTCCGCGAGCACGGGTTCCGCGTCAAGCCGTTTCCGCGGCTGATGTGGTACCTCTATCCAAAGCTGGTCGAATTCGGATTGCGGTTCGAGCACCCCTACCAGGAGCGGCTGTTGCGGGTCGGCAAGGAACTCGGCCGGCGGCTGCACGAGCAGGGCATTCACTGGTGGGATCGCCAGATCGAGGAATACGAAGCGCTCCCGCATTGGCGCGACCTCGGCAAGCTGTGGGAAGAGGCGCTGGCGACGCATTTCAAGGTCGACATTGCCGACTACCCGTTCTGGCTCGTGACCTCGCGCAGCATGCAGTACTCGTGGGGAAACAACGTCAGCCTGCAGATCATCAAGGAACTCGCCGACAACGTCATCGGCCACGGCAGCGTGATGATGAACGAGGATGCGGCCGCCAAGCTCGGCATCGCCGACGGCGACCGCGTCGAGGTGCGCTCGCCGCTCAACGCCACCAAGGGCCGCGTCGTGCTGAGGCAGGGCATACGCCCGGACACGCTGCTGATCATCGGCCAGTTCGACCATTGGGTCACTCCATTCGCCAAGGATTTCGACTCCCCCAGCATGAATGCGCTGGTGCCGATGATGCTCGATCTCACCGACGCGACGGGATCGGCGGCCGACCTCGTGAAGGTCAAGCTGACCAGGCTCGGAGATGCGGCATGACCCGCTGGGTGATGGTCGCCGATCTCGAGCGCTGCGTCGGCTGCCAGACCTGTACCGCGGCGTGCCGGCACGCCAATGCGACCTCGCCGGCGGTGCAGTGGCGCAAGGTGCTCGACATCGAAGCGGGTGCCTATCCAGAGGTCAGCCGCACCTTCGTGCCCGTGGGCTGCCAGCACTGCGCCGATCCGCCCTGCATGCATGTGTGCCCGTCAACGGCGACGCGCCAGCGCCCCGATGGCATCGTCACCATCGACTATGATCTTTGCATCGGCTGCGCCTATTGCGACGTCGCCTGTCCCTACCAGGCGCGCTTCAAGATCGACGCCCCGCGCTTCGCCTATGCCGCGGCGATGCAAAACGAGATCGAGCGCGAGAGCCCCGAGCGCGTCGGCGTCGCGCAGAAATGCACGTTCTGCGCCGATCGCGTCGACTTCGGCCTCGCCAACGGCCTTCCCCCGGGCCTCGACCCGCGCGCGACGCCGGTCTGCGTCAATTCCTGCATCGCCGACGCGCTCCATTTCGGCGACATCGATGACCCGAACAGCAATGTCTCCCGCCTCCTGCGCGAGCAGGAGCACTTCCGCATGCACGAGGAGGTCGGGACCGCGCCCGGCTTCTACTATCTCTACGGCAAGGCCAATGACCCGGCGCGCCCGGCGCCCGGCCCCTCCGCCGCGCGGCCGCTCGAAGCGGGACGCCTGCGCACCAGGGGCGTGGAACCGTGGCACCAGCAGCACTGGGACTGGAAGGCGGCGGGCAATTTCATCTGCGGGGGAATGGGAAGCGGCCTGTTCACGTTCGTGGCCATCGCGAGCGCTCAAGACAGCTCGGCGCTGGCGCTTGGCTGGCTCGCTCTGGCGATCGTCGCGCTCGGACTTTTCCTGGTGTGGCTCAAGATCGGGCGGCCTTGGCGCTTTCTCTACGTTCTGCGGCAGCCGCAACGCTCGTGGATGACGCGGGAAGCCTGGATCGCCGGCGCCTTGTTCCCGCTGGGCGCGCTGGCGGCGTGGTTCGAGGTTCCGGCGCTGGTCATCGCGGCGACGATCGTCGCGCTGCTGTTCCTGTTCAGCCAGGCCATGATTCTGAGGGAGGCGAAGGGAATTCCGGCCTGGCGCACGCCGCTGATCGTTCCGCTCATCGTGGCGACCGGGCTGGCCGAGGGAGGCGGCTTGTTCCTGGTGGCCACCGCGGTGCTGCCGTCGCTTCGCCCGCTCGCCGAGGTGACGGCGGCAGCCGCCACCATCCTGGCCGCGCTGCGGACCTGGGCCTGGCGGTCCTACCTCGATGGGCTTGAGAGCGACGGCGCGCCGCAACGCACGCTGGAGGTGCTCGATCGGCTGCGGCTATGGTTCTTCACGTTCGGTCTTGCCGTGCCGGTCGTGCTGGTCGCCGTCGGTTTCCTCGCCACGAATGCAGGGCCCGTTCTGTTCGCGGTTGCCGGGCTGTGCATCGCCGGAGCGGGCGCGGCCCTGAAGGGCGTCCTCGTCGCGCGCGCCGGCTACAACCAGGGTTTCGCGTTGACCCACACTCCCGTGCGCGGTGCCGGCGTGGCCGGGCCAGCAGTCAAGCCGGGATGGTCGATGCCACAAACAGAACGCCTGCGGGGACGTCGCTGACAGCCGCGTCGTTGGGGAGACCGAGCCATGAGCACACAGACGGCTATTCGTGACTCCGACACATTCATGTTCGATCCCGACGCCGAGACCTTGCCGCGCGAGGCGCTTCTTGCGCTGCAGACGACGCGATTGAAGAAAGCGCTGGCGCACGTCTATGGGAGCGTGCCGCATTATCGCCAAAAATTCGACGCCGCCGGAGTGAAGCCGATCGATTTTGAGACATTGGCCGATATCGTGCGCTTTCCGTTCACGCTGAAATCCGATCTGCGCGACAACTATCCTTTCGGAATGTTCGCCGTGCCGCGCGAGCAATTGCTGCGACTACACGCCTCCTCCGGCACGACCGGCAAGCCGACGGTCGTCGGCTATAGCAGGGCGGACCTCGATGTGTGGTCAGACCTGATGGCCCGCTCGCTTGCCTGCATGGGGGCCAAGCCCGGCGACGTTTTCCATAACGCCTTCGGATACGGGCTGTTCACCGGCGGGCTCGGATTCCACTATGGCGCCGAGCGGCTCGGCTGTACGACCGTGCCGGTCTCGGGCGGCGCCACCGAGCGGCAGGTGACGCTGCTGCGCGATTTTGGCGCGCGCATGATCGGGGCGACGCCGTCCTACGCCCTCAACATCGCCGAGGTCGCCGATGGCATGGGCGTCGACCTGCGCCGGCTGCCCTTGAGCTATGGCGCCTTCGGCGCCGAGCCGTGGAGCGAGGCGATGCGCCGCGACATCGAGGCGAGATTCGGCATCAAGGCGATGGACACCTACGGGCTGTCCGAGGTCATGGGCCCCGGGGTCGCCAGCGAGTGCTATCAGGCGCAGGACGGTCTGCATTTCTGGGAGGACCATTTCTACTGCGAGGTCATCGATCCCGAGACGCTGGAGGTGCTGCCCGCGGGCGCGACGGGCGAGCTCGTGATCACCACGCTCACCAAAGAGGCGCTGCCCATGGTGCGCTACCGGACCCGCGACATCACGCGGCTCTCGGCGGAGCCTTGCGCGTGCGGGCGCACTCACCGGCGGATGATGCGCGTGACCGGCCGCAGCGACGACATGCTCATCATCCGCGGGGTCAACGTCTATCCCTCGCAAGTGGAGGCGGTTCTCGTCGGTTTCCCCGGGCTCGCGCCGCATTATCAGATCCTGTTGACGCGGGAGGGCGCGCTCGATGCCATGACGGTGGAGGTCGAGCTTGCGCTGGAAGCTCAGGTGGCCAGTGCGGATCGCGACCGCAAGGCCGCCGAGGTCGCCCATCACCTCAAGTCGCTGGTCGGCGTCACCAGCCGGGTCGTGATCAAGTCTCCTGGCGAGGTGCCGCGCTCGCAGGGCAAGGCGGTGCGGGTGGTCGACCAGCGCAAGCCATTGAGCTGATCAACGCCGGGCGATGCAAACGGCTCGGCGCTGACCGGGCACCCCGGTGCGCAGGCGCAGCAGGGACTCCGGCGCCGGCCCGGTGATGATGCCGAAGCAATCAGCCGGAATGCGTATCATTCCTGTGAAATCGCCGGGTCGGGGTCCTGCGACCACGATTCGGGCGGCTCCGGGTATCTGCGCAGCAACCGATGCACAAGATTGACGTGCTCGGCCTCCTCCTCGACGAACTCCTCCGCCATTTTCTTGATCTCCGGATCTTTCGTCGCCCCCACGATCGACTGGAAGAAGGCGAGCGCGCGTTGCTCGCCGGCGAGCGCGAGCTGCAGCGCGTGCCACGGCGTCATCATGTAATGGGCCGCCCCGATATCGGCCTGCTCCGGGCTTTCGCCGCGGCCCCATTTCGCCATGCGGCGGGCGTGCGCGATCACGTCGATGTCGCCGGCGAGGCGGCGAATCTCGTCGCGGTGAATGGCTTCCGCCCTCGACAGGTCGCGAAAGACGACAGCAAGTTCCGGGTTGTTGTGGGTGTCCATCTGATCGGCAAGCAGGTCGTAGCGCTCCACCGCGTCGGCCTCGATCTGGTAGGCAACGGCGAAGAGGTCGGCGAGGCTTGCGATCTTGGGAACGCCGGGTGCCTTCATAGCTCGAACTCCCGCTCCAGCTCCGACGGATCGACGCTCGCCTGCCCGATCGCGGGCTGATAGGGCTTGCGGTCGCCGCGGTAGAGAATTCCGAGGTTGAATCCGTCATCGGTCATGATCCGGCGCGCCGCCTTGGCGGGATCGCTCGTCGCCGCGACGGGCGCCGGATGGACGAGGTTCTTCCATTCCTTCTCGTCGGGCCGGTAGGTCACGCACGGGCTCAAAATCTCGATGAACGAGAATCCCGGATGCCGGATCGCCTCGACGAGGACCGAGGCGGTCTCGTTGGGCTCGCCCGAGAAGCAGCGGGCGATGAAGTTGGCGCCCGAGGCCAGCGCGATGACCAGCGGATGGAACGGCCGCAGGCCAGTGCCGCCGGGCGACAGCGCGGTGTCGAACTCGGGTTCGGTCGTGGGCGACGGCTGGCCCTTGGTCATGCCGTAGATGTGGTTGTCCATCACCACGTAGGTCATGTCGATGTTGCGACGGCAGGCGTGGAGGAAGTGGTTGCCGCCGATCGAATAGCCGTCGCCGTCGCCGCTCGCCACCACGACCGTGAGGTCGGGTCGCGTGATCTTGAGGCCGGCGGCGACGGCGAGCGAACGCCCGTGCACGCCATGAAAGCCGTAGCAGTTGGTATAGGCGGGAATGCGCGAGGAACAGCCGATGCCGGAGACGACCACGATCTGCTCGGGTGGCAGCCCCAGCTCGGCGAAGGCCCGCGTGAACGACATGAGCACGTGATAGTCGCCGCAGCCGGGGCACCAGATCGGCTTGACGTCCGACTTGTAGTCGGAGGGCTTGTAGGCAGCCCGCACGTCGAGGGTCGACATCATGGTCTCCATTCAATGATCGCGCGGTGAATCTCGTCAACCCTGATCGGCAGCGGCCCCGGCCGATAGAGCACGCGCACCGCGTCCGGAAGGTCGTAATGGGCCCTGAGATAGCGGTGGAACTGCGCGCCGTGGCTCTGCTCGACCACGAGCGCGCGCTTCTTGCCGGCGAGCGCGGCGGCGAGGCGCTCGCGCTGAACGGGGTAGAGCAGTCGCGGCGCAATGAGGCTCGCCTCCACGCCGTCGAGCCGCTCCTCGACCACGACGGT
>Ga0209323_10002873_pt1 | contig 11453 bp, 11 predicted proteins | sample Rifsed19ft2_FD_184014 | JGI IMG/M metagenome (GOLD analysis project Ga0209323, IMG submission 184014) | Soil microbial communities from Rifle, Colorado, USA - sediment 19ft 2 (version 2) | ecosystem: Environmental > Terrestrial > Deep subsurface > Rock core/Sediment | place: Rifle, Colorado...
GTTAACCAAACCTTGTGCCATGGAATATCCAACTGCAGTATCTGGGATTAAGCTGACATCAATATTATCATGTTTTAGCTCAAATGCTGTAAGTCGTGATCCTTGTTGTACAGGTCGTGTTTCTGTAGCAATTACTTTGATATTTTTTCCACTTTCTTTAGTTGCCCGTATTACACCTAACGCAGTACCATAAGCTACTGTTGCCAATGCCCCCGCATTACAATGAGTCATTATGGTATCATTATCGTTAAATAATTCTGAACCGTGTTTTCCCATTGCTATATTGATTTTTACATCTTCTTCTGCCATCTTTTTGGCAGTTTGGACAACAGATTCTTTTATTTCAGATACATTGTTGCCTTCATTAGCAACTTTCATGATCGCTTCTAACCCCCATTTCAAATTTACAGCAGTAGGTCTTGTTTCAAAGAGAATTTTTCTAGCCTTTTCTAAATCTTCAATTAGTTCTTCTTTGGTCATTGACTTACTTTGTAATGCCGCAAGTGCTAAACCAAATGCTCCTGATACACCTATTGCAGGTGCTCCACGAACAACCAAGGTTCGTATAGCGTTAGCTACTTCATTGTAATCTGTAAATTCTACAAAAACAAGTTCGTTGGGTAATTTGGTTTGATCAATCATCACAAGTTTGTTATCCTTCCATTCTAAAGTTTTTAGAGATGAATAAAGCGCAGTCGTTTCTTCTGTCAACTATAGAACATATTGTATTTGCTGGAATGGGAGGTTCTGGTGCGCTAGGAGATATTTTCTCTTCTATTCTATCAAAAACGAATGTACATGTTACTCTAGTAAAGGGATATCTTTTGCCAAAAACTGTCAATTCAAATACAGTAGTTGTTCCTACAAGTGTTTCAGGAAATACTGTAGAAACTTTAACGATTTTAGAATCAGCAAAAAAATTGAATTGTAAAATAATTGGGTTTTCATCTGGGGGTAAAATTGAAGATTATTGTATTAAAAACAATATAGAACATAGAAATATACCTCAACACCTTTCACCAAGAGCTTCATTTACAGAATTTTTGTATTCAATGTTAAAGGTTTTGCAATTTATAATACCAATTGAAGAGCAGGATGTTACTGAATCAATTGTCCAACTTGAAAAACTTTGTAAAACTATTTCGTCAAAAAATCTTTCTAGAGATAATCCTTCATTAAAATTAGCTGAATGGATCAAAGGAATTCCAATGATTTATTATCCATGGGGATTACAATCAGCTGCTATAAGATTCAAGAACTCACTTCAAGAAAATGCAAAAATTCACGCAATTGCAGAAGATGTACTTGAAGCTAGTCATAATGGAATCGTTTCATGGGAAAAACCATCCATAGTACAACCAATCTTAATTGAAGGAGAGGACGACTTCATTAAAACTAAAGAAAGATGGAAAATTTTGAAGGAATACTTTACCAAAAATAATATTGATTTTAGGGAAGTTTTTTCTGTGAAAGGTAATATTTTATCAAAACTGATTAATCTTATTTTTCTTCTAGATTATACTTCGATATATTGCGCAGTATTAAATCGAGTGGATCCTTCTCCTATTTCATCAATTGAGTTCATAAAAAAGAAATTATAGTTATTTTCTAAAATGAAATTACTTGTGTCTTTTTTTCAAAATTTTAGCGTAGTCTGAATTTATTTCTCTTATAATATTCAAAGTTTTATCGTTGATTAAATCCAAATTTGGAATGACACAATGACCCCCAATAAATCCAGGAAACATCTTTGGCCTATTTCCTAAAAATTTGTGAATTTCATCAGAAAATGACCACATTTCATCGTAATTTACTCCATCTTTTTTGGCAATCATGTTACTAATTTGGGCATAGTTGATTAACCAACCATAATAAGAGGTATCAACCACTATTTTAGCAAGTTCAAGAGTTATTGGATTAGACATTTTCTTTGTCTTTACTCCGCATTTTTTCATAAGTTTTGCATATTCCTTTGTAGCCCATTTTGCTTGAGGAGCATCTTCTTCAATGGCATAAAATTTTGTATATCGCTTCAAGTCATGAAACATTCTCTTGTGTACGCCTCTAGTTGCACTATAAATTATGGGAATTGGTATCAGTTTTTGGATTTTTTCTGTGGTATGAGGTTCTATAGTACTATGAATAACTATGGATGTCGGTTTAAATTTATTATAAAGAGATTTAGTGTTTTTAAGAAAATTTTTTGAATATGGTATGCAAATATGGAGAAAAGAAGTTTCAAGTTTTTCATATTTTTTTAATTTTTTATGATCAGTTAGTTTTGGATTTATATCAAATCCAATTGCAATTTCTTTTTTTGAGATTAGTTTTAAAATTGGATTTCCTATTTCGCCTAATCCAACAATAATATTTTTCATTGCCATATCATTGATATAATTTATGTGTATTAAGTACTTTCTAATTAAATATTTGTATAAAAATTAAAATTAATAATGAATCAATCAAATATGTTTTCGAGCTAGAAAATTGGAAAACCCTTGATTTGTAAATTCTTCAGTATGATATGAATCAAGCATGGAAACTATATAACCAAGGCCTTCAAGAAAATGTAATACTTTTTCTTTATTTACTTCCAACACTTCAAAAATCAAATTTACGTTATAATTTTTTAATGTGTTGATTGCTCCAGATAAAACTTCGTATTCAGCTCCTTCAACATCAATTTTTATCCAGTCAACATTTTTTAGATTCTGTTTAATAATAAAAGAATCCAATGTAGTTGTTTCAACTTCTATAAAATTATCACTTAATTTAAAAATAATTGAAGTGATTGGTTCTTGATTAGATAAATATAACTTACTTTTTCCTTCTTTATTTGATACTGCAGCTTGAATTGGTATTACAATATTTTCTAGTCTATTCTCTTTGATACTTTTGCACAATAATTCAAATGGACGTTTTGAAGGTTCAAAAGCATAAACTTTCCCGCTATTTCCAACAAGATTTCCAGAATTTATAGCATATTTTCCAATATTTGCGCCTACATCAATTACCACATCGCCTTCTTTAGGCGTAAATTTTGAAAGTACTGCAGGCTCACACTCTGTACTAACTACAAAGAAATCCCATTCAGTAGGTCTTATCCAATATTTTAAGCCTTGTTCATTTTTTATCAAAATTTCTTTTTTATTGATTTTAGAAGCACGACCTATTTTTTTATTTGAAAACCATTCATCCCGTTTCTTTTTACCAAGAATGATTCTCAACAAAATTCGCATAAAAAGATAGTAGAATTCTGAATAAAGCACATGTACTTTGTCTTTAAATCCAATAACTCGAAAACTATACTTAATTAAAGTGGTCATTATTCAATTTCAGGAGTAAAGGTCCATTATTTGTTTGTGTTAGTTATTAAAAAGTCTAAGAAAGCAAAAAAAGATAGACCGTTATTTTGGAAGAAGATCTGAATTAATTTAAAGATATTATTTTAATGAGTAGAATAGAAAGCGATATGAAAATAGGAATTATTCATCCTGCAATGAACATAATAGGTGGAGCAGAAATGACGACATTTGCTTTAATTGAAGGTTTAAAAAAAACTAGTTATTCTTCGACTTTATATTGTGTAAAGGCTCCCAATATTTCATCCACAGAAAACTTTCAAATTAAAAAAATTTCTTCTTACAACTTTCCTTTATTCTGGAGATATCAGAGACTTAAAGAAAACAAAAAACTTTTTCAGATTTCAAATAAGGAAGATTTACTGTTTATAATGGGAGGAGGATTGATAATCGAAAAAACCCCTGTGAGAAATGTATTTCAATATTGTCATTCAACTTTTGCTGCTGAAGAAGATTTCTTAAAAAATAAGTTGTATGGTATAAAATCTTTTTACAACGCACTACTCCAAAAAAATATTGAAAAAAGCTTTTCATATTTGAAAAACGAACAAATTAAATTAATTTCTAATTCTAATTTTACAAAAGAAGAAATTAAGAAGAGAATTAAAAAAAATTCCATAGTTATTTATCCACCTGTTGAGACAACTAGATTATTACAGTTTTATAAAATACCTAAAATAAAAAAAGTTATAACAATTTCAAGATATTCCAATGAAAAAAATCTTGATTTTGCCGTTGACTTGATGAATGAATTAAACATAGATTATGATGTTATTGGAAATGCATTACATAAAAAACAATTTGATGTTTTTAATCATTTGAAAAAAATTGCTAGTATTAGAATTTCATTAAAATGTAATATTACACAGCAAGAGAGGGACAATTTATTATCTTCAACAAAGATATATTTTCACACCTCAGAAGAAACTTTCGGAATTAGTGTGATTGAAAGTATTGCATCAGGATGTATCCCAATTGTCCCAAATAACTCAGCACATATAGAAACTGTTCCTTTCAAAGTTCTAAGATATGATAATAAAAAAGATGCAATGAAGAAAATTCAGGGAGCTATTGAGGGAGAATTCGATTACCTGTTACCTAAACTTAAAGAGCATATAATTAAATTTTCTAAAGAACGATTTCAAAATGAGATTATTCAACAGATCAAAGACGTAAAGTAATTTCAAAAATCTAAAAACATTACTGTATTTTTAAATATTAATTATTTTATCGTTAAATTGTTTTTTCTTATATTTTTTCGGTGCACACCGCTACAAAATTTTGTGGAACGTGATTGGATTCATAAGGAATAATATCAGGCTCATGATAAGAATAATCAACAGATTTGTAGAGTTTTTTACCTGTTCCTTCTTTTAACAATTTTCGACGTAGATTAATACGATCATATTTAGTTATTTTGAAGCCTAGAGATAACCCAAATTTTAGAACCTTTTCTTTGAGAGATGGTTCTATTATGAGTTTTTGAGAATATAATTTAGTAGTTTTAAAGTATTTGGAAAGAGTTTTGAGAAATTCTTCTCTTGTGAATTCATTTACATGAAATTCATTATTAACTTCATGTTGTAAAGTAACTTCCTTATTTGGTGAAGATATAATTAATGTTCCTTTATCTTTTAAAACTCTAGAGAATTCCGTTATAGCTTTTTCATAATTTGTAAGATGTTCTAATGTTTCAAAACATACAATGTAGTCAAAGTATTTTTCTGGAAATGATAGTGATGTGGCATCCATCACCTGAAATGTTACATTTTTTGCCCCATAATTTTGTCTAGCATAATCAATTGTTTCATTAGATACATCACACCCATAAACATGACCAGATGTGTTTTTTGCTATCAGGAGAGTACCATATCCAACTCCACATGCTATGTCCAGAACGTTTTCCCTGTTTTTTATGAATTTACAAGCAAATTCATATCGTTCAATATGTTCTTTAAAAATTTCAGTTTTAGGTCCACAAATTTTATCTTTGGGAACTAATCTTTCTCCAGTAAATTTCAATACTTTTTTTTGTAGTATATTACAATTAAAAATGTTTTTTGACTTCAGTTGTACTATGACAATAATAGGTTTTAAGTCAATAAATTAAGAGATAATGAATATTAATAAATGTACTAAATATATTCCCAGATGATGATAAAAGAAATAAAGAGATTTCTTAAGAGAAACAAACCTACTGATAGAACAAAAAAATACTGGGAAAATGCAGCAAAAAAATCTGTTGAAAGTGTGATGGAAAGTATTTGTGATCAATTCGATAAAGAAACCTTCGAATCAAAAAAAGAAAGTTTAATTTTTTCTCAAAAAATGCAATTAACTCCAGACATAAGGATTTTAGATCTTGCTTGTGGGATGGGAAGAACATGTAGATGGGTTGCTCCCAAAGTAAAAGAATACGTGGGAGTTGATTTCATACCAGAAATGATAGAAAAGGCAAAAGCCTATAATTCAGAAATTAATAATGCAAAGTTTTTAGTTAATGATGGAAAAACACTGAATATTTTTGAGGATGAAAATTTTGATATAATTTATTGTGAGCTAGCGTTTCAGCATATGCTTAAATCTATTCAAGAATCATATATGAACGATATTCATCGTGTACTAAAAAATAATGGATTGTTTTATGTTCAACTACCTCGATTTGAATTCTATAAGGACCCTTCTTATGCAAGAACTAAAGAAGAAGTAGATGAATTGTTTAAGGATTTCAAGGTGACATATGCAGATATCTCACCTGCTTATTATTACATAAAAGCTACCAAATTGCGGATATAATGCTAGTATCAATTGTAATACCAGTCTTTAATGCGGAAAAATACTTAGAAGAATGTCTTAATTCAGCTTTAGAACAAACTTACAAACAAATTGAAATCATAGTGGTAAATGACGGATCAACTGACAATTCTCTTAAAGTCATGAAAGCATTTTCTGATAAAATAAAAATAATCTCAAAATCAAATGGAGGTACTGCTTCTGCATTAAACATTGGGATCAAAGCTATGAAAGGAGAATGGTTCAAATGGTTAAGTGCTGATGATTCGTTATATCCATCTGCTATTGATGAACTGATTTTGGAGATACATAAGTTAGAAAATAAAAAGAAAAATATTTTGTATAGTAATTATGATATTATTAATTCAGAAGGAAAAAAAATAAAACAATTCATTGAACCAAATTATAATCAATTAAATTCTTTTGATTTTAATGTAATTTTATTAGAACATTACATTGGAAATGGAACAACCAGTTTAATACACAAATCAGCTCTTGATGAGTATGGGGTTTTTGATGAAACAATTGGATTTGCAGAAGATTATGAATTATGGCTAAGATTCTGTTTAATTTATAATTGTAGATTACATTTGGTGCCAAAAATTCTAGCTAGGTATAGAGTGCATGACACCCAACTTTCTGAAAAAAAAATGAATCTAGCTTTAGCAAAAGCTGAAGAAATTCGAAAAATGATATTGAATCAATTAGAACCAATACAACGACAAAAATATGAGATTGCTTTACGACAAAAAAAGAAAGAAAAACCACTTACGATAAGAACTCGACATACCTTACGTGACATCATGCTGAAGGTTTTTCCAAAATCTGTTTCCGATAAAATAATAAAGGCTTATTTTAAAAAAGGAAAGAAATACAATGATTAACAAGTTTTCTCCATATTTTATCTCTATATGCCTAAATTTTTTCATTCACAAACTATGAAGAACTCCTGTTATTCTATTCAGGCTTATACGTTTTTAGTATAAAAGCTCTTAATGTTTTGATTTAGTTATTTTATTAATCAAGTTTTATGAAGATAATTAAATGAATTCGAATTGGACACGTCGACGTTGGTTTGATTTCAGACAGGGTCATAGCGTATACTTGATTTTTGCTCTTACTTTTGCAAATTTTGTATTGATATTTCATAGATTATTAATCGAACGAGTAGAATTCCTAAATAATATTTTTTCAGAACTTTGGGTATTTTTTCTCGTTTTTATTCTTATTTACATACCTGCTGCTATTGCCATTGGAGCATGGCATAGAAAAACCCAACTTAAGGTAGAAGCCGAGGTAATTCTATTGCAAAATCCATTATGGGCAAAAATGTTTAGAACTCTACTTGAAATTCAAACAGGGAGTATCTCAAAAAAAGAACTTGAAGATATGATGAACTTGCTTAGGAAAATAGAAGAAGGAAAAGGGCAGTAGATTTACCAACTTTATCAATTTTTTCACCATGACGTATTCCAACATATTCAAGACAATAATTTTTCAATATAATCGATGAACGATTTTTTAAAATTTTCTTTGCTATATTTAGCAATAGTTTTTTGCAAAGATTCAACTAAATGATTAAATTCACCTTTCATGGCACGCTTTATTTTATCTGTGGCATCATTGAAATTATTAGGGATGTAACGAAGTTCTGAGAAAGGTACCGTTTCTATATGTGCACTATTATCAGGCACGATAGGAATGCAACCTGCAGCTATACTTTCTATTATTGTTATTCCGAAGGTTTCTGGGGAAGCATGAAAGTAAACTTTTGCTGTTTTATAATTTCTGATTACTTCATCTCTAGATATATTTCTCAAAATTTTAATTTTCGAATTTACATGTATTTTTTTCATTAAATGTTCATAATGCAAAACGTTTGCTTTAGTTTTTGTATTCCCAATTAAATTATAATTAACATCTATTGAAGATAATACTTTTAAAGCAAATTCTAGATTTTTTTCTTCTGAGAATCTAGATACAGTAATTATTTTATTTTCTTTGTTTTCTGGTTTATTAAATTCATCCAAATTTACTGGAGGGTATATTACTGTAGAATTTTTATTAAAATTGTCTACTAGTGATCTTTGCACAAATTTTGAATTGGCAATCAAATAGATGTTTTCATTATTGATTTTTTCTAAAAAATTTTTAGTTAATTCGTAATATGGTCTATAATACCAAGACCAAAAACCTTTGTATTTGGTAGTAGATTTTTTTAATTCGTTTTGAAAATCATGATGACAATAAATGATAATTTTCTGTTTCATATTATTTGGTACAACAAACCCTCCTGATGCTTCAATGATGAGATCTTCATCTTTGGCTTTATTGATTAGTTTAGATTCCATGTACCTCTGATAAAGTCCAAAGTAGGGAAAATGGAAAGGTAAAACATTGTGGATTGATATTCCTTGAAGTGGAAGTAAAGGTTTTGAAAATGTATAGAGGCTTATCAAATATTTTTTTTGTAGTAGAGCTTTAATAATAGCATCTAAAGTTTTTTCTGTCCCCCCACCACCACCAACAAAACCATGGATTATTCCAATTTTCATTAACTTGGAAAAAATAAATTTACTTTTAAGGTCTTAGATTAAGAAATTAGATTTCTACATTAAAGATTGGGAGGCTTCATGGAACATCTGGCTTTTTGCACAACCTGCTGCAAGCTCATCTCCGGCTCCACGTCTCATTAGGCCTCTGTAAAGACCATCTTCTAGTTTAACGCCTTCTCGTTCTTCCCATTCTTCTACAGTGATAGAATATTTCTTTTGAATTCTATCTCTGTACCATTCTGGGATTACATTAAATGCACAAAATGGAACGATCCTAAGATCTGGAGTAACATAGTGTATATCACATCTTTGCAGTCTTTCTAGGTCTTCATTATATTTGTCTTGAAAGTGCATCATACCAAGGAATAGTCCCTTAACATGCCATGATCCTATTGACTCAAAGGATCTCTTCATTAGGATACTTCCAAACATTCGTGCAAGGTCTAATCCTGCGGGTTGTTTTTTGGTATCAACAAAGCCTTTGAGTTTTCTTACTACCTCAAGCATAGTAAAGTACTTGTTTTTGCCGGAGCGAATCTCTTCGGCTTTGTCTTCAAATAATTCTAACATTCCTTGAATGTCACAGAACCTGGGCATTGGTACTAGTTTCTTTGTATCCTCATCTTGAAAGACATAGGTACCAGCCCCACATGCAAAGTGAATAGATAATTCGTATTTTGGTTTACTTGAAAATGCCTCAATTACGTTTGTAAGTGGCATGCAGCTTGGAACTGGGTACCAATCATCTACTGTAACCTGACCGCTAGTTTGCTCTTCAATTCTTTGAATACAATCAGGAATGGTAATTCTATATTTCTCACGTTCTTGTTTTCCCATTCTTCCAGTCAGGGAGACTGGTTGGAAGTTTACAGCGTGAACTACATCCATATTTTTTTGAGCATATCTTATAATTCCTCCTAGTTCATGATCATTAATTGATTTGATAACAGTTGGAACAAATACTACGGTAGAGCCTGTTTTTCTACAACTGTCTAGTGCATATGGAATTTCCCAATGATTCTTTGGATTTGTTCTTGCAGTTACGCCATCAAAACTGAGATAAAGATTGTTACAACCGGCTAGTCTTACGTCACGTGCAGCCTCTGGATCTAAGGCATGTCTAATTCCATTTGTATTCATCTGAATATGGTCTACGCCTTCTTCTTTCATTATCTTGATAACGTCACAAATATCATCTCTTAGCATTGGTTCACCACCAGTAATCTGCATAGAGTTTCCTGGAATTGGTCTTTCAGCCCTAAGTGTTTTCATCATTGCTCTAACTTGGGTATGATCTGGCTCATACATGTACGCTCCTTCAAGACCTTTCTTTACATAGAAGAAACAGTACCAACATGTCAGATCACATCTATTAGTCACAATCATGTTAGCAAGTCCACTGTGTGATAGGTGGTTTGAACACAGTCCACAATTGTTAGGACACGAACATTTGTCAGCCATAATGACGTTAGGTGCATGAGCGCCCTTTCCGTCTACCCAATAAGTGCTAAATTTCTTATACATATCATATGATCCAAAGTAAAGTTCTTCACACTCACCGTGAGTGGGACAAGTCTTTGACATGAAAACTTTGCCATCTCTCTCAAAGACTTCTGCATCCAGAATCATATTGCAATCTGGGCAAATACTTTGAGTAAACCTAATACTAGATTTTTTTCCTAGTTGTTTGGTAGATTGATTAACAATCTGAATAAGTGCCATTCCTATCAAATGGCATTTTTCTGATATGGTATATAATGACTTTCACACTTGCCCCCGTGGGATAAAGGAGATACATTCGTATGGGATTTAAATACCAAAAAAAGACGTTTAGATCGCATGAGTATCTCAGACAAAACACGAAAGTCCCTTGATAAGATAGGGCTTACAAGCTATGAGATCAGAACTTTTACTTCGTTACTAAAGGGAGGTGAACTTACTGCGTCCGATTTGAGTCAGAAATCTGGGGTACCTTATTCGAAAATTTATGAGGTATTAGGAACTTTAGAAGAAAAAGGATGGGTCGGTTCAGATGATTCACGGCCTACAAAATATCTTGCAAAATCTCCATCAACAGCGCTGGAAACTACAAAACAAAAACAAGAATTAGAATTTAAGAACAATCAAAATATTATTTTAAATGAATTAATTCCACTTTACGAAAAAAGCGGCACCAGTGAACGCCCAGACATATGGGTACTGTCTGGCATTGTTAATATTGTCTCAAAGGTATTAGAAATGATAGATTCTTGCAAAAATGAGGTAATGATTGCTGTACCAAGAGCTAGTGAAGATCTAGTTAAACAAGCATTACCTAAGCTTAGATTACTACATGATAAAGGAGTTGATATAACTATTCTCATATCTGACACCATAGACAAAGATTCACTCAAAGCAATATCTAGAGTTGCTACAGTAAAGGTGAAAAAAGGTCTTTTTGGAGGAGGTATAATTTCCGATAAACGTTATGTGGTAATACTCTTTGGGCCAGAGGTTAGTGATTCTGCTTCTGCTGATATGGTTGCTATTTGGGCAGATCATGCAGGCCTAGCAGGATTTGCAAGAGAATATTTTGAATATTTATTAAAAGATTCAAAGAAGGTAGAGTAAATGAGTGAAGAAATTCTTTTTGTAGGAACTGCAGAAGCAGAACACGTTGAGATGTACCTTAAAGCAATTTGGCATATTAAAGAAAAAAATGAATCTGTAAAAATTAGTACGATTGCAAAAATGCTCAATGTTA
>Ga0209323_10002877_pt1 | contig 11448 bp, 18 predicted proteins | sample Rifsed19ft2_FD_184014 | JGI IMG/M metagenome (GOLD analysis project Ga0209323, IMG submission 184014) | Soil microbial communities from Rifle, Colorado, USA - sediment 19ft 2 (version 2) | ecosystem: Environmental > Terrestrial > Deep subsurface > Rock core/Sediment | place: Rifle, Colorado...
AGGTCTGTGGGCCGGTGGAGAAAGGGCGATGAGTCTCAGCGTTGTGGACAGGGACACAAAGGGGGCGAAGGGGCACGGCCAGATAATATGCGGGCCGAAAGGCTGTCAGCGGCGGAGTTCTGGCCAATCGGTGCAATTCCGATCTGGGACTCACCTGTCAAAACAATCACGTCCAGAACACAAAAGTATGTGTTCATTCTGCAATGACTTAGATGACATATATAAATTGGAGGAACCATGTTTGATTTAAGTAGTGTCTTCGGATCAAAAGGTATCATCGGCTCGGTCATGGATGTCCTCAAAGACACGGGGATAGTAGTCGATCCTGAGACCAAAATAAAAGTCCAGCAGGCGTTGTTCGACTATCAAGTCAAGATCGAAGAACTCCACGCTAGAGAAATGGAGACAATCAATGCCACGATGCAAGCCGAGGCGAAGTCGGAGCATTGGGCTCAATGGCTATGGCGTCCGACAATCGGGTTTTCGTTCTCCGCTGTGATCGTGAACAACTATATCCTGATGCCTTATTTCAGCAAGTTGGTCGTCCCAATCGTGATCCCTGACAATGTCTGGACAGCAATGTTGGTCATCCTGGGTGCTGCCGCCGCTACAAGGGGCTGGCAAAAAGTCGAGGAGACCAAGCATAACGGAAAGAACGGGAAGACATGAAGATATATCGGAACCTTGAACATGAAGTAAAGTACATGAACAAACTCCGGGAGTATCTTGACTCGTCTCCCAGGGAAGGAGTCCATGTTTCTGACCTCATCAATCCCCGGAAAGCGTTCTTCAAGCGGGTTTCTCCTCTACCGTTGACTGACAGAGAAGTCGGGTATTTCATAACAGGTCGAGTCCTTCACTTGATCGTTCAAACTGCTCTGGGGATTAAAGAAGAACGCCGGGTCTACTTTGCCGAGCCTCACAAAGTCACTGTCGAAGGCAATGAAGACCTCCAAGTCGGGACTCTTGAGGGTGATCCCGGAGAGTTCAAGACTACCAGGAAATGGAGTATTCCTTCAGTCCCGGATCAACAGTATCTCGATCAGGAAGGAATGTACTGTGCGATGGAGAACGCCCTAGACCCCGCAAGAGGTCTCCGGGGGCATATCTGGGTTCTTTACCTGACACCAGGGCGGAAGTTTGATGGATCAAAAATAACTTATCCTCAGTTCGTGTTCTGGACTGTCGAGTACGCCCCGGAAGACTTGGAGGCGATCCGACAGAACATGAGGTACCGCAGAGATGCTTTTGTTCAGGCATTGGCTACCAAGACTGAGGAAGACTTTAAAAAGATGCCATTGTGTTATGACTGGTTGTGTGCAACCACAGGGAAGTCAGGGACAGAGATTCAATGTCCCCACTTTGATACCTGTAAACCGGAAGGTCGGTGGATAGGCCCCGGACAATTTAAAGGAGGAAAAAAATGATCGTAGATACACCGGGTCAAAAAAGTATTTTGCTCCAAATCATCGGGGCTACCAATTTCAAAGGTGAAGACCTCGAAGTCGCCTTTGCTCTGAAGCAGTCGATCAAGTCTGCGGCAGTCATGTCACTTCAGTCTCAAATTGCTCTGACTAAGCTCCAGGAATCTGAGACAAGTGAGGCCCCAAAAAAACCAGTGCTAGGAGTGATTGAAGGTGGAAAGGGAAAACACGAACCGAAAACAGAGTCTACTCAACCTGAGCCAGAGGGAACGGTACCTTCGTAATACCTACGGGCTGACCCTGGCTGAATATAAATCGATGTTCCAGGCTCAGGGAGGCGTCTGCGGTATCTGCAAGCGACCTCCTAAGCCTGGGAAGAATCTTCATATAGACCACGACCATAAAACCGGGAGGCCCAGGGGACTCCTGTGCTATAGATGCAACAAGTTCATGGTGGGCAGGCATACGTTCGAGACTGTTGCCCCAGTCTATGAATATCTAAAACGAGAGAAAGCCTTTGGACTATGAGAAGTCTTTGGAGTGATAGGTGGGGACAGGGGTTAAAACAGATGCCAAAAAAGAAATCAGTCAAGCCGGTTGATATCAAAGACGTCAAAGAAGCGGTCAGAGTCTTGCGAGACCGAACAGCCGGTCTCTTGAAAGAGGCTCAGGAAATTTCTGGGGCCTTGGCTGAGATTCAAAATCAGCTTCAAGAAGCCCAAAGTCTTTTCCTGGGCGGGCCGATACCGACTCCGACGCTCGGAGCAGGAATCGCCCCGTTCACAAAAAGTGAACAAGGGCCATTCGTGAACAAAGATGTTCCTCTGGGGCCGCACAGTCTTATCGGAAAAAATAGGTGTTCATGCGGATGCTCGGCTGAGAACGCTTGTCTGGAGGATGACTGCATCCACTGTAACGGAGATCAAGCTCCCTGGGGGTGTGCTGAATGAAAAAATGTCTTGACACTTTGAGCACAATGATGGTTAGTCTGGTTGTATTTATCTCGGTTAGTGTCTTTCTCTGGGGATACTACATGGGTATGAAATCCCCGGTGAGTCTGGACACAGCAAAGTCAGAACAAATCATAGTTGAAATCCAACATCAGATCGAACTCCTCCTGACGGCTCAGAACATTGTGATGTGTGAGTCCTCGGCAAGACATGATGGGGTCTGGGGAGACAAGCACAAGTCTTATCCAGCCTACGGCATAGGCCAGTTTCAAGAACGGACGTTTTACTGGCTTGCAGACAAAGCCGAGATGACCGGCCTGAAGTGGAAAAAAGTTGATGACCAACTCCGGCTCCTACTGTGGGCTATTGACAATGGACACGCCAATCTTTGGACGTGTTATAGGAGAATCCAATGAAAGAAATCGTCTTGAGGCGGCTGTACGACAATGGCCGGTATACCATAGGACTCCTTCTCTATGGAGTTCCCTTTGCTCTGACTCTTGAGCAGACTTATCGAAGTAACAAGCCCGATGATCCCAACACCCCGGAGAATGATTCGTCCTGTATTCCCCCAGGACGTTATGTCTGTAAAAAGGTCATGTCTCCCAAATTTGGGGCCACGTTTGAGGTCTTCGGGGTTCCTGGTAGGACTGCAATCCTGTTCCACGGGGGAGACAGTGTCAAAGCCTCTCTCGGCTGTATCTTGACAGGAATGAGTTTCGGTGGTACATTTGAGAATATACTAGATGGTTGTGCCGAAGCTCTCAAGAAACTATTCGCATTGGTAGGCACCGACAAAGAATTCACACTGAAAGTGGAGGCTCCGCCAGAATGACCCCAGATTTTTTCAACGGGATGTTCGAGTTCACCGGAGCCTTGATACTCCTCAAGAATGTACAGACACTTTATCGAGACAAGATAGTCCGGGGTGTCCATTGGCTCCCGACTTTGTTCTTTGCCCTCTGGGGCTTGTGGAATTTGTACTATTATCCACACCTAGACCAGTGGTGGAGTTTCACTGGGGGCCTGGCGATAGTGGTGGTGAACCTGATCTGGTTTGGACAAATGGTGTACTACAAAAGGACAAGATACTCATGAATGATTTTGAATATCAAATCTATCTTTTGATGTTTGATATAAGGGAGGCTCTTTGTGCAATCGCTGAAGAACTTAAAACGAAGAAATCGGCGGGGGGAGAGGGGGAGAAACATGAAGATAATCGGATTTGATGTAGACGGTGTCCTAGCAGCTTTCAGCCGTGGCTTCAGCACGATAGCCAATCAACTGTTCAATACCGAGATCATCGAAGAAGAAAACATCCAGCACTGGAACTGGGAAAAAGACGCCTGGAGTGGGATGACTAAGGGGATGGTTGCTGAGTGTTGGAACCATATCCGCACCGGGAAAGCCGGAGCCTTTTGGCAGGGCCTTGATGCCCTGGCGTCTGAGATGGAACTATGGAGGATCGGTGAACTCTGCACGGATAACACGGTCTATTTCATCACGACCCGTCCAGACACCATGACTTATCTGAGTCCACAGCAACAGACCCGGAACTGGCTTGCGAAGCGGGGTATAGAGGGGAATGTTATCATAGCCTCCAACAAAGGAAAGATTTGTGAGGCTCTGGGTATCCAGGCATATATCGACGACAAGTTCATCAACTGTGTCGATGTCTTTAAGAATTCTAAAAAGACCTGGGTGTATATGCTGCATAAGCGGCACAACTCTCAGTTCATGGAAAGTTGTCCAAACTATTTCGAGGAAAAGGCTCACGGGGCCGACATCACAGTCGTCCATTCAGTGATCGAATACCTCGACAGTATAGGAGATCGATATGGCCTATGATTATTCACAGGGAATGAAGCGTAACCTTGAATCGGAATACCAAGGGGGAATAACTAAGGATAAAGCCAAAGGAGTGAAACACTCCGGCTTTGATAGTGAAAACTTCGACCCAACAGGATTACATCCCAAATCAGACAGCAACCCGAAAGACTTGCTCGGTATCAAGAAAGTCCGTCTCGATCTGGTTCCCCCTTCAAGCATCATAGCCCAAGCCGCAGCAATGGAAGAAGGGGCAGACAAGTATGGCCCTTACAACTGGCGGTCGAAGAAAGTCAAGGCATCCATTTACATTGCAGCCATCCTTCGCCATGTCCTTGCCTATTTGGACGGCGAAGACGCTGATCCTGATTCTGTTGCTGCAAAGACCCATCTTGCCGGGATACTGGCATCAGCCGGTATTCTTGTGGATGCCGGGGAGACCGGGAACCTGATTGATGACCGGCCCATGAAGGGCACGGCTGCTCAAATTTTACGGAACCTGACAAAGAAATGAAAAAAATTACTCCTGCATCCTTTGGTTATAAGATAGCAAAAGTCATGGACAATCTTAAATCGAGCCACGTCTATTTTGTAATCCAGAGGGCATACGGGGACATAGCCTGGGACGGAAAAGATGGGGCGCAAGGAATTTTGGACGAAGTCATAAAACAGTACAGGACAAAGAGATGAAAGAGTATTCTAAATTCTCCTATGATCTTTTGGTCGTGATCTTTCGTTCGTTGTGGAACTCGGATTTACCGATGGAAAAAATCGTCGGGGGGGCATTCAGAGAAGCTGTGTCACCAAACAAACCGGCGGACTGCCGAATGACGTTTCGATTTGTGGGAGACTTGGAAAAGATTGTTGATAAGGGTGACGCCAGAGAACCTACGAGAGAATAAGATAACGAATTGTAGATCGGTACTTTATATCCTACCATCCTAACATCTTCGATAGCCGAGCCCCGGCGATGCCGACCAAGAAAGAAATCATTGCCGCCAGGCTCCCGATCACGGCCATAGCTCCTTTGACACGGCCTTTGGCCTCTGAGATAGTCTTGTTGATTTCTCCAAATCGATCTGAGTCTTCCTGGGCATGAGCAGTAAAGGCCACACGGATTTCCTTCAATTCACTCATGGCCTCGACCTGGAACTGTTGATTCTCTTGTGCCATTGCCTGTAACTGACCAAGTAAAAAGTCATTGGATCGAGTACCTGACTTTGATCTTGCCATTTGACCTCCTATGACCCCCTATATATCCCTCTGGTGTATCCAGTAAATCGCCTCCGGGTTATTCGTTGTGACTTTCGCCTTTGGACTACATGGGCACCCAGAATGCGTCACATGGACGAAATCTTTTGGACTCCCAGGCTCCGGCACGATGTGATAAATGTCGGCCTGCGTCATAATCAACTGTGGCGGCATCAGTTCTGTCAGTCAGTTTTAATGTCGTCAGAATCCCCCTCGATAAAGAAGGCTCCGTCTTCGATCTGTTTGGTTCTGACATTCCCACACTCGCAAGAACCTCCCATCCTGAAGGTTCTCCCGCAGTTTTTACAGTGCATCCAAATCGGTTTTGATTTGTCGATGATATTTGCCACAGCTATCTCCTGAGTTGATCCATTATTGATGGAAGTTGTTCTTCTCCTCCGGCCTCTCTGGCCCCCATAATACCCCTAACCGGGCCAGCAGCAAGTCCAGACAAGAAGTTGAACAGGTCGATGTACTGTCTCCTGACTTTTTCTCCTGTACCGGGTTCTTCAGCCCCCACGGCCCCCGCCGGTGCGGCTGCGAATAATTTCCCCGAATACTTTCCAAACATCGAAGACTCCGGTACGACTACACGCTTACCACGTTTCTGAAGCATTTCAATCATCCTGCCTACGTTGGCCTCGTTCATTCCCTGAAATCCTTCAAACGTGACATAGTCAGGGAATTCATGTATCCGAAACTTTCCTGGCGGAACTTTTTCTGGATGAAATCCGCCTAGTATTCCTTGAGAGATTTGCCCTGTCTTGACATCTCCAAGACTTGGAGTCCTAGTCTGCCGTGTGACAGACTTTGGACTGGTTTCTATGACTGCACGTTCGTACATCGTTCCAAGGTTTGGAGTCTCAGGCGTGGCTTTTTTACCGAGAGACCTGAGAAAGTTCAGGGCTCCAGCCATCATTCTTGGATTCGGGACTGCCATTATTGTGCCCCCTGTGGCCTTTGTTCTTGCTGCATCTCTAGGAGCCGTTGAGCCTGGACTCCGTATTTCCCAAGTTCTGCCACAGGAATAGGCGGCATTGCCTGTATCATTCTTGAGATACCACTCAAGACTTCTCCTACGATTCTAGGACTCGCCATAGCAAGACTCGCAGCGATTGAAGGTTCTGCCACAGACAACCCTTTGACAAGGTATGTCAGTACACCTGTGGCCCCGATGATACCTAAGTGTGCAGGGACAGGAGATTTCATAGCGGCTCCTGCGACTTGAGCAGACAGGTCTCCCGCCGTGGCCTCGTCTAGTTTATTCAACATCGAACGCCGGAACTCTTGGTTGTTTCTCATGCTTGACAGCAACTTTTTGAGTGCGGTATCAGCCCCGGCCCTGGTACCGAGACTCAAGGCTTTTTGGATTTCGTTGATGTCTTCAGATACACGGGCATAGTTGGCAGTCATGGACTGGTATTCAGGGACATTCTTAGTCAAGACTCCTTTGACTGAGTCTTTGACAGCAGATACAATGACTCGGCTGTTTTTGTTCTCACTGTAGAAGTCGTCGAGACGCCGCTTGAGAGTATCGAGCATGATCGGGGTACGATCCCCAGGTTTTGATCCCCAGTCTTTGACCATTTCAACGATACGTTCTACATCCGCCTGGCCGGACTTATCGATTGTAGACCGGCTGAAGTCAAGAGTTCCCGGTTCTTTCCCAGGTTTGACGTTGAATACCTTGAGAGTTTCGTCCAGTTTGTTCCGAATCGGGGAAATGTCCAAAGATTGCTTTAACTTGCTTATTTCTGACAGCTTGCCTTGGTATTCGGCTCCACGTTCGTTTTTAATTGTCTGGAGGGCTGTCTGGGCTACTCCCAGGATTTCTTCCTCTCCTGTGACCCCTCTCATAGCCTTGACGAACTCTGGACTACCTTTCATGGCTTCCTGGACTGCCGCCCGGCCAGTGCCGGTCGTAAACCCAAGGGCTTCCTCCGCTGGCCTCCTTAAAGCCTTGGCGACCGTAATAGGAGCCTCAAGGGGGCTGATAGCCTCAGCAGTCCTACCGGCAATCTCAGCGACCCGTGGAGCCGCCCCGGTAGCCTTTATCGCACCGGCGGCAGGGGCTCCGACAGTAGACACGTCCAAAAGGAACCCGATAGGATCACGGTAGGCCGTTTCTTTGACGGCTTCCATGCTACCGTACCGCTCTTTCAGCATGTTGGCAAAAGCATCGAATATAGCCTCAGCCCCGGACGGTTTTTGAGGGAACCCCAGAGCCTCGAAGCCTTTTTCTGCGGCTCCTATAGGAATAGACAAAAGAGTCTTACCAGTCTCGACCGGGCGTGTGACCGCCCCTGCGACACCTTTAGCAAGACCTACAGCCGACTCAGGTATAGACTTCAGCAAGAACTCTCTGACAGACTTAGGTTGTGCAGGCTCAAGAGTCGGAGCCGCTAGAGCCCGGCCCGGAGGCGGGGTCTTGCTGAGATAATCGATGATATCAGGCGATGAGTACCCAGATTTGAGAGCACTCTGGTAGTCAAACTCTCTTGTCTTGGACAGATGTTGGACTATTTCGTCGTCTGAGTATCCAGATTTCCTAGCTGATTCTACGTCAAAAGGCATAGTATTCCTCTAGTACGGTTTCTCAAAAGAACTCAGTGGAGGACGTTCCCCACCAGGGGCTAATCTAGGGCCGGGCTTTTTGGTCAATCCTGTGGCCAATTCTTCTTGGATACGATCAGATTCTTCCAACAGCCCCGCTCTCCTGTTTTCCATCTCTTGTCTCATCAAGTCCATCGAGACTTTTAACTGCTCCGGGGTAAAGGCTGCATCCAACAACCTTTTGGCTTCAGCACGGGCAGCGTCAGTGCTGGCACTGGCCCCGATGTTCCCGGTCATAACCTTAGCGTACTCTGCGGTCGTAGTGGCGACCAGATTGAACAACCCCTGGATGTCTGGATCACCGGCGATCCTTGTGCTTAACCACTGTTGATACTCGTTGTAAAGAGGTATTCCAGTCCTGGGAACCTTAGCGGCCTGTTTCTCGATCAAGTCAAACTGTTTCTTCACCGTGTTTTCAAAGCCGAGTATACCGGCAGTCTGTCGCTTGTTCCAAGCCAGGGCAGTTCTATTGGCCTGGAGTCCGGCTTGTTTGGCTGTCAATGCAGCCCCGGTCTGGCCTTCTTGTTTCAAAATTCCAGCGATCATATTATAGACCTGGGCCCTCTGACGACTCCCTGCGGTTCCCCATCCTGGTACGGCTTGAGCTATCGGAGTCCCGGCCAGGACTTGCTCTGCGGCGACTTGCATTGCTTCAGGTGTCAAGTCAAGCCCACGACTCAAGACTTCTTGACGTGCTTCCGTCTCTGCTCCTACTTTACCGGCAAGACGGCTGATGACATAGCTGTTGGCTTCGGCTCCTGTCAAACCTTTTTCTGCGGCTTCAGCTTGAAGACTCTCGTACATACTCCCCGCCGGTTTTTGAATCGCCTGTAATGCTGTCGTGGTAAACTCAGCTAGACCGGGAGATGTTTCAGGAGAGGCAGCGACTTCTCTGAGCTTTTTAATTCTTTGCTCAGTCGGTAGTCCTGACAATTCAGATTGAAGCCTAGAGATTTCTAACGCTGCCGCAGCTTTTTGTCTGGAAGGAACAGCAGTAAGACCAGATTTAAGACCTTCCAATATTGCCTGGCGTTCAAACTCTCTTTCTTTTCCTGCTTCCGTAGCCCTGCTTACAGCCCTGCCGTAAGTCGGAAGACCAGTCAACTCCAAAGCCCCGGACAAAAGAGGGACGACCACATTTTTTGCGACTCCGCCCGGAACTGATGTAATCATGCTCAGGATGGATTTAAGGCGTTCTGGTATCGAGCCCGAAGGTGTCTCTGGAGTTTCAGCACGGATAGCACCTAGTATCCTGTTGTCTGAAGGCGGTGTAAGCCCTAGCTCTCCAGAGACAGACTGAAATCTGTCAGGTCGAGGCAATCCAGCACTAGCCGTAAGGTCTTCCAATCGGCGTCGTGTTTCTTCATCCAATAATCGTAATGCCATAGTTTACTCCAGTTGATGTCAATTTATCCCAATGCTGTTGCCCCACCACCACTTGCGGCAGCAGCCATTTTGGCGATATCCATTGCTCTGATATCAAAACCCATCTCTCTGCCCTTGGTTGTCCCACTGACAGCCGTTGGCTGGCCGAGGATAAGTGACAGCAATCTTAGCAAGTCCTCTGTTCCTGCCTGTCGAGTCGCAGCTTCCGCTCCACGTCGAGTTATACCACGCTCAAACGCACGCTCTCCAAATGTCGTGGCGAGTTCTCCAAGTTTTCGAGTCTCGGCTTCCTGGGCCTCACCGGATGTCAAGAGCCCTCTCCTGGCATATCCTGGCCGCATACCTTGAAGAAGCCTGTTAGAAGCCTGTTGGTACAGACCCTCCTCGGTCGGGACTGCTTCGGCTCTCATACCACCGAGTATCCCGGCCTGTTCTTGGATTCGCTCTGTCAACGGTTTGTAATATTCTGCGGCTCCCGCCCACAGTGGGGTCGGTCTCGCCTCAGTAGTTTGAGTCGCTCTTTTCGCTGCGAAACCCATGTTAGTCTCCTTGGTAAGTGCTTTAATAAATGAATTTCTCTTGGTACATGCTTGCTACTTTTTTTATTCCAGGGAATGTCTCACTGACCAAGTCCCAAAACTTGTCGTTGGCCAGTTTGTGTATCCCGTATACAATCGGGACTCTGTTTTGCTGCAACCAATCCCTACCCTTAGATATCAGTTCGTGAGCAACACCAGAATCCCTGAACTTTTTCTTGACGTAGATCACATCCACGAATCCAAACTCTGAGGGATATTCGTAAGGATGGAGCCCGATGCTTACGACTACCATCCCGGCCTCCTCGGTATCGACCTCTGCGACAAGAACAAGTTTTTTGGTCGAGTCAGAGGTCGCAAGCCAACGCACAAATCCTTTGGCTGATTCTTCTTTGTTCTCAGCAGGAGTTACCGCCTTATAGGCTTCATAAGCCAAAGGGAGATCAGATTTAAGACCGTACCGAATTTTAATCATTATGGCTCTTTCATCTTTCTGTCTTCCGGGATGAGATACTGGACTTCAAACTTGATTATGTCCAATCTTACCCCGGTCAACTGTTGGACTTTGACCCTGGCAAATCTACCAGACAATGACGCACCGTTTTCTCCGGTGATCGGAATTTTGACGTTGTGACCTTTATCGATTGCTGAAACAAACAACCCGAAACTTACTGGCGTACCGATCTGGACTCCTTCAGAGTATCGTGTGACTGTGACTGCATTGCCGCTGACGTTCGATTCTCTTGCTATCCTGAGATTTAAGAGGTCATAGGATTTGTTGTCAAACTCAGGTTCGACATTCAGTGGTATGTCCAACTCTGCGGTAAACGTGTCGCCTGCGGCGTCTACAAATCCAGTTGCCCTCTGAGTCTTTTCTCTGAAGTGAGTTCCAAATCCACCAATGACCTCGAACACACGGAGTTCACCATTCTCAAGGACTAACGGAGATTGCTTGACACCCCTTTGATGCACGCCGTACCAGATGATGACTTGTTCCTCAAGAAATCTCCTGATGTCTCCCCAGACTTCGACGATGTCTCCATCACGTTTTAAGAACAGCTTATAGAAACCATCATGGAACACCGCCGTACTCAGTTGGACGTCCTGAAGGTTACCGTCGTTCAGAATCCCATACAGGGCTTGCCCTATATCTACGGGCTCCCCGGCAGTTCCCAGTCTCAAAGCGTAAACACTGAAACGTCCGCCCTTGATGCCGAGGAATAATGTTCCGGCATCAGTATTTTTTGGAGTCATCGGTGAGATACATCCTACGCTCTGGGACACGGCGTCTTTTGAACTACTCGGATCAGCCGGGTCTCCAGACAGTTTGACTAGCCCACCACGTTTGGCAAAGACCAGTTCTGCTACAATCGTCTGAGCCGATGAAGTCGGAGAGTTTATAAACATTGCCGTCACAGACCCAGGAACCTCATCGATGTTCAGCTTGCTGTTCGTAGGAAA
>Ga0209323_10002878_pt1 | contig 11445 bp, 9 predicted proteins | sample Rifsed19ft2_FD_184014 | JGI IMG/M metagenome (GOLD analysis project Ga0209323, IMG submission 184014) | Soil microbial communities from Rifle, Colorado, USA - sediment 19ft 2 (version 2) | ecosystem: Environmental > Terrestrial > Deep subsurface > Rock core/Sediment | place: Rifle, Colorado...
GCAGTTAATGAGGCTAATCTTGGATTTGGGGCAAGTGAGGCTGCGGCTAATCGGAGACTTCAATCAGCTAGTATGTCAGGACTTCCAATGGAACTTCAAAAATATGCTATGATGATTCCAGAACTTATGCAATTTATTCTTGGAGTTACACCTACTACTAAACAAAGAACAGACCAAGCTCAGATGGGATTAGTAATAGGTAAATAGGAGGATATATGCCTAATATAATAAGTAATCTTTTAGAAACATTAGCTAATAATTGGAAGTATTCTACTGACCAAAATGTTATAGAAGGTATGAATGTATATAAAAATTTAGGTGAACAAACTAATTTATTAAGTCAACCTCAACAGGAAGAAATAGCTAAGATACTTGAATATAAGTTTGGCTTCCAAGCTCCTCGTGAGTCAGGAATGGTTAACATAGACAACTTTATGGTTAACCAACCTGGAACTCCTAAGCTTAAGCCATTTCCTACTACTCAAGAAGATTATCAACGTCAACTGGCTAGCCAACAAGCAGGAATGTATAGTGATATTCAGAAAGCTAATATAGCTAATACTCTTTCTGAGATAGATAAACGTGAATATGAGGCTAACCAGAATGAACGAGCAGGAAAGTTTGGAAAATCTATATCTTCACTTATGATGGGACGAGATCCATCAACAATAACAAGTAAAGAACTAATTGGAACTTTAAGTAAAGATACTGACCTTGACCCTCTTATTAAAGAACGAGTTTTAAAGAATTATGGACTTGAGACTAAGGACATTCTTAAAAATGAACGGTGGGCTAAAGCTACTAAGAATATACAATCTCGAGTTTCTCAAAAAGATAAAGGAGACTTAACTACAGATATGGGCTTCTGGGCTAATCAGGTATTCCCATATGTTGAGCCTGAACAAGCCTTGAGTCTTATTAAACATTATACACCTTCGGCAGGAACTATTGATAAGGAAACTTTAAGTGATTTTGAACTTGACTTAATTAAAAAGTATCAAGCTGGAAAGATAACAAGTCCAGAAGACATACTTATTCTTTCAAATATGGTACTTTCTAAAAATCCACTTCTTTCAATGTACGTTCAGACATATATAACACCAGATATTATGAGCCCAGATCCAATAAAAAAGAAGGCAGCTTTTGAAGAGTTTAATAAGAATATGAGGAATATGCTTAATATATCCTTAGGCCTTGGTCAACCATCTTCACCTACGACTGTTGTTCCTCCTCCAGTTCCAAAGATTAAGGCTAATCAAGTTCCTCAAGGTGGAGTTCCTAAGGAAAAGCCTCAAGCAGATTTTATCTATGAACCAGGAAAGGGATGGGTAAAATAGATGCCAAGAGTTGAAGTTAAAGGGAAAGGAGTAATTGAATTTCCTGAAGGAATGTCTAAGGAAGAAATGGAATTTCATATTAAGTCTCGTTGGCCTGAAAAGAAACCTGACCCAGGTCTATGGTCATTAGTTAAAGAGACAGCCAAGAAAGGAACTCCTGGAATTGGAGCTATTGAGACAGCCATGCAAGTAGGAACAGGAATGGTCTCTACACCAATAGCAGGTTTAGTTGGATTAGCTTCTATGCCTTGGAAAGGAATTGAAGGTGGAGCTGACTTAATGGGTAATATTCAACAAGCCCTGACATATGAACCAAGAACTGAGTTTGGAAAAATGGGCTCTCAAGTTCTCAGTTGGCCTCAGGCTAAAGTTAATGAGATGGTTCAAGAAACCGGTTCTGAGTTAATTAGATATAGTCCTGATAAGTATGGTATAGATATGGCAACTGCTGGAGATGTAGCAGGAGATATGTTAATGTTTGCTATGGAAAGTCCAGCATTTAAGGCTAAGGTTCAGCCAAGACTTTCAACTAAAACTTCAGTTCCACCAGTTACTAATATACCTGAATTTGATTACTTAAATACACCTACTTATAAGCCAGGAACATTTAACCGATTGGCTGATAGACAATTAGTTGAACCTAAACCTTTAAGGAAAGGAGCTAAACCTCTGAAGGTTGAACCAGGACAAGGACCTTTAATTACCCCTGTTGAAAAAGTACCTTCTCCTCAACCATCTGTAAAGGTTAAACCTTTACCAATGGGTCAGTTAGAATTAGACCTTGGAAAGTTAGAGAAAGGAAAGGTAGTTAAACAAGTTCCTATTTCTGAAGGACAATCTTGGAAGGCTCCTAAAGAGCAACCTAAGTTAAAGTTTGAAGGTCCTAAGCCAAAAGTAGAAGTATTTCATCCAGTTAAATTACCTAAATCAACTAAACCAGTTAAACTTAACTCTCTGGATAGACCTCTTCAAGTTCCTGAATCTCTTCAAACTAAAGTTTATCGAGGAGCTCGTCAACAGACTGATGATAGAACATTCTTCATGTCTCAAGATGAAGCTCTCCTTCGTGGAGATGCAGCTGGTGAATTTGAAGTTTCATTAAGTAAAGTTTACAAGACAAGTCAACCAATTACTTCTTCATCTATTAAGGAAGCTATGAAAGTTGGAGCTGATGGAATTATGTCAACTGAGACAGGCGAAGTCCTTCCTTTTAATCCAAGACAAAGTTTAAAGTATATCCGAGAAGTTAAGAGGCAAGCTCCTATTCAACAGGCAGGTTTAACAAGAGAAGAACTTCTTAGCGATTCAGTTGTTGCTCGAGAGTATTATAAGATAGCTGAAGCTAATGCAACTGTTGAAACTAAGGCAGGTAAGGGTGGAAAGACTTATACTGACCTTAGTCCTAATTATAAGTTTGCTGATAAATGGTTAGATACAGAAGGGACTAAACTTTACCAGTCATCAAAAGGTAAAGGAATAAATAATCTTGAAGACTTAATTAAAGAACGGACTAAAGAGTCAGTATGGGATAAACTTAATAATGAGCAAGGAGGAGTTGAACTAAATAAATTTCTTGATGAGCTTAAACAAGGAGCCTGGAAAGCTGGAAAGTGGAGACCAACTATTGGGACTGTTGGACATGAAGACCTAAGTGGACTTCAATCACTTAAAAGAAGAATTAGTTCTCCAAGTTATATGGCTAAGGTAGAACCATTCCCTTTAAGGTTAACTGACTACTTAATTGACAAACTTGGACTTACAGTTAATGACCTTCATACAATAGCTAAAACTGGACAAGGTTCAAATAAACTTTATAGACAAGCAGGAGATCTAGCTAAGGTAGCTGGGTATGTCCCTAAGGAAGAAAGTTTTGTAAATATACTTAAGAAAGATCTAACTCATATTTTTAGTAAAGGGTCAATGGGAGAACAAGTATTTTCAAGTAGAAAAGGAGCTGCTAAGAATGTTTCAATGGCATTGATAGACTTTGAACTTGAAACAAATATGCTTAGACAAAATAAGATTCATCAACTAAATCAAATATATAAAGGACTTAATAAAGATCAAGAAATGGTAGTAGGTAAGTTACTTGATAAATATCAAACTTTGTCTGATGTACCAGCTGAGTTAGTTAAACAGTATCCAAAGGAAGTAGCTGTAATGGATGCAGTTAGGAAAACTATATTTGACGATATGTGGGCACGTGCAGGCATTCAAGGTGAGAAAGCTCCTAAGTATATTGAAAATTACTTTACTCGAGTTTATAAATTTGAAGGTCTTGATCAGCTTAAACCAGATGTAAGGGCTAAGGCTATTAGAGCTTTTGCAGCTCAGAATAAGATGGACTTTGTAACTGCCGAGAAAGTACTTAGAGGACATATACCAAGTTCAGGATTCTTTGGTCCTTTTTCTAAACATAGAATTGAAGTTCCTCCTGAGCTCGAGTCTGCACGAGTATGGGATAAATCAGTAGTTGAATGGTATATAAATGGAGCAGCAAGGTATATAGGGCTGAAGAAGTTTTTACCTACGGCTAATCAAAACTTAAACTTACTTGCACCTAATAAGGCCCTTCATCAAAGTAATGTATATACTGCACTAAGAGAACATGTTGATGCTGCCAGAGGTATTCCAATAACTGTAGATATGGAAATAGGTAATTGGGCAAGGAAAGCTGCAAGAGTTGAAGGGACTCGTCAGTATATTACTAAGATGGGAGCTTCAGTTGCATTTGGGATTACTAACTTAACACAGTATCCTTTGAATAGTGGTATTCATATTTTTCAAAAGGTTAAACCTGGTGACGGTCTATGGAACTTCAGTCGAGGGGCTATGATGGGACTAACTAAGGAAGGACATAAGTTAGCTAAACTTTCTGGAATTACAGCTGATATTGGAAAGGGAGAAATGTCAGTTGGAGATATTCATGGACTTTGGAGAAAGACAGCTGATGTTCTTGGTGTGTTTGCTAATGTAAGTGAAAGATTTAATAAGGTTGCTGAATTTAATAGAGTTTGGCCAGACTTATTAAAAGCAGGAAAGGATAAGGGGCTTGGTGGACAAGAGCTAATTCAATGGGCAACCAGTCGTGCAAGATATTCAGTAGCTGAACATCAGTTCTTGATGGGAGCTGGGGATAGGCCAATTAGTTTTCAAGGACCGATTGGTTCAACAGTTGGAAAGTTTAAATTATTTACTATTAAACAGCTTGAGTTTATTGCTAACCTTAGGGGAAGGGAAATACCGGCTTTCTTAGCTATGAATCAACTTATTGGTGGTCCTGATGCAATAGGTCTTGACTACTTGGAAGATGAGTTGATAGACTCGAAGTTTAAAGACTCGGATGGAGCTCAGGCTTTCTTCCAATTTATGAAAGCTATGAGAGCTGGAAGTCTAAGTGGACAAACTGGATGGGACTTAACTGGAAAGATAGGAGTTGGTTTCTTCCCAGGACTTGAACATGGAGTAGATGCTTGGGAAGCACTTGGCAGATTAGCTATGCCAGTTTCAGGCCAAGATACTCTTAACTTTATAACTGATATTAAAGAAGGACGAGTTGCTTCTTCACTTAAGGATTTTCAAGAGGCTCTGTTTGAAGGACACATTTCTAAACAAGAGTTTGACCAGATAGTTAACGCATGGGCTAAGGCTAAAGGTGACTTAGTAGTTATGCCTATTGGAGTTAAGAGAGGGGCTAAGGCATATATTGAAAATTTAACTGGGGTTAAAGAAACTCGGTTTGGAGAAAGAATTGAACCAGCGCCAGGTGGTCTGGAGACAGTTATTGGTTATCCTTCATCAAGACTTAAAGATGCCCAAATAGAGATAGGTAAATTACAGAATGATAAAGAGAGGGCTGGAGAGATAAGAAAGGTTCTTAATGCTGAATTTGCAGATGCTATTCGTAGACAACATGATAGGAAGATGGAACGTGTGATAAGGCAAGTTGCGGATTTTAATATGAAGTATCCACCATTAGGAGTTCCTCCTATTTGGCCTGAAAATTTAGTTAAGGCTTATGCTAATAAGAATCAAGAGATGTGGTGGAGAGCTGGACAGAATAAGTGGGGAAGGTCTCGATTAATAAGTAAAGGGTTAGGAACTGACGTAGAGGAATAAGTTTAAATTTTATATGTATGTTGATATTCATAAATAATAATCTCAGGTTTAGATATGATTTAGCGATGTTTAGACATATGTTTTTAATGATGGCTTGAACAAATGTGGAGGAAAAATTAAATGGAACTTGGATATGGTAATGGGACTTCAATACCAACAGGAATTGATACAAGTCAGACCTATGTAAATGTATCTAATCCAAGACCTGATTCAAGTTCAAGGATAGATGCTGAACTAGCTAATGACCTTGTTGCAGCAGTCTTGGCTATGGAAACTGACTTATATAGGACAAGGTTTGTTGATGCCAGGACATATACAACTTTCACACAGGCAGTAGCAGCTGCAGCTAATAAGACTCTCCTTATTTGTTCATCAGTTACTTTAGATGCTAATACAATTATTCCAAATACAGTTAGTTTATTAGTAACAAGACCAGGAATAATCAATGCTAATGGGAAGATACTTACCATCAACGGCCCTGTAGTCGGCAATCCTATGTACCAGTGGTTGAGCGGGTTTGTGGCGGGGGAAGTAACTTTTGGGGATGGCATAGTTGAATATTTTAGACCTCAATGGTGGGGATTGTCGCTGTCAGCGTCAGCTACAACAAATACATTAGCTATGCACTGTGCTGCCGCTGCTGCAAATGCTATAGGTGGAGGGGTTGTAAAAGTACCTTCAGGGGGCAGTTTTGCCCTATCTCAATTTACATTCGGTTCAATGTCTAATGTAATTATCGAAGGTTCAAGTCAAGGATATAATTATGGCAGTGCTAAATCTTCTTCTGATTTTACTGTGACAACAGGTGTGTGGGGAATAAGATTTCCAGTTACAAGTGCTTATTGCGAGTTAAGAAATATTAACGTATCCAGTAATGGTTCATTGAGTGACACATACCCACATACTATTATAACAGCAGGTGTCGAGTATGGTATTTTATTGGAAACTGCCAGCGGTATCCTCGACTCGGTAACCTCTTATGGGTTTCAATACGGGTGTGTTCAAGCAGATTATGGGCAGACTAATATTTATGAAAAGTGTGCTTTTGTATGGAATACAAAAGTAGGTTTTGCTTCTACTAAAGGTAGTGCAGCTTGTTATGCCGCTTATCACCCCAATCTTATAGCCCCTTCAGACCTTATGAACGCAACAGTTTTTACATTCAGAAATTGTACAATCAGAAGAAATGGTTGGGGAATGATTATAAGAGACGGTGCGCCAATATTTGAAGGGATAAATATTATAGAATCAAATCATTTTGGTGGTATAATTGCTTATGTTGGATCACTTGATAGTGGTTGTAGTATAAGTGGTAGACTATATTTAGAAAATAATTGGTTGTCGTATAATACAAACATAAATAGCACATCAGATGCTATTAATGTAAATAATTTATTAAAAGAAACAGCATCAACATGGATGAGTTGGACACATAGTACAAATACAGCTTTGAATGATGCTGGGTATCAACTCTATGCTATGGCTGCCACAGGAGGGACGACACAAGACCCTGGGCAAAGTAATTTTTATGAGATGCGCATGGTTAATAGTGGTACAGGAGTTACTAATGGAAAAGGATTATATTTAAAACAATCATATCTTTGGACATTTTGGGATAGCTCTTGTACGGGTGGAGACCAGACCAATGCTGTCAAATTAGGAGATGGTACTGGTGGTTTTTACGCTAATGCTACACTCTTCTGGAATTTCAATGGGACATTACCTGCAACATTAGGTAATAGGGGTGCAGTTATTGATAGAGATAGGTCTTTCAGCGGTGGTTTAAGAATGACAAACGGAACAATTAGTTCTGATACTACTTTTGGGTTGATTGATGGTGTAACTGCACCAAGTACAATAACAAGTCTGGCACAAATATATATAGACTCTGCTGATGGAGACTTAAAAATTAAGTTTGGTGATGGAGTAATTAAAACTATTGTAGTTGATGTCTAAATATAACTTGACATCCTCATCCCTGTCAGGTGCAAAGTTCACAATGACGAATTAATTTCTTGACAGGATTTCTCAGCGGGTGTAAAGTTACATCATAACTCAACGGTAGAGGACGCTACCATCAATCTTAAACCTATACATAGCTCCAAGACAGCACATCACCCGGTGTGCCATACTGCGTCCTCAGTGTCTTGGAGCTTTATATATTTTTAAGGGGAGGGAGACAATGATTAAGGGATCATTATCGAAGTATGAATCAACGGAGGCGGGCTACACGGTGACATTAAAATGTGACAATGAACAGGGCGCCGGTATCCTGAGCTTGCACAAGAAAGAGGTCACTGTAGACGAGACAGGAGCAATCCAATCTGACAGAGCGACTTCCCTTGCATGTATCAGGTCCCTTGCCGAGCAGGTGGCGGAGGCGATTGACAGGGAGTTGAATGGGGTGGATGAGGATACTGAAGGTTTAATGACAGCAATGGAGTTTGATAAGGAGAGTGGAAGATGATTGAACTATCAGAGCCGGAAACACCGGCATTTCTGAAGATGGGATTCTTTGGCAATACTGCAACTGGCAAAACCTTCACAGCGGCAAAGGTCTTGTCACAGTTCATTAGGGATTTCTGTCCTGATAAGCAACTTTGTTTTTATGATACCGAACCCTCAGCAGGTTATGTCAAGGACATGGTTTACGAGATTACCGGGAAGAAGCTCCTTGCCATTCACAGCCGGTCATTCTCAGACCTTGTGCAGTTCATGGACTTGTGCAGGGACAAAGGCCATGTGGCATTAATTGACTCAATTACCCATCCGTGGCGGTCACTGGTTGAGGATTACCTTGAAGCAAAGCGTAGCAGGGTAGCAGGTGTAGGTGGCAATCCTCTTACAACAAAGTTAACAGTAAAAGACTGGGGGCCATTAAAAGAGATGTGGGGTAAGTTCTCATCGAAATTCGCTTGGGATCCTATCCATGTTTGTATGGTTGGACGTGAAGGGGACGTTTGGGAATGGAAAGATGATGAAGAAGGTAAATCTGAAATGAAGAAAACAGGCGAAAAGATGAAGACGGAGACCGAAACAGGATTTGAACCGTCTCTATTAATACAAATGAAATTGATTAATGGTCAACATCTGGCCTATGTGGTTAAGGACAGGTTCGATATACTCACTTGCAAGACTTCAGGCAATAACCCTGATATAGAATTCTTCATGCCTCATATTAAAAAGATTAACCTTGGCGGTCAAGGCTACACGGAAAACAAGCCGGAGCCGGTGTTTAAAAACACACATGGGTTAAGCCTTGAGACGATTAAGGTTCAGAGGGCAGCGATATTAGAGACCATCAAAGATGATATGATGCTGATATATCCGGGAATGACGGCAGATGATAAGACTGGCAGGATAAAATTAATGCGGAAGGCTTTCGGGACATCAAGCTGGACATCTTTAGAGGAGGATTATAAGCAGTTTCCGAAAGAAAAACTTGAGGCAGGACTGGCAATAATCAAGGCTTTACAACCTAAAGAGGAGGAAACAGTATGTCAAGAAACATAGATGATATATCAACCGGAGATTTTTCATTTCCTGAAGCTGGCAAACATGGCTGCAAGTGTATGGGATGGAAAAAGGTATTGGCAAAAAATTCCGGCAACAGTGGTATTGAACTCAGATGGGCTACCCATGACGGTGAGAGTAGCTTCACTGATACCTTGTGGCTGACCCCTAAAGCGATAGGAAGGCTTGCACTGGTGGCAAAGAAGTTATGTGAAGGTGCAAGGGAACTTGAACTGGACGATGACGATTCTAAGGCTATCTGGCAGCTTGCAGAACTAATTGAAGAGACAATTGAGGGTGTTAATGCAATTGTGGAAATTGTAGCTTACAAGGAAACCTTTATACATGAGTCAGGTGACAAAATAGGGCAGAAGGAAACACGGGACAAGAAGCGGGTGGCATTTGCCGGATATGAGAGAGATGAGGCTGAGGACGTGTTTTAATGGAAGTAAAGTGTAATAAAGCTGGTACTTACAAGGGCTGTAAGGCATGTCCTCATAATGTTACCCATATTGTAACGACTATAACTGAAAGATATAAATATAAATGTACAGAATGGACTGAGTGCTCTGTAGTTTATGATGAGTGTGAGCCTCGTAAATTACACCGTGTCCGATGCTGTAACGTGAAACTTAACCTGAAATGCTGGGATAAAACTTAATCTAAAGGATGAACTATGAAAACGTATGTGGGTATAGACAATGGTGTTTCAGGAACCATCAGCATCTTGACAGAGCAGAGCGTGTATCATTTCGATACACCCGTAAAGAAGGAGCAATCTTACACCAAGACAAAGCAGATGATTAGCCGGATAGACTATGAACGTCTAAGGGATGGCCTTATGGGACGATTAATAGGCAATTCTGGCGTCTTCTGCCTTCTGGAAAGGCCGATGGTTAACCCCGGACGGTTTAAGGCTACAGCGTCAGCCCTGAGAGCTTTAGAGGCTACATTGATTGTACTTGAGCGCCTCAATATTCCCTTCCAGTACATAGACTCGAAGGAATGGCAGAGGCATCTACTGCCCAAAGGTATTGAGAAGGATGAGCTGAAGAAGGCTGCGTTGGATGTTGCAAAGCGGCTGTTCCCACAGGTGCAGACGAAGGATGCTGATTCATTATTGATTGCTGAGTATGCAAGGCGTATGAGACTGTAAAGTTTTCCTTGACAGTTGAAACCATATTTAATAATATAGCTACATGGATGGTGCGATCATTCAAAATTCACACTTAAAACATAATATGTCGCTCAAGAATGCACCTGAGCAATTCACGTGCAGAAAAGGATCGCACCCTTGTCTTGGGCGGCATTTTGCGTTTTAGGGGCAAGGAAGGGTCTTGAAATTTGCCACGAATAAGAGGACTGAAGCCTGATTTTTTCAAGGATGAATTATTGTGCGAATTACCATTCGAAGCAAGATTATTATTTGCTGGTTTATGGTGTTATGCAGACAAATCTGGACGCCTTGAAGATCGCCCTAAATACCTAAAGGCTGAAATATTCCCCTATGACAAGGTGGATGTAGAAAAACTCCTTAACCTACTTGCAAATCCAAAATTGACTGACAAACCGGATAAATATTTTATTCGCCGCTATACGATAGATGGACGACAATATATTGATATTCCTACCTTTTTAGATCATCAAAAACCTCATCATACAGAGAAAACCAGTAAGATACCGGAGTTTAACGGTTATTTAACGGTTACGCTCCTGAGAAAAAAGGATGATACTGTTCATGGTTCACTGTTAATGGATAGAGATACTGTTCATGGAGAAGGAGCTACTTCACCATCACCAGTTACTCAAATCGTTTCAATCTTAAATTCTGTTTTAGGGACAAAATATAAACCCAACGCTAAGGAAACCATCGAATTAATACGAGCACGATTAAAGAAAGGTTTTACTGTGGATGACTTCCGAACGGTTATAGAAAAGAAATATGCTGAGTGGGGACAGGATGAGAAAATGTCTGCTTTCCTACGACCTGAAACATTGTTCGGGACGAAATTCGAGGCATACCTGAATCAGGTGATTGCAAGGCCGATGTCAAAAAATGAGCAAACAATTGATAGGGTTTTTAAACAAATGGAGGAATTGGAAAATGACAAAAGACGAAGCAAAGATGTTGGTAATGAAAATGACATCATTATTTCCTAACACAGTTATACCAGATACAACCATTGTGACATGGACTGAATATTTGTTGCCATTAGAGTCTAAGGTTATGAAGCAGGCCATTAATGAATATGCTTTAACGCCTGGAAAGAAGTTTTTCCCTACTCCGGGTGAAATACTTGAGATTTATGACCGTATCTATCAGGAGGTCATGATTAAAAAGGCACAAGATGATCGGGAAGCAGAAAAAGAGGCGGCAAAATTCCTCTTCCAGAAGCCAATTAAAACGATTAAAGATGATTATGTCCGGCAATCAGTTGAGTTAATACGGGACGTCTGTGAGGACAGGATTAAATAT
>Ga0209323_10002879_pt1 | contig 11442 bp, 10 predicted proteins | sample Rifsed19ft2_FD_184014 | JGI IMG/M metagenome (GOLD analysis project Ga0209323, IMG submission 184014) | Soil microbial communities from Rifle, Colorado, USA - sediment 19ft 2 (version 2) | ecosystem: Environmental > Terrestrial > Deep subsurface > Rock core/Sediment | place: Rifle, Colorado...
GTGTACTGATACCGCGCGTCCTTCTCCCACGTTCCCTTTGAAATATTGTGGACGGCGTCCTCCGACGGCACAACGGAATCCATCAGGAGCGGAGCGATCGGATGGTAGAACGGCGTCGTGATGACCTCGGCCTGGCCCGCATCCTGGGCGGCCTTGTAGAAGCCGACGACCCCGGACATGATCGCGCGTTGGATCGCGAGGACCGTCTCCGTGTCCGCCTGGGTGTACCCTGTTCCCTTTCCGAGGAGCGAGATAATCGTGTCGTTTCGCTCCGCGAGGTTGTAATCGCCCTCGATGTACGGAATGCTGATTTGGTGGAGGAAGAAGATCGTCTCGAGGTCCTGGAGTTCCGTATTGTTCAAGCCTAAGGGATCCGCGCTGACTTTTGCAACGAGGAAGTTCAGGCGGGGCCACGCCGCGTACGTGTTGTACCAGGGATTCGCGGTCGTGTTGTTTGCGTAGTGCCAAGGGGCGAGCCGGATGAACTCCCCCGCAATCGTTCGCCGCTGATCGGGTGTCGCCGTCGCCAAATCGATCCGCGCGAGCTCGATATGGTTGTCAATCGCACCCGCAGCGTAGTCCTCGATCTGGAGGATCAAAGAGGGGACGAGATTGAAGGTCACGTTGATCGACGGATATTCCATGAGTATCTTCGGATGGTCGAGGTACTCTTCCGGAGTGTGGTCCCGGACCCATGGCATCTCGTACTTGCCCGTCAGGATGTTCTTGTACAGCGGTTGATGCATGTGCCACAGTATCCCAAGGTTCAGGGGAGATCCTTGGTCCGGCGCAAGTGGCACCGTCGACCCGCCAGCGATAAACGCGAGCCCGCCGATGGAGAGGAGGAATGCGAGAACGATCGCTGCGCTCCTCGTCGGCAACGGTCCACTCCCCCGACGGATTGTCATCCGCCCCTGGCTACTTATCGTTAATCCCCCGCGAAACCTGGGGGTGGAAAGGGAAAGTGAAGGGGACTAGACGTCAAGGTCCCCTTCTTGCTTCGGAGGTTGTCGACCCCGCCTTGCGAGCATCCACAGGGCGCCCAATGCCACTGCGATGATTACGAGCACGCCGATGCTGATGCCGAAGACCGTGGGCGAGATTCCTACCGGCGTCGGAGCCGGGGGTGCGGCCCCCGCAACCACAGTGACGGTTGCGGTCGCAACGTTCGTTGCGGTCCCGTTGCCCGCCGTCGCGGTCACCACGACGGACGTGTCGCTCGTCACGGACCTCGCCCGTAGTGTGAACGCTGCCTGGCCGCTTGCGTCCGTCGTCTTGGAGGCATCGCCTACGATGTCGAAACCGGTTCCGGGCGACAGGGAAATCGCCACCGTCGCGCCCGCGCGGGCGGCGCCCGCATCACGGAACGTGAACGTCACCGTCGTTGTCGCGTCGGTCTCGACGAGGGTCGCGCTCGCCGTCCCCGCCATCGCATAGACATGGACGAACGCCTTCACGGTCATCGAAACCACGCCCGTGGTCTGGACCGTCGCGTTCGTTCCTGTGGCCGTGAGGGTTGCTGCCACGTCGGCCTCCGAATAGGCTGCGCGCACGGTGAACGTCGCTTGGCCTTGGGCGTTCGTCACGGCGGACGACGTGACAACATTGAGGGCGGGTCGATCGCTCGCCAACGTGACCGTTGCGCCAGAGATCGGCGCTCCTTTGTCAGTGAAGGTCGCGGTTACCGAGCTTTGCTGTCCGGACCCAAGCACACCGTCGGCTGCGGCCAGGAACACTCGATACGCGTGCGGGATCACCTGCGCCTTCACCGTAATCGCCACGGTGCTCGTCGCGGAATCCGCTCCCACTGTCGCCGTCGAGGTCAGTGTCACGACCGTGTCGACCGACACGACGTTCGCCCGGACCGTGAACTGGGCGGAACCGAACGTATCCGTTGTCGTCGGGTTCGGCGCGAGGATCGTCACGGGGGCGGCCGGAGACGCCGACAAGGTCACGCTCGCTGCGGAGAGCGGCAGGTTCCGGTTCGTCACGAAGGCCGTGATACCCGCAGACTCGCCCGTGTTCACCTGGGAGACAGACGACCGCGAAGTGACGCCTAGAACGCTTCCCACGGAGAGGGCTCCGTACCATTGGGCGCCGAGGTCAATCTGCATCGCCCGGGTGATGCTCGTGTACGCACTCGGGATGTACTGGGCGAGGTCGGATGTCTGGCTCGCGGTGCCCGGATAGAACGCGAGATCGTACACGTTCGGGTTCAGCGGTCCGTTCGAACCGCCGCCTTCCCACGTTTGGGCGGAAGGCCTGACTTGGCGGATGCCGCCGCTTGGCCACCCTGCGCCCGCGTCGTCGTACAGCGCGCCGAGCGCGACGTAAGTCCAGTTGTCTGTCTTTCCGATGATGGACCGGTTGAGCCAGAAGTCGAGCTGCGTGCCGCCATTCGAAGAATAGGCTCTCGCCGCCGTGGGCCTCGAAGACTGCGGAAGCGCGGTGCTCATGTACAGAAGGCTGTACGTGTTGAGCCCTGCATCGAACGTACTGTTCCGGATCAACAGCTCCGTGCGGTTGTCGCCGGGTGTGAATTCACTGGAGTTCTGGAACGTCCCGACGATCATCCATTCCCATGCGAACTCCGGCGCCACGCTGATGTTCAGCGGGTGGCCGGGGTCCGACTCTGGCTGGATGAACTTCACGTTGCGCGCGCCACTGCCACGGACGTGATCCTGGTCAATGAACATCACGAACGCGGCCATCCGCTGCCGCCATTCCGTCTCGGCCTGAGCGTTGACGCGGACCGTATAGTGAATCCAGTTCCCCTCGAGACTGATATTCAGGAACCAAATGTCCCCGCGCCCTTGCCACTTCACCGTCGGCTCATTCGGGTAGACGTAGTTCCCGTCGCCCGTATCGTCGCCTCGTGCGTCCTCCCACACGAACTTGCCGCTAATCCACGAAGCAAAGTTCGCAGGGGGCGGAGCGGTGGTTGTGAACGTGTCGAGTATGGTGGACACCGTGTTGCCCGCGATGTCCGTGGATTCGATCCAATAGTAGTACGTCGTGGACGGTTCGAGCCCGGAGAGCGTGACGGAGTGGCTTGCCACGAACTCGTCGATGAATCGCCTCGTCAGCGGCTGAACGGTAGACGTGTACCAAACAACCGTGTTCGCGATCTCGTCCGTGTCCCACGTGACGACCGCCTGGTTAAATGTCGGTGCGACGACAGCGGATGAGATGGTGGGTGCCGTCGTGTCCGGCGTGAACCCGATCGCTCCATCGAAGGTGACGTCGGCAAAGGAGGCCATCGTCGCCGGGGTCGTGGATGTGTAGGAGTTGAGTTCAGCTTCTTGCACAGCTTGAGAGGTCGCGAACGCGATGTCCTGGATCTTTGGGTCATTGTTGTTGTTTGTTAACCCGCCGCCAAACAAGTACGGCTCGGCAGTCCCATTCACATCCCGGAATCCGTCCTGATTCTCCCCGGCGTGGCTCTGGAGGAAGAACATGAACCGCCACGTCGCACCGTCGATGTCATACCCATCCTTCCCGATGAACGCGAGTGGAATCGCCGCCTCAACGGCCTCAAAGGACGTGCTAGCCTTGTTCCCGATTGGCGACCAGTTGCCCGCCTCGTCGAAGACCTTCGCATTCTCCGCGTGCCAGCCTGTGTTGCCGATCTTCACGAAATACTCCCAGCCGCTGCCGGATGCGATGTTGACATTCGGCCGGGCGGTGAGCTTCCCGGATCCGTCCTGCGTGGTGTCGATCAGAAGAACCATGGCGATCGTAGAGAATCCGTCGGGACCTCCCCATGGGTTCGTGAGGTTCACGACTTTCACAAGGACGTAAAGGTTCGTCGCGTCTGCCGTAATCCGAAGTTCCTGGATGTCGAACACGCCGTCGTTGAAGTCCCCAGACGTTGGGTAGACGTAGTTCCCATCCCCCGTGTCGTCATTGACGGTGTCATTCCAGACAAACTCGCCGGCATCGACGACGCCGGTATCAGGAGCGCCATTGACCCCCGTCCAATCGCTGGGATCTCCGTCGACCGTAATCGTCTTGGACCCGACCTGAGCCCTCGCGCTCGGTGCGGTCGCGACGAGAACGGTGAGCCCAAGCAAGATAGCCACGACTATAGCAGAAGCTGTCCTCCTCCGATTCACACGTATCCCCCTGGAAACTGGTGGACAATCGACCTAGCTTATTAAAGCGTTTGTACGTACGCGCTCGGTAAGCATTGGCGATACGCGACAGCCCAGAGCGTGATCGCCCCGCGATCCCCGTCAATAGGTATCGAGGAGACGGGAGACCTCTCGCGTCTCCAGATGCTCCTTGAGCACCGAGGACTCGACGACCTCAACGTTCCGTTCGAGCAGTGCGAGTTCTTTCTCCTCGAGCGCGTCCGGAGACACGGGGATGAGAACGATCGCCTTCCGCTGCATGACGAACTCGTTCACGTGCTCGACGAACATGAGCGTTTGAAGGAACCCGTTGTTCACGGAGAGATACTCGATCCCGTCGAGGAGAATCATGACGACGCCCTGGTTTTCGTCGATGAATCCGGAAATCAGCTTCGCGAGGGACCCGAGTGCCGTGGGGTTGTGGTAGTCCTGACCCGGCGTGTGGCTCAACCAAATCACCCGCGAATCGACGACGCCACGTTCCCGCCGTACGCGGTCGGGATATTGACGCGTGATCACAATTCCGGGCATCTTCTGCGTGAGCATCGAAAACAGACGGTAGCTGATGTCCGGCTTTTTCTCCTTGATCACGTAGCATGCCCCGGGCTCCAGGGGCATCGCCTCCGACCCAGGAAGTTGTTCCGCCGACGACTCCATCGAACCCCTCGACCCTGATTCGCTGATTCCCATCCTCAATTCCTACATCCGTTTTCGGCGTTTTAACGTTGCTTCGATATTATCAGAAAGAAGCCTGGCGGGAATCCCAGGGAGCGAAATCATCGTCGTCTTCCCGACAACCCCCTCCCCGCTCACCTTCGCGTCGATGAATCCGAGCGCGTCGAGGTCCCGGATGTATTTCCAAAGTTGAGTATGACCGCGGGGCTTCTCGTTGAACTCCTCGCACACGAGGGCATACGCATCCTCGGCCTCGCCCGTCGTGATGTACGTCTTCTTCCGGATCCTGCGCGCGATCGCGAGGAGGACGAGCTTCTGCGGCGTGTCGAGGTCCTTCAGCCGTTCCTGCAAGTCGCTCGGCGTAACGCTCGCCTTCGCGGCCCGTATGTGCTCCGGACCGACCTCGCCAGCGAACTCCTCGTCGGCGAGAGCACCCGCCCGCTCGAGAAGATCGATTGCGTACCGCGCATCGCCATACTCGGACGCAACATCCGCAATCAGGTCCACGAGCTTGGAATCGACGGTCCCGGGATGGAACGCGAGTCCCGCGCGGATTGTAAGAATATCCTGCAACTCCGCTGCCGCATACTTCGGGAATTCGACTGCGTTCGTCCGGCGGAACGTGCTCAGAGCGGCGGCATCGAGCCGATCCAAGGCGTCGTGGCGCTGTGAAATCAGGATGAGGGACACATTCCCCCGCCCGCCCTCCTCGCCGAACCGGGAGAACGTGTACACGAGCTCCGTGCCGCCTGGGCGACGCAACAGCGCGTCGACCTCGTCGAGGATGACGACGAAGTGGAGTTGCTTCTTCTCCAACGTTTTCCGCAGGATCCCGATTTTCTCTGGAATCGAGAACCCTCGGTCCGGGAACCGTTCGTCGAAGTGCTTGAGGAGGGCGAGAAGGACCGCGTCGTCCCCCATCTTCTGTCGGCAGTTCACATGCGCGAAGTCGAATCCGCGGCCCTGCTTGTTCACGTACAGCCGGAAGTCCTCGCAGAACCGCCTCGCGACGTGCGTCTTCCCCGTGCCCACGGAGCCGAAGAGAAATGCGTTCCCCGCGATGCCGACATCGCCGACGGGCTTGAGGATCGAGAAGAGCCTCTGCATCTGCGGCTCCCGATGGGGGAGCTTCTCGGGGACGTAGTCGAACGACACTTTCACCCGGTCCTTGAACACGCTCGGACCCGTGCGAAAACTCATCTGGGAATCGATACGTTGGGCGCGCGAATAAAGGCTTTGGCGGGGCACCGCGATTACGGGGCATGGGCCCGATCGACACGTACTATTGCTTCGCGTGCCTCCGGCGCCACGAAAAGGACTCGGCTGTCGGCAGGGGTCACGAGAGGTACGACATCGAGGCGGATCTATCGACCTCGGCGACGCAGGGGCACCTCCGCGAATTCTACCTCCAAACGAAGGGGATCGTCGCCGCCCTGCAGATCCTCGGATTCGAAAACGTTCGGATTCGGCCGGCGAGATTCGGCAAGGGCTGGCCTTCGAAGCAAGCGATCGAGCGGCGGTTTCGAGTGCTCGTTCGTCGCCATCACCCGGACGCGGGGGGCGATCCCGAAGAGTTCCGCAAGATCGAATGGGCCGTAGAGGTCCTCCGGAAGTATCGACCCCCTGACGAATACCACTCCTAGGAGACGAAATTTTTATCTTGCGTCCGTTGCATCATCACACGCCAGACGGTCCTTGGCGACCTGTGTTACGATGGCCTCAAACCAGAAAGTCCCGCCACCCGCGGCGTCCACAGAGGAGGAGACCCGCTCCCGCCCTGACACCCTCGGCGATCATGAGCCGGTCACTCGCGAGGCCCGGACGGACGAGATTCCGGACGAGGATCTCTTTCTCTACGAGGCGGCGAACCAACGAGTCGATTTTGCCCCCGCATCTGACCTTCGGGAGCAGGCACAGGGGTTCTTTGAGGACAGGGACTTCGAAAACGCTATTCGGGCGGCGGAGGACGCCGGCCGCGCGGCGGGCTCGACCGAGCAAGCCTTCCTCAAGTCCACACGGGCACATGTGATCCTCGCAAGCCAGCGGATTGTAGACGCTTCGGGAAAGGCAGGACAACCGGTGGACGACGCTGAGATGCTTCTTCGCGAGGCGAAGCAGGCCTTCCGCGTGGGCTCCCTCGAGTCCCACCCAGATTTGATTTCGAACCTTGCGGAGGCCGCACGGACCCTCTATGTCCGAGAGGTGGACCGGGTCCGGGGAGATATCGATCGCGTCAAAGGCTTGATTGTTCACGTTGCGAACACCGGAGCGAGCGTCGCCCCGGCGGAAAGGATGTTGAACGAGGCCCGCGATGCGTTGCGCGGTCACGATCCGTTCCTCGCCGGGCGAGTTGTCCGGGACGCCGAGCGTCAGGCGGACGACATCCTCCGTGCACGGATTCGCGAGATCGAGGACGCGATCCCGGAAACGGCAGCGCTGATCGATGAGGCTCGCCACGTCGGCGCGTCCGTGGACGAGGCGGAGCGACTCCTCACGGAGGCGAGGGGCGCGGCATTCGCGAAGGACTACGTATCCGCGGCACAGCTCGTCACGCGGGCGGAGCGGGAGGCGTTGAAGGGCCAACACCGCCAGATCGAAATCGCGATGGACCTGCGGCGCCGTCAGCTCGCCAGGGCCGAAGACATTCTCCGGTCTGTGGAGCCGCTCGTCGACGAGGCGGACGAATTTGACCTCAACGTCACGGAGGCGCGCACCCTCATCCGACAGGCCAGGGACATCGTCGCGAAGGAGGACTATCTGAACGGGATGATCTTCGCGCGAAACGCCGCCGAGGTCGCCCGCCGCCTTGAGCGGCGGGTGATTGAGGAGCGCGAGCGGAGGGGAATCCGGATGCCGAAGACGGGCGTGTGCGCGGCCTGTACGTCCACGCGGATGTCGTTCCGCACGGACGGCTGGGCACGGTGCAGTGATTGCGGTCACGAGGTCCGATGGCGGGAGCCGACACGGCTCTTGGGACGCGTCTTCCGCGGCCTTCGGCGTTAGGTCCCCAGAGTTTGGAAGAATCCGCGAAGGATATCCGTCCGCGTGATGATCCCCACGACTCCGCCCTTCTCCATGACCGGGATGCGGTGAATCCGGTGCTTCGCCATCAACTGAATCACGAGGTCCACTTCGTCCTCGGGTTTCACGGACACGACGTCGCGGGTCATGATCCGCTCGATCGGCCAGTTCCCGACGTCCGCGAACGCGGACGCGGCGGTCTGCTGACGAACGACCTCGACGAACGAGATCCCGAAGCTGATCTCGGGTGGCATCAACATCCGCAGCTCCTTGTGCTGCGATTTGAGCGCCTCGAGGATGTTCAGCTCCGTGAGCATCCCCACGAGCTTCCCGGACGCGTCGAGGACCGGGCAGCCGCCGACTTTGCTCTCTGCGAGCGCGATCGCAGCCGCGGCAACGGACGCCGTCGGCGGCAATGTAAAGGGGTTCGGGGACATCACGTCGCGGACCTTCATCCGGCGACACATAGTGGGTCGGCCCACTTGAGCGTTCCCACGGCCCGCCTACTCATGGGTTTTGTGCGCGATACGGACGTCGGCACCTTCAAGTGATGTGGGGCTCGTCGAAGCCCCGCGATGCCGCGCGGTGCGTCGGCCCACTTCTTCCTCGCCAACACGGACTACGAAGGGTTCTACCCGCTCGTCCTCGGCGTCTTCCAGAACTACGGGTACCTCGTCGCCGATTCGGAACGTGGGGAAGAGCGCTCGCTCCTGAAGGGGATCCCGCGCGCCGGCTCCGGAGAGGGTGTCGAGGTCGAAATCCATCGAAAGCCGAGGGGCGTGAATGTGCATGTCCTTGTGGCACCGCTTGCAGACTTCCCGCGGGAAGCGGGCAGGTTCCTGAGCCGTGAGGGCGTGTTCGCGACGCTTCAATACGATTCTGGGAGCCAGGCGACACTCGCGGCATTGTTGCCGGCCCTCCGCCGGGAAGACCGGCGGCCGCCGCCGGATCCGCGCTTCGACCGCCGTCCCCACTCGATTCCGGCTTGGCTCTTTTTCAACCTGAAGGGAGGCGCGGTGACCGGGCTCCTCGGGACGGCCCTCGGGACGATCGGCGCAATGTACTTGCTAATCTGGGCGCCGCCGGGACCCTATCGGTCGAACGATGCCCTGATGGCGGTTCTCCTCGTGCTCGCCCCCTGGTTCTCCGGGATTTGGACGCGGTCCGCGAAGCGGGGGTTTACCGCAGGATTCCTGACCGTGGTTTTGCCCGCCGCGTTGTACGCCGTCCACGCGCTCGGCTACGTCACCATTCTTCAGCCCGCCGCGCCGATGCCCCTCATCGATGCGCTCCTCACGAGTTTCGGGAATCTCGCATATATCGCGCCACTCGCCCTTGGCCTCTTGGCCGCGATCCCCGGAGCCATCGCAGGGATCGTGGGCGGGAGAATCTTCCCGCTCCGGCCCCGCGCACCGTCCCCTGCGGACGCGTGAGGCGTTCACGCCGCGCGGAATGTATTTGAGACGCCGTCCTCTGACCGCGAACGTGCGGAAGTCCGACCTTCTTCGACGGCCCGTGCGGGACATCGGACTCGGCCGGAAAGGAATTGCATCCCTGATCGACGAGATGGAGGCGGCGGGCGGGTTCACCGGGAAGAAGGTCGCGGTCGGCGTGAACATCTTGCGCACGATGTTCCGCGACCCCAAGTGCGTTACGTTCCTGTCGTTTCCCGCGGCGCTTGTCGCGACGGGGGTTCGCGGTGTTCTCCGTACACTTGTGCAGCGCCGCCTCGTGGATGTCGTGATCACGACGTGCGGCACCGTGGACCACGATCTCGCCCGCGTCTGGCGGGACTACTACCATGGCGAGTTCGAGATGGACGACGTGCAACTGCACCGCCTGGGCGTCAATCGACTCGGGAACGTGCTCATTCCGAACGAATCCTATGGCATCGTCCTCGAGAGGAAACTGCAGCCGTGGCTCCGTGACATGATCCGGCACAAGCATGCGTGGTCCACGAAGGAGCTTCTCTGGGAGTTTGGCCGTCGGGCCGCGGACAAGTCATCGATTCTGTACTGGTGCTCCAGAAACCGGATTCCTGTCGTTGTGCCCGCCATCACGGACGGCGCGGTCGGGTACCAGTTGTGGTCATTCTGGCAGGATCACAAGGACTTCCGGATCGACGTGTTCCGTGACGAGGCCGACCTGTCGGACGTGGTTTTCGGCGCGAAACGGACGGGGGCGCTCATCGTTGGCGGCGGTGTATCCAAGCATCACACGATCTGGTGGAACCAGTTCCGCGGCGGGCTCGACTATGGCGTGGACATCACGACGGCGTTGGAACACGACGGCTCCCTGAGCGGAGCCCGCCTTCGCGAAGGGATCTCATGGGGGAAGGTGAAGGAGACCGCGCGCCACGTGACGATCGATGGCGATGCAACCGCGCTGTTGCCGATCATGGTCGCGGCGGCAGTCGACCGGAGTCGATAACGGCGCCGCTTCGGATCGCAATCTACTTAACGAGATAGTACCCGGCCGCCTTCTCGCGGGCCCGACGCTTCGCATATCCCTTCGACTCCAGCTCCTGAAGCGAGGAGAGGACCATGCCCTTCGGCAGTTTCGACATCTTCGTGATCATGTCCGCGTCCCGCATCTTTTCCTCCGACGTGATCCCGGCGGCCTTCATCGCGTCGTACACCTTCGACGCGCGGTCGGACGTGTCTTCTGGCATGGACGTTCCCTTGGCGGCGCGCAGTAGCTGGCGGGGATTTAATAAGGTTTCCTCGATAGTCCTCCCCCGATGACGGGCGCGTGCAAGGATGTCCTCGCGGACTTGATCGTGAAGTTCGGACGCGTCCCGATTGTGCAACGGACGTTGCCGGTGTCGGACGGTCACATCAAGGAGGAATGGCGGCCGGCGGCATGGACGGCGGGAGGACTCGTATTCGACGATCGCGGCCGCGTCGCGCTCGTGAGGCATCGCCCGGATTCGGGTTGGCCCGACGTGTGGGCCTCGCCCGGCGGTCTGTTGGATGAGGGCGAGCCCGCCGATGTCGCCTTTCGACGCGAGGTCCGCGAGGAGACTGGGCTCGACGTGACGAATCTGCACGTGACGCGGATCTTCAACAACGAATACCGGGAACCGTCCGGACGGCGGTATCCGTTCTATTTCGTCCAGTTCGTTGCGTGCGCCGCGTCAGAGGGATTGAAGCCCGATGACCGCGAGGTCCGCGAGGCACGATGGTTCGATGACCTCCCTCCGGACATGGCATTCCACGACGACTACGTGGAAGATTTCCGCGTGTGGCGGGAGTCATTCCGCCACCTTCGGACTTGAGCGTTGAGCCTCGGCGCCCGCTCGGGCCAGACCGTGAGGAAGGCCCTCCTGACTGCAAGGTTGATGGGTTTGGACCCGGCGGGAATGCTCTCCGCGCTTACCGATGGGTTTGGAAGGGAACGGCCTCTCCCCGGTTTTTATAGCAACCGTTAAATAATGTTTCCCTGATGCCCGGGGGATCCCATGGCCACGATGGCTCCCCCAGCCGCTCCGCCGCCACCGATGTACGCACCGCCGCCGATGAAACCGAGCCGCCCCATCGGGGTCGCAATCCTTGCGATCTTGACGATCCTGTTCGGGATTATTGGCCTCCTTGGAGGATTGCTCGTGCTTCTG